>MPMF02259284.1_pt1 | contig 29881 bp, 34 predicted proteins | sample 1617271 | NCBI WGS metagenome assembly MPMF02 (sample SAMN05944812, study PRJNA350692) | marine metagenome | biome: marine; feature: ODZ; material: water; isolation source: 120 m water sample prefiltered with 30 um filter, filtered on to 0.2 um... | place: Pacific Ocean | collected 2012-04-09... | reverse complement strand
GATCTTGTGCGGTATCTTGCCGACAATGCGCAACGCGCGCATCCCAATCGGGATCGGACAAAGGGACGCCTCGCTACGGGGCTACGCCCCCTTCGTCTCAGCGTTTCAGGCGCGTATCTGCTTAAGAACTAACCTATGAAGGCTTCCTATGGACCCATTGGTGGCAGCTAGCGGGTCCGCTTCTTCGCGCGTCGCGGTTGTCGCCCGTCGTGGAGTGCCACGACGTTGAGGGCGTGCTCGGTGGCCTGGATCGCGGCAGCGAGCTGGTCGGTGTCGACACCCCGCGTGGTGAGCCCGCCTTCCCACTGAATCGTCGTTTCGACGAGCGCGTCAGATTTGCCGCCGGGCGGGATACGCACTTCGTAGTCGACCAGCCTTGGCACCTGCAGATCGAGCTGGGCCTCGACGCTCTTCAGCGCGCGCATGAACGCATCGTAGCCGCCGTCTCCCGATGCGGTCGCCTGCACCTCCTTGCCACGATACCGCACGAGGATGCTGGCCGACGGACGGAGTCCGTGGTTGCTGACGATCGAGTAGTCCCCGACCTCGAAGACCCGCAGCTCGGGTGTCTGGAGCAACTCGGAAATCAGATACGGTAGGTCGGCCGTCGTAACGTGCCGCTTCTGGTCGCCGAGCTCAACGATGCGCCGGAGCAGCTGGTCCTTCTGCTCGCGGCTCAGCGAAATGTTCAGTCGCTGCAGATTGAACTCCAAGCTTGCACGCCCCATGAGCTTGCCCATCGCGTAGGTGCGTCGAAGCCCGAACCGCGAGGGGCTGAGCTTGCTTTCATACAGGCGGCCTTTCATGTCGCCGTCAGCGTGGACTCCGGCCGCCTGGGTAAACACGTTTTCGCCGACGATCGGCTTGTTGACCGCGATGCGTCGCCCCGAGAACACCTCGACCAGGTGGCTCACATCGGCCAACGCGCGCTCCTTCACCCGCGTACGCAGCGCGCCATGGTCGCGCAGCGAGACCACCACCTCGTCGAGCGGCGTGTTTCCGGCCCGTTCGCCCATGCCGTTGACCGTGGCGTGCACACCGCGGGCACCGGCCAGCGCCGCCTCGAGCGTGTTGGCGGTCGCCAGACCGTAGTCGTTGTGCCCGTGGTAGTCGAAGTGACTCAGGGGGAAGGCCACCGTCAGCTGAGCGACGTGCGTCCTCACCTGCGACGGACTCAGGATACCGAGTGTGTCGCACAGCATGATGCGCTTCACCTCGAACCCGGCAATCGCGCGGATATGCTCCATCACGTAGTCTGGCGAGTCGCGCATGCCGCCCGACCAGTCCTCGAGATAGACGTTGAACGTGATTCCGTGCGTCGTGCCGTAGTCGATTGTTCGTCGAATGTCGGCGATGTGCTGCCGCGGCGTGCGGCGCAACTGCTCCCGGCAGTGCAGGAGCGACCCTTTGGTCAGCAGGTTGATGACCTGGATGCCCACTGACCGGGCCCAGTCGACCGAGGCCTTCCGGTCGACGAATCCGAGCACTTCGACCCGGTCGGCGAGACCGTTCTCGCCAGCCCAGCGGCTGATCTCGTCGGTGGCCACGCGTTCTCCCGCGCTGGTGCGTGCCGAGGCGACCTCGATCCGGTCGACCTTGACCTGCTGCAGCAGACGGCTCGCGATCGTCAGCTTCTCGGCTGGGACGAGCGACACACCTTCGGCCTGCTCGCCATCCCGGAGCGTGGTGTCGAGTACTTCCACGAGGCGTCCCGGGCGTCGTCTCTTGCGCGTGGTCTTCGTGGTCATGGCTGAATGCTGTGTCCTCCCCATCTTATCGGCGTTCGTGGCCGGTGGCTGAACAAGCCACGGAGACTCTCGCCGCCTGCCACTCCCTCCGACGGCAAGCGTTGGCGCAAGCTCTCCTCATGAAGTTGAGGGTCTATCCCACATACAAGACCAAGAAATCGCGGCGGTCGACGACGACATCGCACGAGTCACCGCGGATGCGGCATACGAGACGAGTGCCTTCTACGAGGCCGCGGGGCGTCGTGGCGCGACCGTCGTGGTCCCGCCAGAGCGAGACGGCACGATTGTCTCGACGGAGGTCACGGTCGAGGGTCCGCGATCAGGCCATCACGGCGGTGCAGGCGATCGGACGGCGTCAGTCGACGCCCGAGCGGCAGCATGGAGGGGGCCGGCGGGTGAAGCTGCTCGCCGAGGGTGTAACGCAACCAGTTGCAAAGCATGGCGCGCCCTGGGGGACCACTCCCCTTTTGCGGTCCGCGGTGCTCCCCTTCGACTAGTGTCCAGACAACCGGGAGAACAGGTCGTCAAAAACAGCATCGCGGTCGACGTTGTTCGCCACGCGAATGTTGTGGCGGCCAGCCCTACGGTCCCAACGCATGTCATCGGTCAGCACGGGGCTCGGCACGATGTCGGAGGGGACCCACTCCGGGTTGTTCAGCCAGGCCACGGCCGAGATGTCCCAGATGACCTTGGACCACGGGAACCCTGCGTTTCGGTCCTGACGGTTCATGCGCAGGGCGGAGTATTCGAGGAACTGCCCGTGCAGATAGTCGCCAAGCCGCGAGCGCCCGCGCATATGCTCGTCCAGCTCGGGAACGGTCGTCCGCAGGTGCTCGGCCACGTTCTTGGTCGGGATCTGGACGAGGGGGACGCCGCTATCGAACAGCACCTGTGAGGCGATCACATCCTGCCGCAGGTTGAACTCGCTCGCCGACGGCCAGTACTGCGGCGTTCCGCCCAGCCAGACCACCACAATCCGTTCTTTGATCTTCGGCTCCATGAGGATGGCCGACGAGACGTTGACCGGACCACCGATGGTCAGAACATAGAGCGGCCCGTCGCCGGGTGTCAGCGCTCTGTCAATCAGATCGCGAGCCGCGGGACTGTCGACCGGTCTGTCCCTCCGCTCGAAGAACCGGGCCGAGCCCCTGAGCGCGATGCTGTCGTCAACATCACTGAAGAAGCTGAGCAGCCGCAGGATCTCCTCGTGGCTCTTCTCCATCCCCTCGGCGGCGGACCTCGAGCGATCGTTGACAAACGGCGCAGCATAGATCGCCTCCACCGACATTCGCTCCGGAGACAGCAAGCTGTAGGCCACCGCGTACTGATCGTCGATCTCGTTGAAGGTGTCGGTGTCGAGCACGGCTCGCAGTCGATCCGACCCGGGAATGGCGAGCAGGCGTTCGAGGTCGACCGTTTGGGCGCGCACAGACGCGCCGAGCACGCTCGCGGCGGCGGCTTGGATAAGTTGTCGGCGCGTTAACATGGCGTGCGATTCTAGTGTCCTATGACTGTGATTCGCAACATAATCCCGGTCAGGGCATCCGGGCTGGCGGCTTTGCTCCTCTAAACTCTAGCCGGGTGCTGAAGAACGACCAGAGGCGGTTTCCTGGCGAGGCGTTCGTCTGGCCAGGCGCAAGGAGGGAGCAGCCAGGCGGGCTGTGACCCCGGTGAGTAGAAGCCGCGACGCTGGCCCTTGCGAGCGCCTTGCAAGGAATCCCGGGAGGAACATCAGGTGTCGACATCATCCAGAGTCAAATCTTGCACACACGCACTCATGCTGGCGCCACTGTGGACATTGCTCGCCGCCGTGTTGGCCGCCGCCGGGTGCTCGCCTGCCGATCCGGTCACGCCACCGGCCGAAGACACCGTCACAATGTCCGCCGAGACCTTACGGGACAAGATCAAGGGCGCGTGGGCGGCGCAGACCATCGGAGTCACCTACGGCTACCCTGTCGAGTTTCGATTCAACAGCGAGCGCGTGCCCGATGAGCGCGAGCTCCCCTGGTACGACGGCTATCTCCTCGAAACGTTCAGCGACCGGCCGGGTGTCTACGATGACATCTACATGGACCTGACCTTCGTACAAGTGCTGGAAGACGAGGGCATGGACGCCCCGGCGCAAGCGTTCGCCGACGCCTTCGCCAACGCGGACTACAGCCTGTGGTTCGCTAACCAGATCGCTCGATACAACGTCCTGAACGGCCTGCGCCCACCCGAATCGGGCCACTGGCTCAACAATCCCGCGGCCGACGACATCGACTTTCAGATCGAAGCGGATTTTGCCGGTGTGATGGCGCCTGGCATGGTCAACAGCGCCGTAGACATCAGCGACCGTGTGGGGCACATCATGAACTATGGCGACGGCTGGTACGGAGGGGTGTTCGTCGCGTCGATGTACGCCTTGGCGTTCGTCCAGGATGACATCGAGACGATCGTCCGCCAGGCCATCGACGTCATTCCCGCCGAGAGTGACTTTCACCAGGTCGTCATGGACGTCATCGCCCTGCATGACGAGAACCCCGATGACTGGAAGCACGCCTGGGACGGCATTCACACCAAGTGGGCAGACACCGACCTTGGTCCGCGCGGCCTGATGTCGCCGTTCAACATTGACGCGAAGATCAACGCGGCCTGGGTCGCCCTGGGCTTGCTGTACGGCGATGGTGACTTCTCCCGCACCCTGGAGATCGCGACCCGAGCCGGCGACGACGCCGACTGCAATCCCTCGTCGGCGGCCGGCATTCTGGGAACCGTCTACGGGTACGAGCGGATACCGGACTTCTGGACGCAGGGGCTGAGGGACGTCGAGAGTCTCGACTTCGCCTACACGACGATCTCGCTCAACGACGCCTACGAGCTGTCCTACAAGCATGCGGTCCAAATGATCCGTCGAGGTGGTGGGCAGGTCGACGACGACTCGGTGACGATTCGCATTCAGACACCGAACACCGTGCCGTTTGAAGACGCCTTCGAGAACCATGTGGCCCAGGAGCGTCGCCGGCTGACCGTCCCCAACGGCGACCAGCCGGTCGTGCTGTCCGATACCTACAGCTTCGACTTCGACGGCGTGGGATTCGCGCTGCTGGGCACGGCCTCGACCGAGGGCGAAGACCACGTGTTCACCGCCGAGCTCTACGTGGATGGCGAGCTGGTGGAAACCGCCGAATGGCCAACCGCGTTCACCACGCGCCGGTTCTATCTATTCTGGAAGTACGCACTGCCTGATGGCGAGCATGAGGCGGAGGTACGGCTGGTCAACCCGACCGACCACGCACAGGTAACGCTGGAGGCGCTCGTGGTCTACGGCGCGGAGTCCGCGGACACCCCGGTCGGAGGCTGACGCCCCTCGGGTTGGCAACTGCCCTACAGGTTCAGTGGAACGACAATGACAAACATCCGACGAACGACGACTGGTGTGGTGGCTCTCATGCTGGCGGGTGGCATCGCCTGTCAGGAGAACGCAAACAGCCCCGCCGCACCGGCTGGCGACGACGCCGCGTCCTCGGCCGACAGCCGCCCGAGAGTCGCGCTGGTCATGAAGTCGCTGGCCAACGAGTTCTTCCAGACCATGGAAGACGGGGCGCGCGCGCACCAGACACAGGATCCGGCGCGCTACGAGCTGTTCGCCGAGGGCATCAAGAACGAACTAGACGTCTCGCGGCAGATCGATCTGGTCGAGCAGATGGTGGCGCGTGGCGCACAGGCGCTGGTGCTGGCGCCGGCGGACTCTCGAGCACTGGTGGCGGCAGCGGCCCACGCCGTCGAGGCCGGGCTGACGGTTGTGAATATCGACAACCGGCTGGACGAAGAGGCATTGCGGGAACGCGGCCTCAGCATACCGTTCGTCGGGCCGGACAACCGCCGCGGCGCCAAGCAAGCGGCCGACGTCCTGGCCAAGACACTGAACAAGGGCGACGAGGTGGCGATCATTGAAGGCGCTCCCGGTGCGTTCAACGCCATCGAGCGGCGGTTGGGCTTCGAAGACGCCATGAACGAAGCCGGCATGACGATCGTCGCGTCCCAATCCGGCCACTGGGAAATGGACCGCGCCAACCAGGTTGCAGCATCGCTCCTGTTGGCCCACCCGAATCTTGACGCGTTGCTGTGCGCCAACGACAACATGGCGCTGGGCGCGCTGGCTGCGGTCAAGGCGGCAGGCAGGCAGGACAGCGTCAAGATCGTCGGCTTCGACAACATCTCGGCGGTCAGGACGCTGGTCAGGGACAACTCGGTGCTGGCCACCGTGGACCAACACGCCGACAAGATCGCCGTCAACGGCATCGAGCACGCGTTGGCCATCCTCGACCGGACGCAAGAGCCCGTTGATCTGGAGACCGCGGTCACGCTGATCACCGCGGACACCGTGCAATGAATGATGGCCGGCGGCTGTTCGTAGCGCGCGGGATTCGCAAGAGCTACGAGGTCCCGGTGTTGCTCGGTGTCGACATGGACATCCAGGCGGGGGAGTTCCACGGGCTGATCGGCGAAAACGGCGCCGGCAAGTCCACCCTGGTCAACATCATCTCGGGACTGACCGGAGTCAGCGGCGGCACCATGACCCTGGCTGGGCAACCGCTGCACCCGGCCACCCGTGGTGAGGCCAGTGACCACGGTATCCGCACGGTGCTACAAGAACTGACGGCCGTCGACACCCTGACGGTGGGCGAAAGCATCTTTATTGATGCCCTGCCCCACCGGTGGGGCTGGTTGAAGCGCGACGACCTGGCGCGCGACGCGCGCCCGCTGCTGGACAACCTGGGGCTGACCGATCTGGATCCCGACCAGCCGATGTCCAGCCTGGGGATCGGACAGAAGCAGATGGTCGAGGTCGCGGCGGCGCTCAGCCAGCCGTGCACGCTGCTCATCCTTGACGAACCGACCGCGGCGTTGACCGACGCCGACGCCGAGAAGCTGTTTGCGGCCTTGGCCCGGTTGCAACGCGACGGCACGGCGATTCTGTACATCTCGCACCGGTTGGACGAGATCCGCCGGCTGGCCGATCGTGTGACGGTGCTGCGAGACGGGACCAGCGTGGCCAGCAAGCCAACCAGCGCGCTGTCAACCGACGACATGATCAAACTGATGGTCGGCCGCGCCGTGTCCGAAGAGGTTACGCGCGAAACGCCACCGACCGACAAACTGGCGCTGCGGGTGCGCAACCTGCGTTCGGCCCCGGCAGTACGCAATGTGAGTTTCGACGTGCGCTGGGGCGAGATTCTGGGTTTTGCCGGCCTGGTGGGCGCTGGCCGCACCGAGACCATGCGCGCCATCTATGGCGCCGATACGCCTCAGGCCGGTGATGTGTTCCTGGGCGACGACGACACGCCGACTCCGGTCGGGTCGCCGCAACAGGCGGTCGAACACGGCATGGCGTACTTGAGCGAAGATCGCCGCCACCAGGGCGTGCTGGGTCACCTATCGGTACGCATCAACATGTCGCTTGCCAGCTTGCGGCGTCTGGCCGGCAAGATGGGCTGGGTCGATCACACCGCCGAACACGCCGCCACCGACAGGTTAATCAGACGACTGGGCGTGAAATGCGCGTCGCCCGATCAACCCATCGAGCGATTGAGCGGCGGCAATCAACAAAAGGTGCTGATCGCGCGCTGGCTTCTGCGCGAACCGCGCATCCTGATCGTCGACGAACCCACCCGCGGTATCGATCCCGGCGCGCGCGCCGAAGTGCACCGGCTACTCGCGCAACTGGCGGACGCGGGCTGCGCTGTTTTGTTGGTGTCATCGGACCTGCGCGAACTGACAGCGCTGTCTGATCGCATCGCGGTGCTGTCGAAGGGCAAGCTGGTCGACACGTTCGAGCGCGAGGCGTTCGATGCCGAGCGCATCATGGCCGCCGCATTCCGCGAACACGTGGGTACCGACCACCAGGCCGAGCGGCCTGCGCACTAGCAGGGTGCCAGACGATGCGAGAGGGGTTGAGCCTGGTCGTGGTGCTGGCGGTGCTGATCCTCGGCTTCGGCCTGATGAGCGACTCGTTTCTGTCGTCCGCATCGTTCAGCATCATCGCCAACCAGCTACCGACCGCCTTGACCCTCGCCGTGGCGATGACCTTCGTGTTGGTGGTCGGCGAGATCGATTTGTCCATCGGATCGGTATTGGCGGTCAGCCAGGCCGTGCTCGGTGTGACGATGGCGCAACTCGGTTGGTCTTGGCCGTGGGCGATTGGCGCCGCGCTGGCCACCGGGCTGCTGGCCGGCATGGTCAACGGTGCTGTCGTCGTGCGCTGGCAGTTGCCGTCGTTCATCGTCACCCTGGGCATGATGGAAGCCGCCCGCGGCGGGGCCTATCTCGTCACCGACTCGCGCACCCAGTACATCGGGACCGACATCGAATGGATTGCCGAAGCGTCGCTGCTGGGTCTGTCGGCGCCATTCCTCTGTGCGGTGCTGCTGGTGCTGGCCGCGCAGACCGTGCTGTCGAGAACCGTGTTCGGCCGCTACGCCACCGCAATCGGAACCAACCTGGAGGCGGTGCGGCTGGCCGGCATCAACACCAACCGCGTCAAACTGACGATATTCGCGATGTCGGGCCTGCTGGCCGGGCTGGCGGGGGTGATGCAGGTGTCACGGTTGGCGTCCGCCGATCCCAACGCCGGCACCGGTTTCGAACTGAACGCCATCGCCGCGGCCGTCATCGGCGGCACCCGATTGATGGGCGGGAAGGGATCGATCATCAACACCTTCTATGGCGTCGTGATCATGGGCGTGCTGGCCACCGGGTTGACGCAGATCGGCGCCCAAGACCCGACGAAGCGTCTGGTCACCGGCTGCGTGATCGTGCTCGCCGTGACGGCTGACTTCTACCGCGAGCGCTGGTCCAACGCGCGCGGTCTGGCCAAGACAGGAGCCAGTTCGTGAGCACACCCATCGTGGTGGTTGGCAGCCTCTACGCCGACCTGGTCACCCGGCGGCCGAGCTGCCCGACGAGCTGTTGCAGCTGGTGGACTAGCTGACCCCCAACGAAACCGAGTTGGCAACGCTGGTGCGGTTGCTCCATCGGACGCGATGAGTGTGGACGACACCCTGCGCCACACCCGCGCGCTCACGTGGCCAGCTGCTCCTCCCTGTAGACCTCGAAATCCGCGTTGGCGATTCGAAGTTCTCGAAACGCGACTACACCACACACCTGGAAGTACAGGCTCGAGGCCATGGGAGTGAGCTGCCGCAACTCCAGTGCGGGAAGGACAAAGATGATCGCCAGGAAGGTGGTCGCGCCGATGCTGGAGTAGACCAGCGTCTTTACCACGATCTCCATGTGCCTCAATCGATCTTCATAGGCCTGGTGCGGATCTCTGCTCTTGCCATACAGCTTCTTGAACTGGATAGAGCTTGGGATACTCCGACGGTGGGTGTTCCTTGATCACCTGCCTCACACGGTTGTGGATCATCCTCGGCAAATAGAAAGAAAGAAGAAGGACCTGGCTGAGGACGACGGCGTAAGACACGAAATAGGCCAGCGTGGGCTGCATGTCTCGCTCCCTAGTTGTTGCGAGGCTTCATCAGATCCCCGAACGCAATCCGGATCTCGGAATCCGTGACGCCAGACGCTCTGAGCGTCGCTATGGTCTCGCCCAGTTTTGTCACCACCCAGGCATTCAGGTCGACCGTGCTGTTGGCCTTGGCATCCGGGTGCACGAACGTGCCGCGATAGCCTTTGGTCTGAATGACCGAATCACGTTCGAGTAACCGGTATGCTTTTGCCACCGTCTTGTTGTTGAGGTCCAGGTCGTTGGCAAGCTGCCGAATCGAAGGCAACGGGTCCCCGGAGGACAGCTCGTCGGAGAGCACCGCCCGCTTGATCTGGTCCATCAGCTGAGCAAACAACGGGACCGAATCGTCGATGTCGATGACTATTTCCATAAGCTGTGTTGCCCCACACGGTCCGCGGTGGCTTCGTTGAAGGCGATGGTGATTCTCCTGAGCTGCCAGATCTTTAGTGACCCATATGCACCATGTAATGTAAGGGTACGACTGGACTAAACAAAATGCAAGAACAAAGACGCTGGCTGCTAGAGGTCCGTTAGCCGGCCCATGCTGTTACCGACGGGCCAAGGCCAGAATTGGGGGGGCACCGACGACTGGGACACGCGGACCCCGACGATTCACGAGATCGGTGATCCGGTCGGGCACGTACCTGCCGCTTGCTTGATATTTGGCTTGCGCCCGTGCATCCTCGGCAACTCCCGCCGCGTGTGGACCGTTAGACGTCAAGACACGCGCCGGAGAACCTCGATTCCCGATGGAGGGTGCGCATGATCGCCGTTATCTTTGAAGTTGAGCCGGCCCCCGGCAGAACAGCGGACTACTTGGAGATCGCTGCTCGTTTGCGGCCGGCCGCGGAAGGCATCGACGGATTCATCTCGATCGAGCGCTTCGAGAGCCTCGTTCAACCCGGCAAGATTCTCTCGTTGTCGCTGTGGCGCGATGAAGAGGCGCTTCGTGAGTGGCGTAACGCGGTGGAGCATCGCGACGCGCAACGCGCGGGTCGCAACGGGATCTTCACGGACTACCGACTCCGGATCGCCACAATCGTTCGCGATTACGGTATGCATGACCGGGATGAGGCCCCGAAGGACAGTAACGCAGCCCACCCGAGGTGACCGCGTCCCAGAACGACGGGCTCGCCCACCGCGCGGCGTCCTACGATGTGAACCCACTGGAGTCATCGGCGCCTGACTCCGGGTCCGGAGGAACACCATCGTGGTCAACGTCGAGAAACGATCGGTCGTATCGTTTGTCGCCGCCCTCAACGTGGCGGGCCTGAGCTGTGGAGTTGAACAGGACACGAGAGCAGCCCAGGAGGTAGCTGCCGTGGCACAGTTCGGGACACCTTCCGCTCTCGACACTCTCCTCGAGCTCAACCGAGAGTACATCCGCTCGGTCCAACAGTCGGACGTCGCGCGGTTCAGGGATATCCTCGCGGACGACTTCCGGTGTTCGATCCCTGACGGCTCGATTGTCGACAAGGCCGGATTCCTCGATCAGACCGCACGACCGGTGACCGTGAGATCGACCTCGACATTCGTCAGGCCGGCGGCGAACACCCAGTAGCTGTCGAAGCTTTGGACGTCACAGCCGTCAAGCACCATGATCAACATCTCCACGTTGTCCGGACTGAAGAACCAGAAGGTGCCGGTGTCGCCGAGGGGTCCCGTGAAGGCGCCCGGGGCGTTTCCGGCACCGCCGGTGACGCCGGTGCCGTCATCGAAATCGACATCGACTTTGAACCGGTTGTCGCTGAGACACAGTGCCTGATCGCCATCGATCTGCTGACCACTCCAGCAGGGGCCAAACTGGCCCGCGACGCGCGCACCCACGAACGACTCGTCGATGACCCCCCAGACGTTGCCGTTTAGAAAGTCGCTCCGATTCATGGGCGACCGCGAGCAGCGTCAGGACGACCAGGGCAAGTCGCATGCCGTGACTGGTCATGAGTATCTCCTTTGGCTGGGGTACGCCTAGGACAACCCATGCTGGAAGAGATCCAGCCACCCAAACATGCTCTTGCACACCTCCCGCTCGCGAGCTACCAGCGCAGCGTTTCGTCCGTCGGGATGGGGCCGGTCGCGTTGACGGCGCCGGACGGTAGTGTCGAGGGGCTCTCGTGATTGCTATCGACCCACCGCGTACTTCGTAAACGCTCCACCCGCAAAACGGAGTGAGTTGGGTCCCTCAGCGGCGAACACGTTGCCGTCCGCGTCGACCGCAACACCTTCTCCAGCGGCGCCCTGATAGGGCCGCGTCTCGGCATCGAACGGTGGGATGTAACCCGTGACGCGATCCTCGTCCACGTGCCCGATGCGCACGCCGTTCCTCCAGTTTGGATGGCTGGTCATGCTCGACTCGGAGTCGATCGCGTACAGCATGTCGTCCGGGGTGATGAAAATGCCGCTGATCCGCCCGTACGAGTAGCGGGAGTCGAGATAGTTGCCGTCCTGGTCGAAGATCTCGATGCGATGGTTGCCGCGATCCGCGACGAAGAGGCGCCCCTGCGAATCGAACGCCATCGCGTGGGGCGTGCGGAACTCGCCGTGCAAGGTCCCGATCTGTCCCCATTCCTTGATGAACGTCCCGTCGGCCGAGAACTTCATGATGCGGCCGGTGGCGCCAGACTCACGCCCGTCGGCGATCGCCCGTCCGGTGGTCATGCCCTGGCCGCCGTGTCCGTCCGAAACATAGATGCTGCCGTCCGGCCCGGTGATCACGTCGTTCGGCTGGTTCAAGTGGGCCGAGTCGCTCCCCGGCTGGCCCGCCGTGCCGAGGCTCAGGAGCAGCTCGCCCGTGGGGCTGAACTTGTGGACCTGATGCCCTTTGGTCCCCGCTTGATTCGCCGCAAAGTCGGTCACCCAGACGTTGCCCTCGGCATCCACGTGGATGCCGTGCGGCGTCATCATGATCCCGCCACCGAAGTTCGCCAGCACCTCCCCGGTGTTGCGGTCGAACTTGAAAATGGGGTCGACGGGGTTGGAGTCGCAGTTGATCGACACTCCGCCGCCGAAGGTGCCGGCGCCGCAGCGCTCGTATGCCCAAATCTGGCCGTCGTTCGGGTCGATATCGATACCGGCGGTCGAGCCCCACTCTCGGCCTTCGGGCAGGTTGCCCCAATTCTCGATCACGGTCGAGGTCGGGTTCGGCAGACCCTCACCGGTGATCGTGTTGCCCGGTGCCGGGGCCGGGGCCATTTCGGTCGGTGGCTCGGACTCGGTGGCGCACCCGCCAAGTACAAGAGCACCGCAGGCCAACAACGTGGACATCAGGTATCGTGACGATGACATGGCATCTCTCCCATCGAACGGGCGTTGGGTGAGCTCGTGTTCTCTGCTCCACCGCCCTACCGAAATAACTTGCCTGGGCTGACCGTCGGATGATAGCCCGAGACGGGGCTCGATCTGAAGCGCTGTGTCCCACTTGACGCGGGCCCGTGTCGATCTCCGCAAGCGTGTGTCTCGCTGTTCTGCTGGCGCCTGTGTGGACGAACGGACAAGAAGTTCAGGACCAGGACATCGTTCCACTGTCAGAGTGGCACCCTTTGGCGTGGTCATGCGGCCCAACGTAAGATGGTCGGACACGCTTTGGAGAGATCATCCAGGAACCGCTCAGATTCAAGGCCCAGGACACCACGGAGGCCCCCATGAGTGCTAGTCAGGATCCGGGAGGCGGCGCTGGGCGGCAAGATCTCTCTTGTTTTACAGCCTCAACTGGTCCACAACGGTCTGAACCCGCGCATTCCCGACCTCGGACTGGACAGGCTGGCGGGAACTGAAGGGTTCACGCAGACCGGCACAACAGTCGGGACCAGGACTGAAAAGGTATTCAGCCACCCCCTCTTGCGTTCGAGCGTTCGGGCGTCTACTGTGTTGATTCAAGGCGTCAGGAACGACGCGTGACGGCCGGTATCCAGGAGAGACTGCAGATGCTCAAGAAATGCTTCGCGGCGTTCTTCACTCAGGCGGTCATGCTCGCGCTCGCACCCCAGCCGGTCATAGCGCAGGCCGGCGTCGGGGTGCCGATGCGGACACCGGACGGCCAGCCGGATGTCTCCGGCATCTTCACCTTCCGCACGCTGACGCCGCTCGAGCGACCCACCCAGTTCGAGGGACGAGAGAACCTGACGGCCGAGGAGGCCGCGGCGTTCGAGGCGTCGGAGCGAACCCGTCAGAACCGTGACCTGTTCGACCCCGAGGCCGGGGCACCGAACGCCGGATACCAACCGCGTGCCGAGGGCGGCGTGCTGTCCTACAACGAGTTCTGGTACGAGCGAGGCATCGAGCTGACCTCCGACAAGCGGACGTCGCTAATCGTCGACCCGCCCAATGGACGGCGCCCACCACGGACAGAAGCAGCGCGCAGGACTGCGCAGGAAGACCGGGCCTATACGGAAGAGCACCGCTACGATTCGTATGAGAACCGGACCATGACCGACCGCTGCCTCGGGACCTCCCTCGCAGGTCCGCCGATGCGGTCCGGCGCGTACAACAACAACGTGATGATCTTCCAGACAGCCGAGCACGTTGTGATTCAGAACGAGATGGCGAACCAAGCGCGGGTCATCCCGCTCGAGGACACGCCGAAGCCTCCGTTCGGGCTGCTCAAAGGCGTGTCACGCGGGCACTGGGAAGGGGAGACGCTGGTCATCGAGACGACCCAGTTCCGCAGCGACAGCGGGATGACCGGCCCGAACATGCACCTGATTGAACGCCTGACCCGGCTCGATCCCGACACCATCGCCTACGAGTACACCGTCACGGACCCCACGGTGTACACCGCGCCCTATACGGTCATGATGCCGTTACGGCGCACCGATGGACCGATCTTCGAGTACGCATGTCACGAGGGCAACTACGGCCTCTACGGGATTCTGGCCGGGGCACGTGAGCTCGAACGACAAGGGCGCGAGCTGCGTCGATAGTCTGGCCGCCGAGACCAGGCCGGAGTGAGCCGATCCGGCGGCGCTCGTCTGTGGCGGCCGGGCCAACGAGGCGCGCGCGCTGCACGTGGTGCTGACGCGCCGCCTTCTCTCTCCCACATTACGAGCCGGAAATGACCACCTTGCCCCGAACTTGGCCCGTTTCCCAGTATCGGATCGCGTCTGGCACCTGGCTCAAGGGATACGTCCGGTCGATGGCCGGTGTGACCTTGCCAGAAGCCATGAGGTCTGAGAGCACCGACAGGTCCTCTCGGTTGATGTTCGCGACGAAGTTACGAATTGGATGACCCACGAACGGTTTCGCCACGAGTAGCTTGAACACCGGTGCGAGCGGCCCGATCCAGCGGCCGCGCGGCCCTCCGGCCAGGACGTAGGTCCCGCTCGGGTTCAGGGTCCGCAGGCAGCGGGACAGCGGTCGAGTGCCCCGGATGTCGAGCAGGAGGTCGTATCGCTGGTCGGTGTCGGTGAAATCGTCGCGGGTGTAGTCGATGACCCGGACGGCGCCGATGGACTCGACCAACTCGACGTTCGTCGTGCTACATACACCAGTAACATCCGCGCCGAACGACTTGGCAATCTGCACCGCGAACGACCCGACGCCGCCCGACGCGCCGGTCACCAGCACTCGCTGCCCTGGCTGAAGTCGCCCGTGGTCGCGCAGCGCCTGAAGCGCCGTGAGACCGGCCACCGGCACCGCCGCTGCCTGCTCGAAGGTGACGTTGGCCGGCATCGGCCAGAGCTTCTCTTCCTCGGCGCATGCATACTCGCCGAAGGCGCCGTTGCAGCCGCCGAACACCCGGTCGCCGGGACGAAACCGGGTCACCCGAGACCCAACGGCTTCGACCTCCCCGGCGACATCGTGGCCCCGTATCTTCTGCCTGGGTCTGGGGACTCCAAACGCCAGCCGGACCACATACGGCAAGCCGGACATCATGTGCCAGTTACCGGCGTTGACCGACGCCGCGTGAACTCGGACCAGGACCTGCGTGTCGCCGGCCACCGGCCGGTCGATGTCCCGAAGCTCGAGGACGTCGGGAGAACCGTAGGTATCGTGGACGATCGCCTGCATCCCTACGTCAGCCCTCCCTCAGTGAGACCACCGGGTCGACCCGAGTCTGAGCGACCGGGAAGATGGGTAACAGAATATACCGGCAACATGGGTGACACTCGAAGGTTGCCGAGAAAGAGACAAGGTCTGTGGGAGCGGTGGGAAGCCGCGCTCTTTGCGGGTTTCCAGGGCTTCCACAGGCGCGCCGCGTGTTAGGGGCGTAAGACATAGTCACGCTCGTCGAGCCGGGCAAGGAGCACCTGACAGAAGTAGATTGACCAGACGCCGTCGTCAACCTCTTCGAGTCCAATCGGGTGAGGAGTCAGGGCATGGGAGACGAAGACCAGCCGCTTCTTGAAGCGGATCGTGCCCGCCGTCGTGACCCGCTCGATCGTGGGCTGGAGCCCCAGCACGACCGCCTGCTGTCTGCGGACTCGAGGGTGTAGGGGTCTCGGTGTATCCGTCAGCTCACCCGGTCGACCAGTACCTGCGCAGCGCCCGGCGCTCGATGACCAGTTTGCGCCCGTCGATGCGCACGAATCCGGTCTCGTCGAGCAGCTTCAGCGCCCGACTGACGGTCTCGCGGGAGCTGCCGATCATGTCGGCGAGCCGCTGGTTGGAGGGTCGCGGCTCGATCTCGACGCGGGAGGCCTCGATCGCAACGATGTGATCGGCCCCATCACTCCGCTGTCGCGCGAGCCGCATCAAACAGCGCACGATACGTCCGTGGACGTCGAACATCGAGAGACTCCGAACCGTCTCGTTGGCCTCTCGGAGCAACGTCACGAAGTAGCGCAGCATCTCGCGCGCCAGCACCGGCCGCGTCTCGAGCAGGGCCGACACCCCTTCTGCCCGGATCTGCACGAAGTCGGTCGGCTCCAGGGTGACGGCCGTTGCCGAACGAGCCGCGCCGTCGAACAGCGCCATCTCGCCCAGCACGCTTCCCGGCCCAAGCTCGTTCAAGGTGATTTCCTGACCGCGCTCGCCCTGCAGGACGACCTTGACGGAGCCCGTTCGCAGGATGAAGAGCGCGTCGCCAGGGTCCCCCTCGTAGAACACGATGCTCCGCTTCGGATAGGAGACGCTGCGGCTGGCCCCCAGCAGGATGTCGAGCTCGTCGTCCTGCAGCTCCGCAAAGAAGGGCACCTGACGAAGCACTGCGGTCTGGTCGTGTGGCTTCATGTTGCTCCCGACGAGGCATGATAGCGCTCGGCATCTCCCGAGCGCGGGCGCGCGTCCGTAACAGCGCCCTACGGTGTACGCTGTGTAGAGTCATTGAACCATGAATATGATCGGCCGTGCCGTCGGGCTTATCCGATCTTTGGCGGTGTATCACGCCATTCCGTTACGCCGACCATGACGACCTTGGCTACCCGGTGGCGAGACGAGCGGGCCAGCGACCCGGTTTTCCCGGGCGTGACCTGGAACCGTGGCATCGGGGTGGACGCCACCACCCTCGACGCGCTGGGCCGAGTGCGGAGGATCGAGTGAAGGGTCTTCCGTTAACTGGGGGTGTCTGATGCTTCCGATCGTCCGGCTAGGGTACGTCCTCTGTATTACCGGTCTCTGCGTCGTTTCGCTGCAGGCCGGAACCGCGGCCGGCCACCAGCAGCCCGGGGTGTTGAGTGTGGAGGCAGGACGGACCGAGTTCGAGGACCGCTGTGCCGCCTGTCACCAATTCGAGGGGCGGGTACGCGAAGCGCCCCCTCTGGCCGGTTCTGCCTGGGTCACGGGCTCGGAGAGCCGGCTCATCAGGATCGTCTTGCACGGTGTCCGGGGAGAGATGGAGGTTGCCGGCAGGACCTACAATCGGGAGATGCCGGGGTTCGGACCGGTCCTGTCGGACGAGGAGATTGCCGCGGTCCTAACCTTTGTTCGCAAACGCTTTGGAGGCCTCACGACTCCGATCCGACCGCCGACGGTCACCGCCATCCGCGCCGCGCACGAGGGTCGTGCGAGCTACTGGACCGTCGACGAGCTGCTCGACATCCCGTGACCGGCGGCCCGCGCTATCTCCGCCCGAGCCCGAACTCGTTCCCCATCGCCACGACCTTGCCGTCGCGGAAGTGCACTTCGATATATTTCGAGCCGCTAACCGGTCTGCCGTTTTCATCCTTCAGCGTCGCCACGAGCTCTTTGGTCTCGGCATTGAACACGTCGGGGGTATGACTCCACGCATACCGGCCATCGAGGCTGAACGTCACCCACCCATGCCCGCCCTGTGACAGGTCGAGCTCGCCCTTGAGCACCGGCGGCATCTTCGTGGCGTCGAAGACGAACAGCTTCCGGCTCTCCTGATCGCTGATCCACAACTCTTCTTCGTCGGGCGTGAGCGCGGCGCCATGCGTGCGGTGGGTGATCCGCTCATCGTCGCCCCCCACGAACACGCGATGCACGGCCTCACCCTTTTCCAGATCGACGACGTCAAAGCCGACGTGATTACCGAGGCACACATACGCATACCGATTCGCGCTGTCGACGGTGAAGGGAAAGACGCCGTTCCCCCCGGTTTCGCCGACGTCCGTGATGTGGTGAATCACGCGTTCGTCTTCCGTATCGAGCATCGTCAGCATCAGCTGGGTGCCGACGTAGAGATACCGCCCGTCGAGACTCACGATGCTGTTGTGCGCGGCTTGCCCGATCTCGATCCGCTTGATGAGCTCACCGCTTTCCGCGTCGACGACCAGCACACCGCCGCCGTCCCCCGCATGCCACCAGCCCGTGGGTACATAGACTTTCTTGCCGTCCATCGTGACCGACGACCGATCGCTACCGGCATCATATGTTTGGTCCCAGACCACCAGCTCCGTCTCCAGGTCGAACGCGCCGAGTCGACGATTCGACGTGGAGTAGTAGAGGCTGTGCGTCGCGAGGCTCCCGGTCAGGCCACGAATGCCCTCCTCGAAGATAGGGATGTCGATCCGGCGCACGAGCTTGTGCCCGTCATCGATATCGAAGACCAGGACGCCGTTGCCCTCGGCGCGTCCTTCTTCCTGCGCGGCATCGGGCGTACTGAGATAAAGATAGCGCTTCGTCTCCGATTGGGCCGACGCGAGTGCGGCGGCCGAGAGGACAATCGTGATGATCGAAATGATGGTACGCATGAACCGCATCGTAAGCCGAACCTCGCGACGCGTCAACTCGGAAGGTCGACCGCGGCAGGTGCCAGAGAATCCGAGGGGCTAAGACCGGCCGCAACACCAGTTTCAGCCGGACCCTAGCGGGTCTCTTTCTCGGCCTCAAGAACGACCAACAATTCGGGAAGCGAGCTCTCGAACACGTGAAAGATCTGCGCGTCTGGGTCTGGCGGGTCCCACGATTCGTCAGGCCCGAAACGGTGCGCGATACCTCCGGAGCCGGGCCACCGGTCGAGCCCGGGAGCGCCGGAGTGACGGCCCAGGGCGATCCACTGGACTCGAGCCCGTACTGGAAAGTCACATCCATTCTTTATTCCGAGCTGCACGTTCTGCACGTTGGCCGGGGCAGGCCGAGGGGCGTCCTCGGAACGGGAGTCGTCTTGGATACACTTCAAATGGTCGGGGTCGCTTGGCTCAAGAGCGACTAGGTTTCTAACCTCTAGCAGTCTACGGGGTGAATCGTTGTCGAAAAGGAAGGCAGGCGGGCGATACTCTTCTCCAGGACCAAAGTGCTGTTTCTGAAAATCGTCTGGATACCGATCCGACCCATTGTCCCACCGTATCTCGGCTTCAACCGGAAACGTGCAACTGTTTTCTGCCCTCAGGTGGGCCTTCCACCTGTCGAGCTGGACGAAGTCCATCGCGTGCCCTTGTGCCCAGCTTTCCCAGAACGTCGCGTCAGCAATGACTGCGTCGGTAACCTCGGTGCAATCGACAACATCGCCCGACGGTCCCTTTGTGCACGCCACGCCGAAGCCCACGCAACCTATGAGCATTAGGAGAAACGCTGCAAACCGGGTCGGTGCGTGCATGTCCAATCGGCTCCCATTGGGGAAATCGGGGCGAACGCCATTGACCTTGGGCCATGAGCTCCGCCGACCCAGTCAATAGGCACTACAAGCGCCCCCTTTGTTAACGTAGCGCCCGTTCTTGGACCCTGGACTTGCACCCGACAGGCGCATCGGCTACGTTCACAAGCGATCCCCCCCAGTACTGAGCTTCGCGGCAAGAATGCCCGCGCGGACGGCTGACGTCAAGGCCAGGTCTGTACCCCCGAACGCTCACTTCTCGTCAACTTGACAGCACTGAACCAAGAACTGTCGTTAGTTCCCACCCGCCACTCTTTCAAGCTCCAAGAACGGTGCCACGCCACCGTGGCCGCCCACGTTCGTCCGAACACTCAGGTCGAGCTCGCGCACCGCCTTGAGCAGGTGCTCGGCCGCCGGGCCGCCTGTGCCGGTACCCGGAAAGAACAGATCGCTCTGGAACAGCACGCCCGGACCCGGCACGAACGCGAGTACAACCGGGTCGACGTGCGGCGAACCGGAGACCGCGTAGAGCTCGAGCTTCCGATCTCCTTCCTCGATGGTGTGGATCTGGTCGTAGACCTCGAGCGATCCGACTTTCCCGCCCGCGCTGCGCGCACGCGCCAGGTTGTCAGGAGGATTCGTGTGCGGCGCGTCGAGCACCATCTGCATCTCCGGCGAGTGGGCGTCGGCCACGACGATGTCCGCGCCGATCGCGGCCAGGCCGCGCACGCCGCCGGTGTGATCGTAGTGATGGTGTGTCACTGCCGCGTACCGGATCGGCTTGTCGGGAAACCGCTTGCCGAGCACGCGCGCGAGCGTCGTGCTCTGCGCTTCGGTGTACGCCGCCTCTACGACGGCGAGGAAGCTGCGGAACTCGACGACGAGGCTGTTGTGTGAGTAGGCCTGCGCGAAATACACGCCGTCGGCTACGTCGATCAGTGAAATCGGAGAGAACTCACCTGCGGCAATTGCCTCGTCCACCTGCGCGAGACGTCTTCAGGAATCTCTAACTCCGCCTGGACCCCGGCATCGTTCACCGCAATCGTGTTGAACTGCACAGATGAGTAGTGCCGCCCGCCCTTGCGGATGGTGATCGCGTGCGGAAGCATGACGTCGCCTGCCGTGCGGTAGTCGTTCAGTATGTAGACGGCTTGCTGATCGCCCAGCATCGACTCGGTGTCGGTCGTCTCGTAGGCCGACAGCATCTGGCTATCGGGATTGAAGTAGACGTCGGTCTCTTCGGTGATGAACGGCATCCGGCTTTCGGGATTGAAGTAGAGTCCGACCTCTTCGCCGTCCATCTGCATCGTTCCGAATTTGTACGTCTCGCCGTCCATCTCCCGGTCCTCGGCCGGTTCCTCCGAACCCGATTCGACAGCTGCCAGCACGACGCTGATGACGTTCCGGCGGAGGAGGAACTCGGGATGGTTCTGCGTGCCCCAGCTAAAGAGACCCGAGGGGGAGGTGGCGATAGTCGGCCGTTGGGGGATTACTTCGATGCCGACCAGCGCGTCTCCGCGCCTGGTCAGGATCTCGTGGCGGTTTTGCGTGAAGCCGGCGTCGTTGAGCGCGTAGCGCATCGATGCCCTTCCGCCCGCTAGGTCGATGATCTCGACGACCTCGCTCAGCAGGGCGACGTTCTCCTCGTCGCCGACGCGCAGTGTCTGCCCCAGCCGCGTGCGGGTGCCGGTTCCGCCGCTCATAGTCAGTGTTGCAATCGCCTGGAGCCGCTCCACGCCGCCCATGGCTTCCGCGGCATCCTGCGCGAGCTGTCTAGTCGTCGGTGCCGACGAGCACGCAGTCAGCCACGCGGCCACCGAGGCCAGCAGGAGCACTTGTCGTCGAAGTGACATCACGTCCTCTCAGAAGGGGCTGGGCCCGCCGCCATGGCTCTACAGCCCAAAGGTTGCCAGCACCGCGGTGTCTTCGAGCTGCTTCTTGTAAAGCTCGACGAGCTTCTGATTCTCAACGGGGACGCTTGGGCCGATGCGGCCATCAGCGCTGCCAACTGCCTCAGATTCTGTCTCGCCGCGGTTGATCTCGTCGATCAGTTTTGCCATGTCGATTTCCACGACGGGGAGTCCCAGGGCGGCATAGGCCTGGCGGCGGACCCAGCGATATTCGTCCCGGGAGAAGCCGGCGTCGTTCAGCGCTTCGACCTGGGTCCGTCTGAGCTCGAGCCAGAGCGCGACGAGGTGACGATAGGTCGCCACGAGCTCGGGGCGGTCCACGACCGAGGCGCCCCTCTTCTCGAGCAGCCGCTCGTGCTCCCTCTCCAGGTCGTCGGCCCGCGCTCCCGCCTGCTCGCGCACGCGGGTCTGAACCTGGACCAGCCGTTCGACCTGGCTCTGGGTCAGCTCACCTGGAGCGGGCGGCGAAAACGGCGCCTGATTCTGTATCCCCTTTTCGATCTCGGGAACGCTGGTCGGCTCGGTGGACTCGCTGAGAGTAGGGTTGATCCGCCGAAAGGCGTAATAGCCGACCGCCATGGTGATTGCGTAGACCCCCACATTCGCAAACACGAGGATGGAACACAGTCTCGCGTATTTCTTCGTTATCCACATTGGTGGCCTCGCAGGGGGCTGCTAGACGGTTCTCTACAGCTCGGAAGCTGAGACCGAAGGGATGATAGAGCCAGACGGTGTGAGTGATGATCTCGGGGCGAGAATCGATATCCGTGATCGGTGGGGGGTCGGCTCGTCATTGGCCTGCTCTGCCACCGGTGACCTCAGCTCGACAGTGCCCAGCGCATCCTATCCATCGACACACGGGCTTGAAAACAGTCGGCTCCACCACGACCCGGTCGCTGCCCTCCGGAAGTGCGAGGTGTCAGCCGTGAGCGCAAGCTGCTCATCGGAGCTGGCGTGGTTTGCCTGAGCCCGCTCGAACAAGGCCTCTTCACTCAAGACGATGCGGGGGTTAGGAATGCAGCAGTCCATCGGGCACACCTGCGCGCACTGCTGACTACCGAAAAAGCCAACGCACTCGGTGCAAGCCTCTTGGTCGATCACATACACCGACTCGCCCTTGCGAATACCACTGCTCGGGCACACAGGTATGCAGGCGTCGCAAAGGATACATCCTTCGGTTATCATGAGCGGCATTGACAGACCTCCTTCGCGACAGCTACACGGCGCGCGCCGGGCGGTTCGAACCGACCGAGTCTCAAGTCTAGCATTAGGGGCCTGCGGGACGGGCCAGCGAATGCCCGGTGTCGGACCCAGCCTCGGGGCCGTCTGAACCCGAGGCGGCACCCCTCAAGCCCCCGCCGCTGGCGGCCAACGCCCCCAGTGCAAAGGTCCTCTTGTCTCCCGCAGGCCGGTAGCTGATTGAGCTCACTTTCGTCCCTCCTTGGCCCGCTGCTCTCGCGCTGACGTTGAACACGGAGAACAACAGCTTCCACTAATGTCGTTGTTCATCGACTTCACGCCGTGACGTCCATGGGCACCCCATTTCGAAAGCGAGGTTTACAAGACCAACCATTGCAAGACAGAGAACCTCTAGAAAAACTTCCGAAGCGCAGTATTGCCCTTGACGGAACCGCGCTGCCATGATTATCGTCATATCGATGAATTTGTCTATTTATTAGGCAAATAGACACGTGGCACGCAATGGAAGATAGATGACCAGGGCAACATACACAGGTACGCTACGCCCATAGGATCAATCTGATCAATGGTCCAAATGCATCATTTTCTGATCCGCTCTAAACTACCTGCGCACGGGGGTTTACCCAGGTAAATCGTCCTAGGTCTAATGCATGTGAACCATTTCAAGAAAGGAAGAAGCGCAAGAGCAACGACCAAAACTGGCGGATCGGCGGCGTTGAAGAAGGCGGCGTATTCGTGCGCGCGACAAACCGTGACTCCGGCCGGCCGGCCGTCGGGGATGATCTCGCCGAAGCGGGCGAGGAGTATCGCCAGTTCCGGCACTCTTGAGAGTTTCCGACTGCGACAGTTCTTTTGCCCTATTGACTTGACTGAACCAGTAGGCCTAGTGTGTTGAGCAGCGCTCTGGTTATCTGTCCTAGATTTGGCGGTGGTCTCCAGAGCGCTGTGCCAAACGGCGTGTTGGACATCACCGTCAGCGCTCCTGACATGCTGCGGGCGCCGTGGTTCTCGAAATTGAAACTGTCGGAGATGCTGTATGTGTATTGCATAATGAGTTGGGGAGGGAACCGAACCTGCCGTTTAGGGTGAGTAGTTATGAACGGAAAGAATGGTTCCGTGAATCTCGAAGCGTTCCTGGCGGGAACCGCCGATGGCGTTTCTGCGGTCGATTCTGACGGTGTGATTGTTGCGTGGAACGCGGCTGCCGAAAGGATCCTCGGTCACAGAGCCAATGAAGTCGTGTGAAGACTGTGCGGCGATGTTCTGGACGCACGGGACGCGGCCGGTAACCTGGCCTGCAGCGAATTCTGCACGGTGCGGAACCACGCCAAGCGTTGCGAGCCCGTCCACCACTTCAAGCTCAAGACAAAGACGAGTGCCGGCGATCCCATCTGGTTGGACGTCAGTGGTGTGACGCTCGGGTGGGGACCGGACGCCTCTGTTTCATGGATTCTTCTGTTCCGGGACTTGACGGCGTCCCACGAGATCGAGAGCAACGTCGAGGAGAAGACGACGACATCGCCGCCTCGGGTCAATCAGCCGTCCCCGGGGAAGTTGACGCGTCGAGAGCTCCAGATCCTCTGGTTCATGAAAGAAGGCGCCGCCACCGCAACGATCGCGGACCGCCTCTCCATCAGCCGCTCCACCGTACGAAACCATATCCAGAACATATTCAAGAAGCTCGACGTCCACAGCTGCTTGGAAGCGGTCGCCGTCGCGAACCGCTGCGGCCTGTGAGCTCCCGTGAAACCTGTCGCCTTTCCGCCATCCGAGATGGCGGCACAAGCAGCAGGTGAGGCGGCCACAGAGGCCTTCCTTGAAAAATCTGGCGCGCCCTGGGGAAGACCACGCGGGCTGTCTTACAGACGAACCGCGCTGTTCATGAACCCGCTCGACGGCAGGATCTCTGCGAGAACCGCCGAAGCGGAAACGCAACGTCACCTTCGAGGACACGAAGACCTAGTCACGCAGCTGGACCGCGACGCTCGACATGACGAAAACCGACGGGTTCATCTAGGAGTACGCCTGTCACGAGGGGAACTACTCGATGTCGAACATGCTGGCCCCCGACCTGAGCCGACCGTCAGACCTTCTACCCCCGGTTGCCGCACCTCCGCCAGTCGTTCCGGGACGGCACCCGTCTCGGTCTCCGCACAGCCATTCGTAGAACGGTCGCGGAACGGCAGCAGCGGGTCCGGCCAGGACCTGGCGTTGCCGAATCGTCGGGGAGGCGCGTAGAATTGGCCCGCGTCACGCCGAGGCGGGCATGACGGTGCCGTCTCTTGTGTCCGAGCCCTACCGTCACATGGCAACCAACCCGCGCAGTCGTCTCACCGGTTTCCTCGTCGGGTGCACAATCGGCGCCTTCTCGACGATCCTGCCGGCGCAGGAGCCGTGGCCGCAGTTCCGCGGCGCCGGCGCCTCCGGTATTGGCGACGGCTTGAACGCTCCCACGGCGTGGAACGTCGAGACCGGCGAGAATGTCCTGTGGAAGATTCCCATCCCGGGCCTCGCCCACTCGTCGCCGATCGTGTGGGGCGACCGGGTGTTCGTGACGACCACCGTAAGCAGCGCCGATGAGGTCGTGCTGCGATACAAAGCCGGGCGCGCCTGGGGGATCTCAGGCGACGTCGAGGAGGTTCCGGCCGAGCCGGTGCACTCCTGGCGGCTGGTCGCGCTCGGTCGCCTGACCGGGGACATCCTCTGGGAACGCGTGGTGCGCGAGGGCCAACCTGCCGAGAAGCGTCACCCGAAGGGCACGCACGCCAACGCCACACCGGTAACCGACGGCCGGCACGTGGTGGCCTGGTTCGGCGCGGAGGGGCTCTTCGCTTACGACATGGAGGGCAACCTGCTCTGGCAGCGGGATCTCGGGGTGGTGAATGCCGCCTTCGACCGGTCGGGCGACCAATGGGGGATCGCCAGCTCGCCGATCGTGTATCGCGACTCGGTGATTCTCCAGGTCGATGGACTGGGGCAGTCGTTCGTCGCGGCGTTTGACATCGCCACCGGGGAGGAACGCTGGCGGACGGCGCGAGACGAGATCACCACCTGGGCCACGCCGACCGTCTACCGCGGCGCGACCGGCGACGAGCTCATCACGAACGGCACGCGACGCATCCGGGGCTACGATCCGGCCACAGGCCGCGAGCTGTGGAGCCTTCCCGGAGGCTCGAGCGTGGTGGTGCCGACCCCTCAGGTCGCCGGCGACCTCATCGTCGTGACCAACGGGCACTTCATTCCGGGCATCCGGCCGATCTACGCCATCCGCCCGGGGAGCCGCGGAGACCTGACCCTGACCGATGGCGCGGTCCGGAGCGAGCAGGTCGCCTGGAGCGACACCCGGGGTGGCGTCTACATCCCCACGCAGATCATCTATCAGGGCATCCTTTACAGCCTGGATGACAACGGCGCCCTCATTGCCTACGAGCTGGAGACCGGCGAGCAGATCTACCGCGTCCGGGCCGAACGCGGCAGCGTCTACAGCGCGTCGCCGGTCGCCGCCGACGGCCTCCTCTATCTGACGTCGGAGGAGGGCGACGTGCACGTGATCGAGGCCGGACGGGAATACCGAAAGGTCCGGACCAATCCCCTCGGCGAGCTGAGCCATGCGACGCCGGCCATCTCCGGCGGGATGATGTTCTTCCGCACCCGGCATCACCTCCTCGCGGTCGGCAGCGGCGAGCGCCGCTGAACCCGGCGTTCCTCGGTCCTGGTGGCTGCCGCCAGGGCGGTATCCTGGGGTCCGGGTGATCCCGCCGGTCGCGTCAGCGTCGCGGCCGGCATGCCGAAACCTTTGGCCCCGGCGGCCAGGGGCTCGCGGATCCGCTCCACTTCACCTCTGGCGGGTCACGGGGTGAGCGATCGAAGTCTTCCCGAATGACAGACGCGACGCTTCAGGTCAGCCGCTCGGCTGCAGACGATAGGCTACTATCGTCCGAATTCGGTGCCAGGCCCGACACGCGTCGCAACGAGAACAGCCGGCGGACGCCCTTCATTGACTGCGATCTCTCGCCTCGCTATCCGAGACTTCGCAATCGACGTGCCAGCGTCAGGCGCCCCCGGACCGTTGGAATCGCGCCGGGCTTGCCGACAGTTCGGCGGGACTTGCCCCGTGTGCGCTGGCGGCGACGTAGGAGGATTCGGGCAAATGCGGCAAAGGCCCAGTCCGAGCGTTCGGTCGCCTGCGCCGTGTTATTGCGACACCCAGGACGATTCGTCCAATCCGATTCATTGACGGTGGTTCCGTCAAGGTTGCGGCGTCGGCGTCCAGTCCCGCGCACGGCGTTGGGCTTCGAGGATCTGCTCAGTGGTCATCTGCTCTGCAAGTGCATTTCGGAGTGACACCGTTTCGTCGCGAAGACCGGAGGACGGCGGTGCCGAAAGGCTGAACCAAATGTAGGCTTCCACGTGGTCCGTCGGGACACCCCGGCCATTCGCATACATGACCCCTAGGTTGTGTTGCGCGTCGGTGAGTCCCTGGTCGGCCGCAAGACGAAGCCACTGGACCGCTTCGGCGGCGTCCTGCTCAACCCCCTCGCCCGAGTCGTACCTGAGCCCGAGGTTGAACTGGGCAGCGGCGTGCTCCTGCTCGGCCGCCAGCCGAAACCAGCGGACCGCCTCGGCAGCGTCCTGCTCAACCCCCTCATCCAAATCGTACCCGAGCCCGAGGTTGAACTGGGCGTCGGCGTGCCCCTGCTCAGCCGCCAGCCGAAACCAGCGGACCGCTTCGGCCTCATCCTGCGGGGCGCCGAGACCGTTGCGGTGCATGAACCCGAGGTTGGACTGGGCGTCGGCATGCCCTTGCTCAGCCGCCAGCCGAAACCAGCGGACCGCTTCGGCCTCATTTTGCGGGGCGCCGAAACCGTTGCGGTACATGAAGCCGAGGTTGGACTGGGCCTCGGCGTGCCCCTGCTCAGCCGCCAGCTGAAACCAGCGGACCGCCTCGGCTTCATCCTCCGTGGCGCCGAGGCCGTTGCGGTACATGAAGCCGAGGTTGGACTGGGCGTCGGCGTGCCCGTGCTCAGCCGCCAGCCGAAACCAACGCACTGCTTCGGCTTCATCCTGCGGGATGCCGAAGCCGTTGCGGTACATGAACCCGAGGTTGGACTGGGCGTCGGCGTGCCCGTGCTCAGCCGCCAGCCGAAACCAGCGGACCGCTTCGGTCTCATCCTGCGGGATGCCGAAGCCGTTGCGGTACATGAAGCCGAGGTTGGACTGGGCGTCGGCGTGCCCCAGCTCGGCCGCGAGCCGCCACCAGCGCACCGCTTCGACCTCATCCTGCGGGGCACCGAAGCCGTTGCGGTACATAAAGCCGAGGTTGAACTGGGCGTCGGCGTGCCCCTGCTCAGCCGCCAGTCGAAACCAGCGCACCGCTTCGGCCTCATCCTGCGGGACGCCGAAACCGTTGCGGTACATGAAGCCGAGGTTGGATTGGGCGTCGGCATGCCCCTGCTCAGCTGCCGGCCGAAACCAGCGCACCGCTTCGACCTCATCCTGCGGGGCGCCGAAACCGCTGCGGTACATGAAGCCGAGGTTGGATTGGGCGTCGGCATGCCCCTGCTCACCCGCCAGCCGCCACCAGCGCACCGCTTCGACCTCATCCTGCGGGGCGCCGAAGCCATTGCGGTGCATGAAGCCGAGGTTGGACTGGGCGTCGGCGTGCCCCTGCTCAGCCGCCAGCCGAAACCAGCGGACCGCTTCGGCCCCATCCTGCGGGGCACCGAAGCCGTTGCGGTACATGAAGCCGAGGTTGGACTGAGCGTCGGCGTGCCCCTGCTCAGCCGCCAGCCGAAACCAGCGGACCGCTTCGGCCTCATCCTGCGGGACGCCGAAGCCGTTGCGGTACATGAAGCCGAGGTTGGACTGGGCGTCGGCGTATCCCTGCTCAGCCGCCAGCCGAAACCAGCGGACCGCTTCGGGCTCATCCTGCGGGACAGCGAAGCCGTTCCGGTACATGAAACCAAGGCCGGCCTGGGCGTCGGCATGCCCCTGCTCAGCTAGCGTCATCAGATCGCTGAGTGTCTGTTGTGCCTTGAGCCACGTCCTGGGACCGGTAGAGGCGATCAGAACGGCGGCGAGGACGATGACGCGCGTGAGGCGAACCGACATGCTAGTTTCCTCAAGAGCTACGACGACAACACGCGTAGATTGACAGTATCATATGGCATCGAGTGGGCAGGTCAGCGGCGGGTAGTGGTCTAGTTTGAAAAGCTCAGCGCCCGTGACGTGCCCGGTTTCTTCGGACCACTGCTTACTGGAAAATGACGCCCGTCGGCTCTCTCCTAACCAGCCGTGGGTCGTCCCCATCTGCGCCTTGAACTCGGCGGGGGTCAGGTCGCCGAGACGCATGTGGGGACGCTCATCGTTGTAGTGCCGCCGCCAGCGTTCGATCCCGATCTTGGCCTCCGTCCGATTGCGAAACCACTACAGTGACAGGCATTCGTTCCGGAACTTCCCGTTGAACGACTCGTCCGTGCCATTCTGCCAGGGCTTGCCCGGATCGATGAAGGCGGTGTCGATCCGCGCGGCCTGCAGCCAACGGACCACCACTGTCGCAATGAACTCGGGGCCATGGTACCTTCGGAGGCAGAGGTCATGGCGAGCAGTCTCCTCTGGTTTGAGTGGTGGTAAACCCATTCTAGAGAAGCCTCTGTTGTGCCGTGACCTCCGCTTCCGAAGGTACTACGGCATCCCCTTTTCCTGCCCTCGGTCCCTCGATGGCCTGAGCCGGCTCTCCGTGTGGTGGTTGCGTCTCGGCATCGCCATCGAGCACATCAAGCCCGGGCATCCCGAACAGAACGACCGCCATGAGCGGATGCATCTCACGTTGAAGACCGAAGCCACCAACTGCACCTCAGCCAACTTCCTGCAACAGCAGACCCGCTTCGCTGACGTCATCGAGCGCTTCAAACAGGGCCCCATCAGGCCCTGGGAATGAAGGTCCCGCGTGAGCTCTATACGCGGTCAGCCAGACCCTATCAGCGCCTGGGCGAGCTGGAATATCCCTTCCACGACTGGACGGCCACCGTCATCCACTAAGGTCGCGTCTGTTACAACCGCAAGAAGATCAACCTCAGCACCGTGTTCGCCGGCCAGAAAGTCGGGGTCAAACAAGTATGCGACAACATCTGGTTCGTCAGCTTCATGCACTACGACCTCGGATACTTCGATCATGAGACGTGCAGGCTTGAGCCCATCGACAATACGTTTGGCCCAAAGGTGTTACCGATGTCTCCGAAACAATCTGTAACCTACGTCTCCGGTATGGACCCATTGCGAGTCGAAAACCCGGCCGCCGCCGCGGAGCCCGAACATGTCGCCGAAGAGTAGTCCGACGCGGACTCCGCAAACGCGCGACATCACTCGGCTTAGAGCTCGTCGAGACGAGTACCGGGCTCGTGGTGTAGGAAGCCAGTTTCTGAGGAGAGCCATAGGAAGTCTTCATAGGTTAGTTCTTAAGCAGATACGCGCCTGAAACGCTGAGACGAAGGGGGCGTAGCCCCGTAGCGAGGCGTCCCTTTGTCCGATCCCGATTGGGATGCGCGCGTTGCGCATTGTCGGCAAGATACCGCACAAGATC
>MPMF02012255.1_pt1 | contig 29948 bp, 15 predicted proteins | sample 1617271 | NCBI WGS metagenome assembly MPMF02 (sample SAMN05944812, study PRJNA350692) | marine metagenome | biome: marine; feature: ODZ; material: water; isolation source: 120 m water sample prefiltered with 30 um filter, filtered on to 0.2 um... | place: Pacific Ocean | collected 2012-04-09... | reverse complement strand
CGTCAGACCGGATTCCAAGCACAAAAACCCCGCCTGCATGGCAAAGACCAGCCCCGTGCAGATAAGAATCCAAATGCCATCAACCATCGAGAGATTGGCTGTCATGTTTGCCCCTTTATTTTGCGGTTATCTCGCGGCAACTCCACTCGGAAGAAGCGGAAGCATCCGTTTGTCGTCGCGCCGATCAGTCGTTTCTGAGTTCATCGTTCATCCATTGCTTGGCAAGCTTCATGCTCGTTAAGGGAGTTCGCTAGTGGCAGAACCAGACCTGCGCGGCAAGCACTTCGTTTACTTTCATCTCGTTCAGAGCGACGGTAATCAGGCCTGGTCGTCACCCATTTGGCTGGACGATGCGGACCAGGATACGGAAGAACGAGGACAGTAGCACGGATTATGGTTCTAACCCGCCGCACTAGAACCACGGCGCTTCTCGCTCGAGCCTACCGATCGTTCAGCAATTCCCAGACGCCGGGCTGATTGCGAAAGATCACTCCGTCGGCAAGCGCCTCGATAATCCGCCTGTAATCTGGATCATCCTTATCGTCGAAAACGGGCTCACCTTCTTTCGACACACACAACTGAAGACCTCCGGCGCTCTTGGCCAGCGGGGCCTGCAATGCCCTGCTGTACTTGGGATGCGAGAGGTTGAGGTGCCTGACACGCATGCCGCTTTCCGCAACACCCCACTGACCGGGTCGCGGTCCGGCGTGGACCCACGTATTGTACCGGCTGAGCCAGGTAACGGCATCCTTGCGAGGACGCTGATCATGACAACTTGCGCAGCGGCCTTGGTAGACACTGTGGAGCTGCTGGAAGGCCTGGTCGGTGAGAATGGTCGGCGACATCTGGGTGTAGTGGCTATAGAACGGCACGTTGGCGTCGATCCAGCAGTAGATGCGGTAGCGATCCTCCCAGGGGATCGTCGCCTTGCTGTGCTTCGGATCCTCGATGTACGAGGTGATCTTGCTCAGCAGCGTGCCGCGACTCAACGGGGCCTGCTCGTCGTAGTCGTTACTCGGCTGAGCGTGGGTGCGGCCCGTGCCGGGGACGAAATGGACCAGCGCCTTGTCGACCAGTTCCATGTACGACATGTTGTAAACCGTTGTGCGGCTGCCGGAGAGGTCGAGCCGGCCGTCGGGTGTGGGGCCGCTGTGGCACTCCACGCAGTACTTGTCGAACACCGGCTGCACGACGGCTTCGTATTCGAGGATTCCATTGGTTCCCCAGTCCGGCATCTTGGGCCGAACGGGCGGTTTACCGAGCGCCAGCGGCGTGTAGCCCGCCGCGGGGGCCGCGCCAGTCTTCCTCGACTCGTGACAACCGATGCAACTTCGATGTTCGCCGGGCATGGCGTGCATGTCCGAGCCCATGGTCATGAGCATCTTGCCGTCGGCGTCGAGCACGTGAAGGTAGAGGCTCCGCAGCGCCGGCACCTCGAAGTGTGCCGATCCATCCTTCTCCACGGGCACCAACCCAACGAGACGGTTGACGTAGAAGATGGTGCCTACCCCGATGGCGCCGCCCCGAGGCGTGGTGTGCACCACTTGTTCCATCACGGCCAGATGCTTCACCCGACCTCGCTGCACCTCCGGCTCGATCCCGCGATAGACGTCCTGGACCGTCAGCACGGCCTTCTGCGACCAGTTGGGATCGGTGAGCAGTCGCTCGTGCAGGTCGACAGGCTGCCAAATGGGGTTGTCGGCCAGCTCTGGAATGCGTGGCGGTCGGGCGCGTGGAACGAAGGGCTGTGGGCAGAACGCGCCGAGATTGTCCGTCGGCTCGAAGACGCACTTTTTGTTGCCAAACCGGTCGAGCAGGTAGATGGCCATGTTGCGGTCCTGCGTGCCGCCGTACGACACGAGGAAGAGCTGTTCGTTCAGTGGATACGGATCCTGATAGGCCCAGTGAGGACAGGCGTCGCCGACCGACGCGGTGTCGTGGGTGATCCGCTCGAAGCCAACGCCGTCGCCGGCCTCGCGACCAGCCCCCTGCCAGATGAGCCCGACGAGTCCGGCGTTGTGGTTGTGATGTGTGCCGAGCGTGCAAACCAGCTCGGGGCGACCGGGAATCTGCCGGGGGCGGTAGAAGGCGAAGGGGTCGATAATTGTGTTGCCGAAGAAGAGGTCCATCGCCGTCCCGTCGGGGTTCTGGACCCAGATTCCGTGGCGGTTGAAGACGTTCTTATTCACGCCGTAGTCCCAGCGGCAGAAGACGACGCGGCCGTCGTCGAGAATCTGCGGTGTCGTGTCGATCGTGAGATTGGCGGAAACGACCTGCCGACGGCTACCGTCGCGGTCGGTCGTAAACAGCAGGCGGCGTGGGCCGCCACCCTTGCAGGGCGAGATGCCCTCTACATCGTCGAAGAAGATGATACGTCCGTTGGGCATCTCAGTGGGCGACTGGCCGCGGGTGATGACCCGGTAGCCGTTCCCGTCGACGCCCACTTCGGCCACGTTGCCGCCGCCACCGATCAGCACGGTTTGGGCGTCCCAAGAGAGGGTCATGTCATGCGCGCGCAATTGAGGGTCGTGGAAAACAGTACGCAGCTTGCCGCGGGCCGGGTCGAACACGCGCACGGACGCAGGGGCGGCGCCGTCGAGAGTGAATTGTAGCGCATCGTAGCGGTAGGAGGGGCGCTGGAGGAAAATGATGGGTGGTAGGGCACGGATCTCTTCGGCCCACATCTGCTCGATCCGGTCGTTGAGCTCCAGCACCTCGGCCAAACGCGGCTGGCCGGTCCGGACCAGTGTCTTCAGCAGCGACTCGATTTCGCTTCCCAACGTCTGAACCCGCAGCCTGTGCTGTCTGCCGCTGGCCGACTCCGGATAGCGTTGCAGGCTCGCGTCCATCGGCGTGATGATTCGGCCTTGCGCGTCGCGCGTGGCGGCCTCGATGCCGGGCATCGGAGTGTGTACGTGACGGAACGACTTAAGCCGAACGAGACTCTCGTGATAGCGGCAAGCCGTAAAATAAGCGCTCCGCACTTCGTCGGCGTAGCCCTGGGCGTCTAGGGCAATCCCCAACATCTCGAGGATCTGTGGCGGTGACTTTCCCGCGATTGCAGCATGTTGGGTGAGGTAGAAGTCCGCCAAAGCCCGCTCGGCTTCCGTGCGGTCGGTGGAACTCAGGTAGCGGTCCCAGAAGATGCCGACAATCGGTCTGGTCAGCTCGATTTCGAAGCGGCTCTTTGCGTCAGTGAACTCCCGTTGCAGAGCGGTCCATACCTCCGGTTTCTGCGGAATGAGATTTATTTTTCGGCTGCTTGCCGTGATCTGATCAATGTTGATATGTCCCCAACCGCCCGTGAAGTTGTCGACGATTTGCAGCACGACCTGCTGGCCGACGAACTGGCCAACGTCCCACGAGCGCCACTGGAGCTTCTCGTGGCCGCCGGGGACCGTGTTCGGGCCGGCGGCCGTACGGACCACCTTCCCTTCCACGAGCAGGTTGATGCACGTCTTGCCCTTGTGGCCGCCGCCGCCGATCAGGAAGTTGACAAACGGCCGTTCGATTCTTATCGGTGGCGAGGTCAAGGTGCCCGTAGTGCCGTCACCTTTGAAGTAAGTGTTGACCAATCCCTTTCCTTGAAAGTCGGTAACCTCCATCTGCGGCGGCAGCGTGCCGCGGGCAGGTCCCGGTCCGAACGCTTCGCCGGTGACCTGCCAGTCGCCGTAGTCGGAGCCCTCGAAGTCGGCGATCACGACGTCCGGCTCGATGGGACCGTCCGGCCGCGTCCGGTGGCGTTGCGTCGACGCGAACAGGGCGTCTCGCCAATTCGCACCTCGAACAGCCTGCCGCTTGGTACGCGGCGCAGGCAGCACGGCGTCTTCCGTTCCTCGGTAGTACGGCAAGTCGCCCGGGCCATAGCTCTGGAAGGGTCGCCACGGTTGCTCGTGAGGACCGGGGCGTCGCGGTGCCGGGTGGAGCCCGACGATGGAGAAGGAGAAGCCGTAAGCGTGTCGGTTGTTGGTGACCTTCGCCAGGAAGTGGTTCACCCCGGCATTGAGTTCGAGCTTCATGGTGCCGGGGATGGGGTCCTTTCCATCATATCTAAGCAGTTGCTTGCCGTTGAGCCAGCACGCGTATCGGGCTTGGCGGCGCCAGTGTTCCATATTGGGATCGTCCTGCCGGCGGTCGCTCTCGGGCGAGCGGACGGCAAAATCCATTTCAACGACGACCGGCCTTTTCGCCGTAATCCGGCGGTAGACGTACTGCGTCTCGCCGGCCGACGGTGCCGGTCCGCGGGGCAGGTCACAAAGGTAGCCGTCAATCCACTCGGGATGCACCATCCACCGGCACGAGGCGTCGGGCGTGGCAGGAAAGTTCGGCGCTGGATAGGTCTTCTCGAGCAGCGGTGTGCCACCGTTGGTATGGAAGTCCCTCTCCGCCTCAAAGACGTGGCCGAAACTGGACGCCACGTTTTCCATCCAGTTCAACAAAGGTGGCTGATCGCGCAACGGGCCGATCCGATGCCATCTGCCCAATTCGACCCCGGCCTCCTCGATCTTCTCCCTGGCAGCATTCGATCTGTAGAGATCGCCAAGTTCTCTTTCTTGAATCCCCTGAAGTGACCGCAGCAGTCGACCACCGGCCGCATCGTCCTTTCCCTTTTGCGACTCGCCTTGAGCTGCCCAAGCGGCCGCGGTCAGCGAGATCACAATAGTCCATACGACTGGGCCTCGATGCATGATCATCTCCTTGCCATCTTCGAGTCGACGTTGACGATCGCACGAAACACCTGCACGTGCGCGTCCGCGTTGAGATTCCACGTTCACCGTTTTGTCCACGACCAGCGTGGGCCTTTCCGATGTTTCTAACCTGACTTAGCAGTGTTCGATCTTTTATTGTCGTCTTTCGCGGAGCGAAAGGCGACTATCGGACAGTTATTCCTCGAACGTTCCTTAATGCTCGGGTAAAGCGTCTGTTGAAGTATCATGTGCTGTGGCCGTAAAGTTAAAAAAATCTCCAGCCATCCACCTAACGCGGCAGTGCCTGATCAGATTTCCGGCAATTCATATCCCTTTCGTCGCGGCCGGGACCGTAGGCTATTTGCCTCGTCGTCGCCGGGGAATTTCTCTTTGACCGGATCCCACTTCAACGGACGGCCCAATTCACGGCAGAGATTGACCAGAATGCAAATCACCGAAGCGCGGTGACCGATCTCGGTGTGGGCGACGGGGGTCTCGCGGGTGCGCATACAGTGGACCCAGTTACGAATGTGTGCGTGGGCGACGCTGGCGTACTCTGACTTGTCGGCTGGCGGCGGGGCTCCTTTGACCAATTCTGCTGGATTCGAAGCCACGCGGTTGCGGTTGATCTCGATCTTGCCTTTGTCGCCGACGAAGATCGCCCCCAGCCCCGGTCCTTTACCTTTCGGCAAATCGAGTTTCAGCAGCGTGCCGTTAGGATAGCGCATGGTGACGGGCGCGTTGGGGCCTGAACCTGTCAGCCGAATTTCTTCAGGAACCGTGTCGTCGGTCCCCAACGCTCGCTGCACCTGGTCGAAGGCGTGAGCGCCCCAGCCGGTCACGCCCCAACCCAGACCGCCGCCGTCGTAGTCGCGATATCGCCCCCACCTTCCCAGACCCGGATGCAGCGCCGAGCTGTGAGGGATCAGCTCCGTTTGATGGCACCACATATCCCAGTTCATTTCTGGCGGCGTGGGCTTCGCGGGAAGCGCGGGACGAGGTTCTGGCCCGATGAAGTTGGGACAGATCACCGTGTGGATCTTACCGATCGCTCCGTCTCTGACCAGATCACTGCCGAAGTTGTTGATGGCGATCGAACGCTGTTGCGTGCCGACCTGAACCACGCAGCCATACTTCCGCTCGGCCCGGATTAGATATTGGCCTTCTTCGATCGTCAGCGTCAGCGGTTTTTCGGCGTAAACGTCCAGCCCGGCCTGCATCGCGTGGATGCAGATCAATGCCCGAGCGTGCGTCGTGGTAGCCACGAACACAGCGTCAAGATTCTCTTTGTCGAACATCTCGCGGTAGTCCTGATACCTCTTGCAGTTCTCTGCGACGATCGAGTTCGGGACATCCTTCACTGCGTCCAGATAGCCTGTGATCTGTCGCAGATCACAATCTGCCACTGCCACAAGCTGTAGATCGGCCGGACTTTCTTTGGTCAGGTCGCGAGACCGATAGCCGGAGCCGACGAGTCCCACGCGGATACGATCGTTGGCGCCCCGTCGTCCTGGTGCAGCCAGAGCCGTAGATGGAACAAAGTACGGAGCTGCGATTGCTGCCCCGACAGCCGTCTTGAGGAAATCACGTCGTTGGGGTCGTTCGGTCGCCATGGCATGAGGCTCCTCGTCCAAGGGATGGGTGGCTATTGTCGATTTTCGCGCCTGAAGGTGATCATCCAAACGGGTGGCCCGTCGGGAGACCACCCCAGAACTGTGGAAACGGGGTCAGTCTACTCTTCCTTTGCGAGCCGCACGGCTTCATTCACAATCATCGCTTCAACCTCGACGTCAAACGGACCGGGAAGGCGATACCACTGGTAGGCTGTCGTTTCGTATCCGCCTTCCAGCAAGGCCTGTTTCGTGGGGATGTAGCTGACGACGCCGTTTGAATAACCCAGCACGATCGCGTCCCTAGTTCCCAGCCGCTCTTCGATTTTGAAGCCGTACTCTGTCAGGACCTCTCCGTCGAGAGCCACAACGTTGAATGCCGCATCGCCTCGGCCGAACTGAAACGACTGCAACCGAAAGGGAATCTCATTGGGGATCGACTGACCGGCCTTGAGCATCTCCGAGAACTTTGTTCCCCATGCTCCGGTGAAGGCATCGTTGCGGCTGGCCGCGGCTGCATACTCTTCGGCCGATCGAACCTTGACTGGCAGGCTGATCTCTGACGCAGCGTAATTCAGAGGGCCGGTCAACGGTTCGCCCTGGCTTTCGAGCGACCGGTCGACGGCATCGGCCAGCTCGCGGCCGAATCGCTCGGCCGCGGCAAACGAGCCGCTGATCCAGTCGGTCATGTCCTCATTGACCACGCGAATGCGGACGTCTCCACCGCAGCCCTGCAGGAAGACGGCGACGGCGCCAGGATGACGCTCCTCGAAGATCTTGCGCATATGCCCTGGATAGTCGGAGCCAAGCCCCAGATTGACCACCGTCACGGGGTGGCACGCGTACTTGACCGCTACGCCGATCAGTTTGCCAGTTTCGACCGATTCGGCAACGACTACCTGGACGCGGTGGTCGACAACGCCGTCGGGATTGGGGAGCATTCGCACCGAACCGGCTCTGCCGAGACGTCGATTGATACCGACCTGACAACGGTCGGTCATGTAACGCACCCGCGCCGGCTGCAGACGCGAGATAGCCGCACCGACCACCGCCACAGCCTCGTCAATGACGCGGTCGCTGTACTTCTGATCGAAATGGTCCGGCTGGACGGCTTCCCAGACGGTCAGTGGTGGAGCGGAATGGGTGTGGCTGGAATTGATGCACACGGCTTCGGGCGGAATCCCGTACCGACGCTCGATCTGTGACTTGATCCGATCGACGACCACGGCGCGCACGAGGCAGAAATCACAGCCCATCCAGACAATCTGTTTCCCGCCCGCATCTTCAACGACGAACGCCTGGACTCGAAGATCCGCATAAACATTGTCAAACCGCTTCATCACTCGGTGCCCGATCGTCACCGCCGGCCGGGTCGGATTCACGACTCGTGCTGCTGCCGCCGCTTTCAATGACACTGCGGCGCGGGCGTTGGCCGCAAACGAGATGCAGACGAAGAACCAGCACGCAGTCCGAATCCAATTCGTCCGGTAATCATGGCCGTTCATGGAAGTCTCTGATTCAGTGTCGGGCCGGGGGTGTGCTGGTCCAGCACACCGCATCCGGCTTTCCGACCGGCTTCACTGTTGGCATCTTCGCAACCGTTGGATGGACCTCCGTCAAACTCATCTGTTCCTACGGTTTCTCACTAGTGCCGTCGGCACCGAATTGACGTCTGACGAGCGCCTTGATGTTGGCCTGTTCAATCGCCTCCATCTTCTTCCGTTTCTCGAGGTAATGCGTGTACTTTTTCACGCCTTGTTCATCCCAGGCGTTGGCCTCCATATAATCGCCACAGAAGGGAACGAGCAGGTCGATCCAGCAGGCGATCTTGTCGAGTTCTTCGCGCGATAGTTTCACGTCGTAATGGCCTCGGCGGAGCAAGACCATCAACTCGCTCTTGGCAGAGCCGGCGAAATAGGGTGGCAGCATCGGCGGAATCGATTGCACGTTAAGCCAATTGACGATCGGGTTCGGTTTGCCGTTTTGTGTCAGGGCGATATAGGCATCGGTCCATTGTCGCCCGCCGCTGGTGGAGGCGATTTCGGGTAGCAGGCTGAACGCCTTCTTATCGGCCGGGTTGTCTGCGGCTGCGTCGCCGGACGACGCAACGACTGGTTCGCCGCCGGCGGTTCGTCCCAGATCGTAAAGCCCCACATCGATGAATTGGCCGCCCGAGGTTTGGTGGCAATGCACCGCGAGTGTGTTCTTGCCCGCACGTAACGAGGCCCTCGCTTTCGCGCTGAGCGAGATACGTTGATACTCCGTGAGATATCCTCGCTTTGTCGCCGCCAGGACGCCGTTGAGATAGATTTCGACGTCCTCGTCGTGGTGCACTGCCAGCGCGAATTGATTGACGTTCTTATAGTCGGCCAACTCGAACGTTGTCCGGAGCCAGATGTCCGACGTTTTCCACTCAGAACGCACTCTCCCGCCCGGGGTGCCGCGAGTTCCGAAGCCCGCTTTACCAGTGTTCCATTGCGCGTCGTCGAAATCGGCTGTTCGCCATTCGTCTTGAGGCTCCTTGGTGGCGTACTTCCACGTGCTTTCCGTGGCGAGGATCGCACGGGCGCCTTTGGGATCAAACTTCGAGCGTTTCTTCGACTCGGCGGTCAGCGCAAGCGTTTGGGAGCGGTCGTCGTGACATTCGGTGCAGTGTTTGTTCAGGATCGGTTGGATCTCTTGGTTGAAGCTGAATCCGCGCGGCTTGCCGTAGAAGGGTTCGAGCTTCTTCGGCCCCGCCGCCAACGCCATGGTCGGTTCGTGTGGTTGGCCGACGGTTCTCTTCTCTTCGTGGCAGCCGACGCAGGAAAACGTTTCGCCGGGCTGGAGTGTCGACCAGCTACGCATCGATTGCACAACCTGCCCGTCGGCGTCGACTGCCTGAAAATAGAGCGGTGTGCGTGCAGGTACTTCGAACAGCGCCGATCCGTCGTCATAGACTGGCGTTTCCCCCAGCACGGTTTTTGTATCCCACGTGCCGTTGCGGATCGAGACCGGTGTGCTAACCAACGCGCCACCTGCCGGCCCACCGTTGCCATTGCTGCCGACGCCCGCGGCGCGGAAGCCTAAAGCAACCACGCGGAGTTTTTTTACCGCGCCGCGCGACACGCCGTTTAATCCGGGGCCGATGTACACATTCTGTACGTAGTAGGTTCCGGTTTCCTGCCGATAGTCGACCGTACTGTGTTGCACGGCGGGAAGTGGCCGCGCTGCAAGCGATATGGGCTGGTTGCAGGAAATCTCTGGATCGTCGACGAGCAATTCCCGCGCTCCGTCTTCTCGCACGTAATACAATCCGTATCCGTTCTTCGAATCACGCCGTGTTTGATCGGCGCTGTAACTTGCCACGTATTCTCTCTCATTGATGGCGAAGGGATACTGGAAGTGCCCATCGAAGCCGGTGTAACCGTCGACGCGCCGATAACGCCGGTCCGACTTGTCTTCGACCAACGGCGCCACCAACGTCACGCCAGAGCTTTCGCGGCTTCCCTTCTTGGCGTCAATTACGATCAAAGCTCCGGTTTGAATGCAGTGGTGCCCCGTGGCGATGGCGATCAGCTTGTCAGAGCCGGGAATAGCGCGGGCGTGGGCGATCGTCGTCGGAAACCACGAGTTGTTGCCGTAGTATTCGGTTTGGCCGGTGCCGTCACTGTTCATTTGGAATAGCGGTTGAGGATACAGTTGCCCGCGATCGTTGTAGTCCCAACGCGTATAGATGACGCGGCCGTCCGACAGAACCTGCGGGTAATTTGAATGGACTTGATCGAAGCTGATGCGCCGCAGGAATTTTCCGTCGGCATCGCACGTGTAGAGATTGGAAACCTCGGTCCACCAACAGTCGACGATCTGCACGCAACGGGACGAGGTGAAGATGATATCGCCGTTGGGCAAATAGCAGCCTTCGTAGTCTGCAAATCCGAGGCCGAAGGTGAGCTGACGAATCTTGCCGGTCGCCACCTCCATTTCGTAAAGGTGGAAGTCGTCTTCCCGATCGGACTTCTTCCAAGCGAAGAGAATTCGCTTGCCATCGTAAGAAACTGACGGATCACGGATGACGCCGTCGGGGTCGTCGATGAGCGTGGAGACCTTGACGTTGTCGCCGTCCATTTCGAGCACACAAAGGGCGGCGCCCGGTACGAAATGGCGCTCCGCTTGGGCGTCGGACTGCCCTTCCGTATAGGCGTAGTGCGAACCGCCGAGATTGTAATGTTTGGTGAAAACGATCTTCGGGGTTTCGCGAACCAGCTTGCGCAGCCGCGCGGCGCGGCGGGCTTCGCAAGCTTTTAGATATAGGCTGCGCCAGCGAGGATCATTGCCCGGCGTCTTCGCGGCCGCTAGTTCTGTCAGGTCGGCCTGAAACTTAGCGTCGGCGGTCTCTTGCAAGACGGCCGCCACCGCTCGGCGTTCGACGTCGCAACCATCGGCGGCAGTGAAGCATTTCTCTGCGGCCGGTCCGCAATCTTGCTTCAACCAGTCGCGGAAGATCCGGGCCTTCTGGTCGGAAGCCTCGTCAGCCGGACAATCGACAACAAGTCCGGCAGAGACCGACAGCACGGTCGCCAAAACGACGGCGTTGGCCGGTTTCCATGAAAGGGTCATCAGCATGAGAAAACTCCGCTCATCAAGAGGATTTCAACTGTTAACTTTCGACTTGCAACAAGGCGCAGCCAAGCCGTCCACAGTTGGGCTATATGACTTGATAGCCTGAGTCTAGTTTATCGTGTATTATACCGAAAGGTTTGAACACTCTGCACCACCGGACGGTCTTGGGAAGTACAGCTGTTGCGGCGACTTAAAGCCCCCGCCGCACAAACTCCGAAGATGCTCTAACCCCAACACCGTTCAATGAGGTGACGTAAGTCGAATGGTGACGGCGTCGATCAAGTTGAGTTTCCGTCGCCTTCCATACAACACCAAAAGCACCCATTCCAAGAGGTTGTGTCAGTCGAAAATGACCGATTGTCCCGTGGGTGGCGGCAAAATCCTCCGTCGTCTCCAAGTCACCAACCAAACTGAAGCCGCTGCCGCACAATGGACACAAAATGTCCGACAACGAGGCATCGTCGACAACTTCGATTGGATTGTGGCAATGTGGGCAGCGGACGTGCATCGTGGAGGATATTCCAGCGTACTGATGGAGCGTCACTGAAGCGTAGTATATCGTCATTGATCAGCCGGCGGCGGATACCGGCTTTGAGTTCAGTTGCGACGCAGACCGTCGCTCGGCTGCAGCAAATTGTGTACGCCTTCTTTACTTCCGACCATCATACCGTGTTCAGCGATATTTCAAGACCAACAATCTAGCCACCGACAGAGGCGGTAAACCACCACGAAGGACACGAAGAGCACGAAGACATCAAAGGACAAAACGTTTGATGCCGTCCTTCAGAGTGGTGACGCTAAAGTTCATTAGCAAACCGATCTTCACCTCGGCCAGTTTCATATAAGTCAACAGTTGTGCCTCGTGGATACGTCTGATCTCGTCCACGCTCTTCAGTTGGACGATGAGTTTATTTTCCACGCGTACTTCGTGCTCTTCGTGGTCCTCTATATCACCCCGCCGTCTGGTGGACCCAACGGACAAGCAAGAATCCTTGGACAATCCCCTCGTCGAAGCACACCCAAACTAACAACTGGTTTGAAACCGGAAGAATGGGACAGATTATTGACAACGCCCAGACCGCAGACCTATATTCAAGGCCCGGTGGGGATTGAATAGCCTTTCAGTGATTTGTCACCATGTGGAATTTCAAAATCGATGTATCGCGCGGGCGTGTCGCCGTGCTGCTAGTGGTCGCGGCGGCAATGGTTGGACCGCTGCCAGGTTTGGGCACGGCTGATGAATTGGACCAAGCGCGGAAGGCAGCAAAGGAGGCGTTGACGTTCGAGGCCGAAACGCATGAGGAGTGGTTCTCGGTGTCTTCCGCGCGAGCGGCCACTCAGGCAATCGCGGAGGCGTCGCGTGAGGCGGCCGAGCGCGCCCTGGCCGAGTTCGAGGAGGCCGGGCGCAACCTGAAGCGCACCGAGGGCCAAGGGCAGGCGGAGACTCGGAACGGACTGGCCAATCGGCTGACCGCCTTGCGCGCCGCAACCGATCAGATGATCACCGATCATGAAGTGGCCCAGCGGGCGATCGAAGCCGTGCCGCCGATGGAAACGCGGATGTGGCTGGTGATCGCCGACACCCAGGCTGCCTTGCGGACTGTTGCGCAGTTGGAGGCGAAACAGGCTCAAGAGTTGGCCGACCGTGTTGCCGCGGACGCATCGGCCGTCAGTTCGGCGGAGCAGGCACGTCTCGCCTTGCGCAAAGTGCGCCAAATTGATGCGCTGACGGCATGGAAGGCCGAAGCGTGGAGCCGCACGTTCCAACAGTCGACGTTCAATCAGATGCGCCGGATGCACGCCGAGGCGGGCAAACTGGCCGAGGCCCTGGCGGCGGCCGAGACCGACCCTCGTCGCCAAAAGCGTCTCAAGACTTTGGTCGCCAGTTCGACGGAAAAGCGACGCCAGGCACAGGACCAGTCCGAAACGATCGGCCGCACCGCCGATGCTGCTGCCGACGATCTGCGCGTGCTCAGTAACCTGGCTTGGGGCGGGCTGAAGCCGTTGGCGACGCAGACGTGGGATCAATCCCATGCTCGGCACTTGTTGGTCCGCGCCGGCTTTGGAGGGACGCCCAAACAGGTTGCCGAACTTTGCGCCATGGGTCCTCACCGGGCCGTGGAGTTTCTGGTCGATTTCCAACGTCAACCGGCGGCCAAACCAGTGTTTGATGCGGCGCCGCAGCAGCCCCGGCAGCCGTACGAAGCGATGATCCGTCTCGACCGGCTCCGACTACGCGCGGCCAACCGACGCAAGCGCAGCGACGAGCAGCAGTTGACTCGACTGCGCCATTGGTGGCTCCGGCGGATGATCGAATCGCCGCGACCGCTGCAAGAGAAGATGACGCTATGGTGGCACGGCCACTTTGCCGTTCAGCAAAGCGTGGTGGAAAACAGCTATGCCCTCTATCGGCAGAACCAACTGTTCCGTGAACACGCGGCGGGCAACTTTGCCGCCCTGCTTCACGGCATCGTCCATGATCCTGCGATGCTGCGCTACCTTGACAACAACACGAATGTCAAAGGGCACGCCAACGAGAACCTGGCTCGTGAGATCATGGAATTGTTTGCCATGGGCGAATACCAGGGCTACGGCGAGCAGGACGTGCGTGAAGCGGCCCGGGCACTGACCGGATACAACTTCGACGCGCGTAGCGGTCAGTTCCGCTTCCAGCGCGACGAGCACGATGAAGGATTGAAAACGGTCTTCGGTCAGACCGGCCCCTTCACAGGCGACGACCTGGTGGCGCTGATCCTCGAGCAGCCGACAACCTCACGGTTCATTGCGCGGAAGCTGTTCGAGTTCTTTGCCTACCGGGACCCGGACACTGAGACGGTCGAGGCCTTGGCCGCCGTGGTGCGCAATGCCGACTACGAACTGGCGCCGGTGCTTAAGAATCTGTTTTTGTCGGAAGAATTCTACAGCAGCAAAGCCCTGGGCACGCAGATCAAGAGTCCCGTGGAACTGGTCGTCGGGACGCTGCGGAGCCTGGACGTCGCGCAGGTTCCCAATCCGGCCTCGATTGACACGGCGTTGCAAGACATGGGGCAAGAGCTGTTCGAGCCGCCCGATGTCAAAGGCTGGCGCGGGGGACGCTCCTGGGTCAATTCCAGCCGCCTGCTAACCCGCTACAACGCGATAACCGAGCTGGTGCGCAACGTTCAACGGGGTGGTCAACGGGAAGGGATCGACGTGGTGGCGTTGCTGCAGGGGACGGAGTGCCAGACATCTTCTGACGTGGTGGACTACCTGACCAAAGCGTGCCTGGCCCGCCCGCTGGAAGCGTCAAAACGCCAGGAGCTGGTCAGCAACCTCGAAGACCTACCGCCGATTTCGCAGTGGGCCAGCCAGCGCGACACCGTCAACCGCCGCCTTCAGGATCTGTTGGTACTGTTGGTAAGCGTGCCGGAGTATCAATTTCAATAGATTGGTCAGAGTGTGTCCTGCCGTAGCGTTCGGGTTTGCTCACTGGAGAACACCGTTGACTGTGCGGTGACCTAGAGATAGCCTTGAGCCACAGCACGCAGGTTTGCAGGTACTGTAGGTTTGTATCCTGGGAAGGCTGTCATTTCATCTTCATTGTAGGAGAAGTCCACCGTGTCCAGCACTCAGATCATTACTCGTCGTGAACTACTGGGCCGCGGGCTCGGTGTGGTCGGGGTTGGTGCAGCGCTGCCGAACTTCCTGGTTCGTTCCGCATTGGCCGGCCCTGAGGCTCAATCGGACCAACGGATCGTGGTATCGTTGCTGTTGACCGGCGGCCATGACGGGCTGAGCGGTGTGCCACCCTATGCCCACGAAGACTACTACCGCTACCGCAAGGCCACGCGCATCGACGAAAAGGATGTGATCAAGCTCAACAACGAGGTCGGCCTGCACCCAAGCCTGACCGGTTTCCGCGAACTGCTCGACGAGCAGGCCTTTGCGGTCGTCCTGGGCACAGGCTACCCGAACCCGGACTTAAGCCACTTCGTTTCGCGCGACATTTGGGAGGCCGGGCAGCGCGGCTCGCGAACTGGTCGCCCTGGGGCCACCGGCTGGCTCGGCCGATACCTCGATTCCGTGCTGCCGGACGAGGTTGACCCGGCCCTGTCGGTCGCTGTCGGCCGAGGTCGCCTCCCGCTGACCATCAGTGGCAGCAAGCATCCCGGACTTGGTTTTAGCGACGCCGAAAGTCTGCGCTATCGCGGCGCGCGTTCAAAACGTGACCGGATGGCCTACGAGCGGTTGCAAGGGTCTAGCCCGGCCCCACCGGCGGAGTCGGACTTGCAGTTTGTCACTCGCACCGCCGTCAGCACCAACGCCGCCAGCGCCCAGATCACGGATCGCCTGGCGCGCTATCGGACCGACGTGGCCTATCCAGACACCGACTTCGGCCAGTCGTTGCGAACCATTGCGGCGCTGATCGGCCAGGGGCAGACGACACGCGTCTATTATGCCGCGCAGGGGATCGCCCGCTTCGGTGGCTACGACACTCACGCCGAACAGAAGCCGCGACACAATCAGCTAGTCACCGAACTGTGCCAAAGCGTCTGCGCGTTCTACAAGGACCTGAAGCGGCAGGGTAACGCCGACCGCGTGCTGACGTTCACATTCAGCGAGTTCGGCCGCCGCGTGCCGGAGAACCACAGCGGCGGCACCGACCATGGCACTGCAGGACCGATTTTCCTGTTCGGCCCGGGCGTCAAGCCCGGTGTCCACGGTACGCAGCCCAGTCTCAAGGAACTCGAGAACTACTCGGACATCGCTGGTCCAGACAATTTCCACGGCAGCGGCAATCTGCGCGTACACGTCGACTTTCGCAGCGTCTACCGCGCGATCCTCGAACGTTGGCTTGACACGCCTAGCCAGCCGGTTCTCGGTGAGGCTTACCCCCTGCTGGATTGCATTCGGGACAACGTCTAAGGATCGTTCGAGGAATTACTGTCCGATAGTCGCCTTTCGCTCCGCGAAAGGAACGTGCTTTCGCGGAGCGAAAGACGACAATAAAAGATCGAACAGGGCTAACCGTCTCGTCGCAAATGTCACCGGTGACGGGTTCTGACTCGCTGAACTCTTTGATTGGCCGACCACTTTCATGGCAGAACGCCGCCGTGATCCGGCCTTGGCTGTTGGCCGTTGAGTTGACGTGCAGTTCGCCAGCGGGCATTCGGAACGGTTTCGTCAACATCGTTGCCGCCTCTTGGCCACCCTCCAGCGACACAAATCCGTCCCGGCGGAGTGTCACCAGACCGATGGCGACACGGTGCTTGCGCACGACGATGCGGACCTTCGGCCCAGTGTGTGCTCCGTGGACTCCGCAGTAATATATGATCTTGGCATCGTGGAGCACGACTTGGTTGGCGTCGGAATAGACCTTCAGAACCGGATTCTGCTTAGCAGCTGCCCAATGAACTCCGTTCGGAGAGAATGCGACTGTCGTCGTAGGGAAACTGGCCGGGTGGTTAAACCACGGTTTGGTGATAATGCAGCCCACACTGTTCGCAGGGCCACGTGTTCGATTGTGCTGGACACGATACCCAAAGTGATGTTTCAGTTGGCCATCGTCACCTTCGGTGATCAGTTCGACGTTGACGACTCGAAAACGGGATAACAAGACACCCCGCAGCTTGCTCGACAGCCCGAGCACGTCGGCGGCCTTGTGAGAACACAGGTGACTCTCTTCGAGCACACTAGTTGGACAGCGCCACTTTGTGGTGCGTTTGTCGGTTCTATCTGCCCCAAAGGGGCCAAACATATCAGCCCAGGGCATCGCCCTGGGAAGGTGAAAGCGAAAATTCCTAGCCCTGAAAGGCAACGCTGTGAAGCATTTTAGAGGGCGATTTCTTGGTCGATTTTTCTCAGTTTCTCTCGTTGCTCACGGTTCAACTTTCTGACGGTTGGTTCGCCTACCGCGTCCGACCTCCCCGCGGCGCGGGGAGGTAATTCGATAACTCGAACGCCAACGGTAACTTAAAAACTGCACGACCTCCAAGCGGTAGAGGGGACTAGTGGTGCCGCTTCGCGGCCAGTTGTTTTGGCGGACATCGGTCTAGCAGCCCCGGGGCGTTCAAATGGTGCTGGGAAACCTGAGTCGGTCGCCTTGACCGCTCTTCGCCACATCAAAAAAAGGGTGGTTTTCTGCAACAACCTTGATAGTCTGGTCGGTGACACGGTGGTATCTCGTTAAGAAACTCTCCGGATTGGGTTCCCATGCATCGACGCACTTTTGTCAAAACCGTGGCCGCTGGTGGTCTTGTGAGTCTCGGCGGCGAAGTTGAAGCCGTGACGCAGAATGCCATTGCCCGCTTCCCCGCGCCCGCACCGTTGCCTTTTCGCGAAGAGAAGAGCGGCTTGAAGATCACCGGCATCCGCGCCGTCAAACTTGCCCCGAAGCGCCCACTGCCCACGTACGAACCGGCTGTGGGCTCGTGGAACACTTCACAGGTCGAGGTCGCCAATCCTATGTCGATCTATCCACGATTCAAGCCGCGGCGAGCGCTGTTTTTCGCCGAGGATCTCGGCCCCAACTCCGTAATGGTCGAAACTGACAAGGGGATCACCGGGTTTGGTTACGGCGGACCAGGCGCGGCGTATGTGGTAGAGAGGCATCTACCCAAACTGTTGCTCGGCGAGGACCCGTTTCAGGTCGAGCGGTTGTGGGAGATGATGTGGCGCGGCACGCTCTACTACGGACGAAAGGGTGTCGTTGTGCACGCCATCAGCGCCGTCGACAATGCTCTCTGGGACATCGTTGGCAAGGCCCTGCACAAACCCGTGTATCAGTTGCTAGGCGAAGTCGGCAGGGAACGCGTGCCCGGTTATTGCACGGGCAACAACATCGAGCAGGCGGTTGAGTTCGGCTTCAAGAAACTCAAGCTCGCCCTTCCGTATGGCCCAGCTGACGGCGAAAAAGGACTGGAGCAAAACGAGCAACTTGTCGGGCGAGCCCGCAGACTTCTTGGCCCGGACGGCGAGATTATGCTCGATTGCTGGATGGCATTGACTCAGTCCTACACCGAAGCGCTGGCGGCGCGGCTCAAGCCATATCGCGTTTACTGGATGGAGGAATGTCTGATGCCCGACGACTACGTGGGCATGGGGCGATTGAACGCCAAGGTGGGTTCAACACGGATGGCGACGGGCGAACATGAATATACGCGCTACGGGTTCGAGTTGCTGGCGCGTCACAAAGCCGCCGACATCTGGCAGCCCGACATGAATTGGTGCGGTGGGCTGACCGAAATGCGGTGGATCGACTCGCTCGCCCGAGCCAACAAGACGCCGGTCATTCCTCACGGCGGCTGGCGTGGCGGCGGAGCCCATTTCGTTTTCAGCAACGAGAACACTCCCTGGTGCGAGATGTTCCTCCCCTGGCCTGGCGGCCCGAAAGAGGTTTATGACCGTTTCGAGGAAGAAAACGGAATTACGCGCGGCCCCGAAGGAATTTACATGCGACCGCCTGACCGGCCCGGGTTTGGATTCGAACTCAGGCCTGTGTGACGGCGTCGATATCTCACTTTTTCGGTTTCGGCTGTTCAACCGGCCTTGCTCCCGCGGACTGAAAGTGTGCTTGAACTTCGTCTGGTGTCAGCACTCGATCGTAAACGGCGACCTCGTCGATCATCCCCTGAAAATTGGCGAAGTTGTCGTTACGGCCTCCGATCAACAATTGCTGGCAGCCTTCCGGAAAAGTGACCGGAAGCTGACCGTCAATTTCAGGGACCGTGTCGCCGTTGAGGTAGACGCTGATGTCGGCTCCCTCACGCACCATGACCACATGATTCCAGCTTCCCCGAGCAAGCATTGTCGAGCCAGCAACAGCGCCGGCTCGCTGATCGCCGTTATACACAAACAGTCTCCCGGTCCATGAATGCGTGCCGCCGATTCCAAGGCAATCGCCAGTTGCTTCGTCGTCCCCGTCAACTCCACGAGTAAACATGTAGCCTGTGACAGGCCGGCTGTTATTGGGCAGCTCATTTCGCATCCACAGCTCGATGCTGTACGTGTTGGCAAGGCCCGGTACGGTCACATTGACCCGACCACCCGAGAAGTTCTTTGTCGCGGTCCCGGGCTGGCGCGGTTGCGATTTCAGTTCGTAGGTTCCGCGCAGCTGACCAACAGAATCATGAGCGGTCTGATCATCGGAATCATGCAGTTTCCAGTAGGCGACGGGCTTCGACTTGCGGACAACTTCGGCATACCGCTGCAATGACCGGGCGTCTGCGGGCTTTTCGCCAAGGATCACCGGCGGCTTCGGACGTTTCGGCGGCTTCATCCCAGACGCACGATACAGCCGAACCGCTTTCTCCGCACGAAGTGCGCGACCGAACACGGCGATGTCGTCCAGCTTGCCGTCAAATGTCGGACCAGGACCGCCATCTCCCGCGAAACAGAACCGGGGCGAGAGACCGGACGGTGCCGCAATGGCGACCTCGATTTCAGAATCTGCCTGGCCGTCAAGATAAACTCTCACAGCGTCATCGGTGTGCACTAAAGCGACATGGTGCCACGCTTGTGTTGCCAGCGGCGTTTTGCCCGGATGCTGCAGCGATCCGGATTCAAAGACCAACGTCGCGATGCTGTTTTCATTGCTGACGATCGACAGTGATTCTTGCTTTTCGACTGTTCCTCGTGTGAAAAGAGGCCCCAGCTTGTCGCGGCTATCGGCAGGAAGGCCATTCCAGAACCAGAGCGAAACAGTGTAGTCGTTCGGCAGCGCCGCGAGTTGTGATTCCAGATATCCGCCGGCAAAATAAACACAACGATTCGCCGTCAGACCAGATGAAATGTGACTAGTATCCGGTCCAGGCAAGTAAAGCGCGACGCCACCTTTGTACTCGGCGTGATGCTCTCCCGACGCATCCGTCGCTCGGTCGATCACCATGTCGCCGAGACGCCAGTAAGCCGCCGGTTCTGCTTCGAGCACGGAGCGAGAATACCCGTTTTGAGGATCCAGGTGTGGGCGGCGTGGCTTTCCGGAGACTGACTCCAGCAGTGACAATACCGTCTCGACAATCTTCGGTTCGGCCTGCTCCTCCAGTCCCGCCGTTCGCGCCGGCCATGTTGTGTAACCGCCCAGCCGATGCTGTTCCGGTGGCGGAATGTACCCTTCGGCACCATTGGCAAGTTCCAGGTTGAAGGTGTCCGCGAGCGGGCTTTGCTGTTTCAGCTTGAGACCGGTGATTCCGTAGACTTCATTGGGCAGCGCCGCGATGGCCAGATCGCCAATACGGACGGCTTGAAGAACCAGTTCGGTTTCCGGGTTTTCGTGAATCCACCGGGCCTGTTGAGCGTACACTTCCGGGCGATTGCGAGGTGGCTGACTACCTCGCGCTGCATTGATTGGCGCGGCCCACGCGAGCCTTTCCGGAGTTGGTATACGTCGCCACAGTTTCAGGCGTGATTCAGCCATGGCCAGCGTCAACTCTGACCGATGTTCGATCTGCTTCCAAGCGGTGAGAACTTTCCCAGCGATTCCTTCGGCGTACTGCTGACGGCGGATGCCACGGCGCGGCGCGGCGTAGTTCATCCAGTGCAGATCTCCGCTGGTTCCCTGAGACATGATGCCGACGAACTCGCTGACAGGTTCTCCTTCTCCACTTGCTTCAGCAATTCTCGACTCCAACAGCCCGGCGACCTCACCAAAGTAATCGGCTGAAAAGCCTGAACTTCCGCCGAAGTAGTGCATCGAGAAATTCGCCATGATGCATAGCGGAGTATCGTCCTTTGCTGAAACGACGCTCAATATGAACAGCTGTGGATCAATCGGCCCGGCAGGGCTGACGTAACTGGGGTTCTGGTATCCCGGATGCATCATCGCTCGCACGGTTCTCTGCCCGAACGGATCGGGCCCCATGCGATCACTGCGAGTGATCCAGCGACGACAATTCGTGTCCTCAGACGCATTAACCGACGTCCAGCCGACCTTCGCCGGTTGCAGATTCTGATGCGCCGCCACGATCCCTTCGACCACTCGCGGCACGACAAAACCCGTGTAAGGCTCATCACGACCAGTGCCGAGACAAAACGACATGACCGACGGCGCGGAATGTGTGTGAGTCGCACTGATTAGAATGCGACTGGCCGGCAGTCCAATCCGATTCGACACCTCCGCTTTGATAGCGTCGCAGATGTCCGTCGGATACATGCAGGAATCCACAATGGCGATTGCCACCGTTTCATTGCCATCTGCCAGTACCAGACACCGAGCATACAAGTGATCGTCCACGTGATCCGGCACCGCCTGCAGAAACCCACCATTTCGAATCGCCGGCAGAGTCCTGGGCGAGATGTTCACAGACGCCGCACCAGCCTGCAAAAGATCATCTGCGGCCCACGACAGACCAGTCGCCGATACGCAATATAACACTGTGAAAAGGAGATGTTTCATGATATTCATCAATAAGGTTGATCGTACCGTGTGTAACAAAGGCGTTTGGTCATTTCGGATACAAGTTCACTTGTATCAGTTTTGGTCTCAAACCGAAGTGGGGCCTCCCGGCTTCCGTCACGTATATACCGCGTGCTTTACCAATTGAGGGGTTAACTGATAGTGATTAGTTCAACCCCAGAGCGCGGCGGCCAGCTTTAGTCATCCGCCCAATCGACCAGGGTGGGTTCCATGCCAACGAGACAACGACGGACCTTACACCGGGCACACTCATCAGCCGCTCTTGAATTCCTTCATTGACCCGTCCGCCTCCTTGAGTGACAAGGAACTCGTGCACGGGACGGCCACGGTGAGGCATCGTCACGGTGACGTGGGCCACTCCGGCCCGGTACCGAAGATCATACACATAACCAAGATCGACGACGTTTGCGTCGGCTCCGTAAAGCTGATCGTCGCGGACTTCACGCAGTGCTTTCCACATGACTAGCTTTGGTCCGGCTGTTTCCGGTGTCTCGCCAGGCCGGGCCAACTGTCCAACGGCCGTAGCGTTGGCTGGCGGCATAAACATATCAACGCTCAGCTCGGCCGGATTCAACCAACGATGTCGGTCACGCTCGACTACCGCGGCCGCGTCATTCTTCCAAGGCAATAGCAGATACGCGTTGCGCTGTTGAAATTTGCTACCCGCCATCAGTTTGGTCCGCTCGGCAGGGTACCGAGACCACAATTGTCCATGCCCTTCATACTGCAGTGTGGGTGCTCCTCCATGACTGATCTGATCGCGGCCGGTTACCTTGTGTTCAAGCCACAGCGCAACGAACGCGTCATGACTCGTGTCATTCGCAAAGCCGACTCCCCAGAGGTTCTTTTGATGCTCCGCTGGAACGGGTCCTTCGTGCAATTTTCCGGATGCGTCGATCCATAGCGACTTGGTAAACGAGTAGCCAGAAAACACCCATTCGTCATCACGCATGGCCTCAATTCGAAAATCGACAATTGCCTCCATGGTCGATTCCTTAAAAAAGGTTGGCATGCCAGCCCAAAACGAATAGGTGACGTCGATGTGCATACGAGAGGGACTGATGACGGGATGGATCGGGCTGCGAGGGAATCCCCATCGGCGTACGCGTGTGCAGATAGGGCCGCGGACTACTTCGAAATTACGGCAGTGATCCCAGTCCTTTATTCGAAGCTTTTGATATCCCCCCTCTTCGACATAATCGTGTGCCCAATCGATCGTCGGTGGCTCTCCGTGGCCCTTACCGCCGGCATACAGTTCCAGGCCGTGCTGACGTTTGGATGTGATCCGTTCCAGCTGCCCCATCTGATGTGATAGCTGGGCGACGAAGTATTCGTTTTCGATATCGAGTTTCCACTTTTCGCCGCGGACTTGCAGATCGGTGGTGTAGTTCGGCAACTCGGCCAACGGATTACCATAGAAGATCAGATAGGTTGCGTTACTGTGTTGATCGATGTCGGCCAGAAAGGCTAGCCGGCAAACTCGTTGTTCCTTTCGCCAACCATCGTTCAACACCTGGGACGGAATCTCGGCAAGCGCAGACGTTTTCCTTTCCACTCGAGCGACACGAATCTCACGATAGGGATCTGTTATGTCATCGCCGTGAAAACCGACGAGCAGTTCGACCGGTTCTCGCCGCCGCTCAATGCCAACCGTCTCGAAAAGCTGTACCGACTTACAGTACTGCCAGCCCTCCGCCCAATCCGCCCATGCTTTCGGTAGCTCGCTCACTTTTACGAAGTCGTCCGGACCGGGCTTCGTTTGCTCACTTTGAACGAGGGTCTGACGATCGTATTGGACTGAGTCTTTGATCGAGTCGGCAAGCGATTCTACCAGGTCCAAACGATCTGCCTGGTAGGCGCGGCGCAACAGCGTCACTTTTTCCTCGATCGACTCCGTACGACTTCTTCGGGGAACATTTGGAACTGGCATGGCGACCTTCTTTCAGTTGCGTGTCTGATCGTCCGCTTAAGCAGTGATCGATCTTATATTGTCGTCTTTCGCGGAGCGAATGGCGACTATCGGACAGTGATTCTTCGAACGATCCTAAGTTTGCAAGCGTACCTTCCAGACCTAATTGGGAGACAACCTGAATCAGCACGGTCCTCACGACTGGTCTCGTTGCAGGAGCCTAACCTCTACTTCGAAGCCTGGCGAGCTTCTTCACATACATTTTGAAGATAACCACCCCTTCAATCCGACGGTCAAGAAGCGCTGGACCAATACACCGCGACTCTTCTGCCTTGAAGAGGTTGACAACCGCTTTATTCTCATTAAAGTGGCGTTGGTCTAACCAGTTTAGTGCGTCTTAGACCCGCGGCCTACGGCCGTGCGACCCTGAAAGGCTCCGCCGATCCGGCGTGAGAAATCCACCGGTTTTGTGGCGCGGTCTCCAGACCGTGCCGGGGTGGGAACTTGCTGGGGTGGCGAACGTGGGCCGGTCGGGAGACCGACCCACAACATGTGTCGCCTTTCGCCCCGCGAAAGGAACGTGCTTTCGCGGAGCGAAAGACGACAATAAAAGATCGAACACTGCTGAGTTGAATACTCAAGAAGTCTGTGATGGCAGGAATAGGGAGAAGAGGCAGGAGCTACAGGTCAAGAAAAGTGAGAGTGTGGAACTGACATCTTCAGTTGAGTGTTCTCAAGTTTCAATAGAAAGGCGATCATGAAGAACGTAATGCTAACCTGCTGTGCCCTACTGACGATTCCGAGCTCCTGGGGGAAGGCAGATGAACCCGTGAACTTGGCGCCGAAGGCAAAGGTGTGGGCATCATCAGAATATAATCAAGACTTTGCGGCCAAGTATGCGATTGATGAAAAGGTTTCGGATAAACCGTCCGATCAAAAACAGGCCTGGGCCGTCCTTGGCACCGATGCCAAAGCCAAGGCGGAATTCACGCTCGAATGGCCGCAGCCTGTGGAAGTGACGGAGGTCGTGTATTGGGGTCGTAACCACGTCTCCGCATCATGGAAAGACTTTGAGCTCTACCTAGACGATGCCACGGAGCCGACAGTCAAGGGCCGCTTCGAGATGACTCGTCAGCCGCAACGAATCGTCATCGACACTCGACAGGCCAGGAAGATCCAGCTGAAGTTTCTTAACTCACACGGCACGCCCAATGCCGGCTCATCTGAAATAGCGGTCTATTCGAAAAGACCTTCCGATGAGCAGCTGAAATATTTCCCTACCTTTACCGGCACGGTACTCAGAGAATTGGCGACAGCTAAGGTGGCACTTACAGAGGCCCAAGCGGCGGAGCGGGATTCAGTCAGCGCCCGTTCTTCCCTTGACATGGCCCGCGCGGCCACTGGGGCGATTGTCGCTGCGGCCAAGGTCACCGTCGGCCGGTCCGACCGACTCTTGAAGGAAGCTCAGGACCTGCTCAAACAACAGACGGAAGTGGCCCAAGCCGCGGCCGAAAAGGCAGCCGCTGCGACCGATCCTGATGTCAAGAAGACCTTGCAGCAGCAAGCAGCCGAGGCGGCTTCCGAACAAGCCGGATTAGAGAAGCTGGTGTCCGAGAGAACCATCCGGAACAAGGCTTATCGAGATCAATTGGCCAAGGATCAGGCGGTGGCGAATCGGGCCGCCGCCAAGTTCGGCGCAACGCAGGCCAATATCGACAAGAGCATCCTGGTCACCTGGGGGAGCGTGCGAGACGTGCAGGCTATCGAAGCCAAAATCGACGCATGTGCCGCGGAGAAGGCCGCGGGCGAAGCGCAAGCCGCCCAGAAGACGCTGGCGACGGCGACCGCGGCGGCCATCGCGTGCGCCAAAAAATGCGAGGCCGAAAAAGACCCGGCCAAAAAGAAACCGCTTCAGATCGCCGCCGACAAAGCTGCCGCCGCGAAACTGGTCGCCGAGAAAACGCACGCTGCCAAGAAGGTTGCTGCCGAGGCTGCCGCGGCAAAAGTCGCTGCTGCGGAGAAGACACTTCGCCAGACCGTGGCTATTGCCGCCATGGACACACAAGGTTGGAACGTGACTGAGTTGGGCGCAATCCAGCAACGGCTCCGCACAAAAACGGCGACCGCCGCGGCGCTCGCAAAGCAAGCTGCCGCCGAAAAAGATCCGGCCAAGAAGGAACCGCTTCAGATCGCCGCCGACAAAGCTGCCGCTGAAAAAATCGAAGCAGAGAAAGCTGTGGCAAAGCAGCAGGCCGTCGTCGAAGCGGATGTTCCACTCGTCTACAGTCTGCGAGTTGCTGCTATTGGCGGCATGAAACCACTTTCGCCTGACGCCTGGAATTACGAAAAAGCCCGTCACTTGTTGGTGCGGGCCGGTTTTGGCGGAACGCCTCAAGAGGTGCAGAAGCTGCACGAGATGGGGCTTTACAAGGCGGTCGATCATTTGGTGTATTTCTACCGTCAGCCGGCGGCCGATGCGCCTTTTGATGCCGTACCGCCGCCGGCGGTCGATCCACTGAAAGCGAAGCAGCGTATCGGCACGGCGAAGAACCGGGCCTTTGCCGCGCAGCCCAGGGCGGCCGCGTACGGTGCCCAGCAAGACAAGCTTGTCCGCTGGTGGCTCAAGCGGATGGTCGAGTCACCTCGGCCGCTGCAAGAGAAGCTCACGCTGTTCTGGCACGGCCACTTTGCTACGCAAGCCAGTGTCGTCAAAAACAGCTACGCGACGTATCACCATAACCAGTTGCTCCGTGAAAGTGCTGCAGGGAACTTCGGGACCTTGCTCTACGGAATCGTACACGACCCGCAGATGATCCGTTACTTGGACAACAACAGCAACGTCAAGGGACACGCCAACGAAAACCTGGCCCGCGAGATCATGGAGCTATTCGCCATGGGCGCTTCGCAGGGTTACAACGAAGTGGATGTCCGCGAGGCAGCTCGGGCTTTGACCGGTTATGGTTTTGATGCCCAAAGCGGCCAGTTCCGCTACATCGGCGCCAGCCACGACGAGACCCCCAAGTCAGTCTTCGGCCGCAAGGGCAATTGGACTGGCGACGATCTGGTCAAGCTGATCCTCGAGCAACCTTCCACGTCCCGCTTTATTTCCCGCAAGATATTCGAGTTTTTCGCGTATGAAGACCCCGGCGAGCAGACGGTCGAACAGCTATCAGCCGTCTTACGAGAGAATAACTTCGAGCTGGCGCCGCTGCTCAAGAATATGTTCCTTTCTGAACAGTTTTACGGCTCACGGTCGATGGGTAGGCAGATCAAGAGCCCCATGCAACTCGCCGTCGGCACGCTGCGGGCAATGGGCGTCAAGCAGGTAGCCGACGCCAGTATGTTACACGCCACGACGACGAAGATGGGCCAGCGGCTGTTTGAGCCGCCCGACGTGAAGGGCTGGCGGGCCGGCCGTTCCTGGATCAACTCCAACCGCGTCTTTGTTCGTTACAACTCCGTCTCCCAGTTGGTGCGGACCGTGCCGCAGCCCGGGGGCGCCAAGGGCGTCGACATCGTTGCCCTGGTCGAGGCCGGCGGCTGCAAGAGCTGCGAGGAGATCGTGGATCATCTGATCATGACTTGCTTCGCCACGCCACTGCCCGCCGAGAAGCGGGCCGAGTTGATCAAGTTTGCCAAAGATGTGCCTCCGCATGACCAGTGGGCCAAGCAGCGCGCCGCGGTGAACGCGAAACTACAGAGCCTCGTCGTGCTGATGACCAGCTCGCCCGATTACCACCTCAACTAATTCCAAGACTAAGCAAGAGGAGTGTTTCCATGTTTCGTCCCAAGATCACGACGCGGCGGGAGTTCCTCCGATATGGCTCGGGAGTGGTCGGAGTGGGCAGTGCGCTGCCGAATTTCCTGATTCGCTCCGCCTTGGCTGGTCCGCCGGCCAAGAGCCAGGATCGGATCGTCGTCGGACTGCTGCTCACGGGCGGTCACGACGGTTTGAGTGACGTTCCACCCTACGGCCATGAAGATTACTACCGCCTCCGCACCTCAACGCGGATCGAAGAGAAAGAGGTTCTCAAGCTCAACTACGAAGTCGGGCTCCATCCGAGTCTGAAGGGCTTTCGTGACATGCTCGACGAGCAAGCTTTTGCGGTCGTGTTGGGCACCGGTTATCCCAACTACAACCTCAGTCACTTCGTTTCTCGCGACATTTGGGAAGCGGGCAGGCCGGGCATGCGTACGGGCAAAAAAGAAGCCATGGGCTGGCTTGGACGGTATATCGACCACGCCTTCAAAGACAATCGCGACGCGAAGCTTGGGCTGGCGATCGGGCCGGGCCGGCTGCCCTTGATGGTAACCGGTCAGCAGCATCCGGGCGTCGCCTTCGAATCGCGCGATTCATTCCGCTTTGTCGGTGAACAGTCCAAGAAGGGTGAGATGGTCTACAAGAAACTGAACAAACCGAGCGCGGCTGATGCCGTGGCCGAGTTGCAGTTCGTCACCCAGACGGCCGTTGATGCCAATCAGGCTTCGCAACAGATTCTCAACGTGCTGCAGGATGTCGACAGCAGTGTCCTCGGCCACAAGACCAAAGTCCCCTATCCCGACACGCAGTTCGGTGACTCCTTGCGAACGATCGCCGCCCTGATCGGCAAGAATCTGGGTACGCGAGTCTATTATGCCGCCCAGGGGATCGCCAAGTTTGGCGGCTACGACACGCACGCCGAACAGAAACCGCGACACGCCGCACTGATGACGGAACTCTGTCAGGCGGTTCGCGCGTTCTATCACGACTTGAAGGAGCAAGGCAACGCCGATCGCGTCCTGACCTTCTCGTTCAGCGAATTCGGCCGTCGGGTTAAGGAGAACTACAGTTCGGGTACCGACCACGGCTTGGCCCAACCGATGTTCCTGTTCGGGCCGATGGTGAAGCCCGGCGTGCATGGCAAGCAGCCGAGCCTGACTGATCTGGACACGAACGGGAATCTCAAAATGGAAATCGATTTCCGCCGCGTCTACGCTGACGTCCTGGATAAATGGCTCAAGGTGCCCCACAAGCTGATCCTGGGCGAAGAATACTCGCCGTTGGATTGCATCCAGAGTTAGCAGCGTTCAGCCGAGGAGCGAGAGTGGTGGAAACTTCTCGCCAACAACTTGTGCGGGATCGGCGCCCATCCAATTACTGGCGATTTCGGCGTAGATGCTGCGGAAGTCGGTAGTGTGTTTCAGATCACCCTTGTCCAGATCGGTCAGGCTCGGGTGATCGCCCACCACGCCGCCGGCTACCGGAGAACCGTAGACGAATACGGGCGCAGCGACACCGTGGTCAGTCCCTTGCGAGAGGTTCTCTTTCACGCGCCGGCCGAACTCGCTGAACGTGAGCATTAACACTCGGTGATCTTGCTTCAAGCGAACGAGGTCGTCATGGAACGCTTTGACGGCTTGAGACCACTGGGACATGAGGCCTGGGTGGGTGTTCTTCTGCCCAAAGTGAGTGTCGAAGCCTCCCTGTGATACGTAGTAGACGCGCGCCGGGAAGTTGGCGTTGATGAGTGCCGCGACCGTATGCAAGTCCTCCGCGGCCTTCGTAGGGCCACCTGGGCCGGTCGGCCATTTGATCGGAGTACGATAGTCGTTGACTGCCCGCCGGATTTCTTTCGAGGCAGCGACTGCATCCATAGCTGTGCTGCGGATGAAGTCGAGCGGTCCGGCACCGTCCTTCCCTTGCTTGTTCATGCGCTCGAACGCTTCTTCGCCGTCCTTGGGGCCGGCCCAGCCAAAGTTGCCGGCTTCGCGGAAGCTGATCGGCCGGTGCCGAGATCCTTCGACGGCGAGATTGCGAGCCGTGCCGATATGCAGGATAGCCCGCGTCTCGTCCCCATCCGAATCCAGCGTGTCCATCGTACGGCCAATCCATCCCGTCGGAGGAACGGGACTCGTGTTTACACCCGTGTGCCAGTAATCCATCGAAACGAAGTGGCTCCGGTTTGCGTTAGGATAGCCAACCGCTTGGACGATTGTTGCATTCCCTTCGTCAAACATCTTCTTAAAAGGTGCCGCAGTTTCAACCATCCCGATCGTGTCGTCGATGGGAAGCACCTTCTCCTTAGGGATCGCCAGTCTCGGCCGGGCCTTGTAGTAGTCGTCAATGCCATGCGGCACAACTGTGCTCAAACCGTCGTTGCCGCCGCTGAACTGAAAGACGACCAGGATACGATCACTCTCCTTCTCGGCAGCAGCGGACAACTGGCCCAGAAAAGTCGGAACGCCGGCGGCGAGGGCGAATTTGCCGGCAGCAGCCGCACGCAGGAAGTCGCGGCGGCGCCAGCCACCTTGTGAACAGCGAATAAGCGTGGAGTCGTTCATTATCAGTTCACTCCAAATCTAGTGCATCTGGGTTTAGTGCATCTGGTATTCGGGAGTACAGAGGATCAAGTGCAGGGCGCGGCAGAGCGAGTATTCCATCTCCTCGTAGCGTGCATCGCCCTGGCTGACCGCCAACCAATTGCGAGACTCTAAGAAGTCGACGACTTCTGTACGCTTTACCTCTGACATTGGCACGCGGAGGAAACGCTTTTCAAGGCAAGCGACGGCTGATGCCGCGTCTGCCGCGTTGACTTCCGCCACCCAGTCCATCGAGTAGAACGCGGCTTGGACGAAGCGGCTGCGCCGCGGGAGTGGGGAGCGGTTCTTAGCGGTGCTAGGCCTGTGTGTTGAACACTCGCTCGTTTGGCGTGTGATACTGGTGAGTTTCCGGCCGCCGTGTGTGTGGCTGGAGTTCACCTCTGTTG
>MPMF02094264.1_pt1 | contig 29950 bp, 23 predicted proteins | sample 1617271 | NCBI WGS metagenome assembly MPMF02 (sample SAMN05944812, study PRJNA350692) | marine metagenome | biome: marine; feature: ODZ; material: water; isolation source: 120 m water sample prefiltered with 30 um filter, filtered on to 0.2 um... | place: Pacific Ocean | collected 2012-04-09... | reverse complement strand
TTCGATCTCCGCATCGAGGGCGGCCCGGCGGTGCAACGCCGCCACATGGCGCCAGCCCGCGAGCGCCTCGTTTTCCTCTGCCTCGACCCGCACGAAGCCTTCGGCCAGCCCTGAGCCCCAGCCCGTCGGCGCGATCAGCGCGGAAGCCTCCTGGGCCAAGCCGGCAGCGGCGACACGTGCCTGCAAGTTATTGCGGGCATGCGCTTCCACTTCCGCTTCTGCGGCGATATTGCCCAGCGCATGGCGTAAACGCTCAAACGCGGGGGTGACAAAGCTCATAGCCGCTAGGTCCTCGACCGTGTCCGCCAGCAGTCCCGGGTGGTTGAGCAACGTGGCAAGCAGCAGACGCTCACGGCGCTCGGCCTCGGCAGTGTCACCCCGTGCCGCAGCCGTCACGGCCACCGCACGACCTCGCTGTTCAGCCTCGTAAGGACTGATGTCCATATCAGGCTGCGCTGATTCGCGGGCGCGACGGCTTCCCATGCGTCTACGTCTGGTAGCACGCTGCGGGGTGTCGAAATCCCTGTCGAAGCGGCGACGGAACTCCTTGCTATACTGGGCACGCACGTTGCCGTCGCGAATCGTCGCCACCACTTGATCGAGATAGTGGCGCAGACCGGCGCGGCGCTCCGGCGTGTCGAAGCTGCCGCCAGCCAACTTTTGCCGCCAGAGCATGTCCACCAAAGGCTGCGCGGCCTCGAGGCGGGCGCTCAGCGCGGCGGCACCATGGGCGGCGAGCAGACTATCCGGATCTTCGCCTTCGGGCAGAAAGACAAATCGCAACGAGCGACCGGGGCTGAGCAACGGCAGGGCGCGCTTGGCAGCGCGCGCGGCCGCGTGGCGACCGGCCGTGTCACCGTCGAGGCAAAGCACGGGCTCTGCGGCCAAGCGCCAGAGCGCAGCCATCTGCTCCTCGCCCAAGGCCGTGCCAAGCGGAGCTACAGCATTGTCAAAGCCGGCGCGGGTTAGGGCGATTACGTCCATGTACCCCTCGGCCACAATGACCGAGCCTGAATCGCGTGCGGGTTTGCGTGCGGCAGCGAGATTGTAAAGCGCTCGGCGTTTCTGGAAGACTGGCGTTTCCGGCGAGTTGAGATATTTAGGCTGTCCGTCACCGAGCACGCGACCGCCGAAACCGATCACCCTGCCCTGGCGGTTACCGATAGGAAAAATAATGCGGCCGCGGAAGAAATCGAAGCAGGTCCCGTCATCGGCACGGCGCGCCAGCCCCGCGTCCACCGCCAGATTCTCGTCCACGCCCGATGCAGCAAGATGCGGCAGCAGCGCCTGGCGACGGTCCGGCGCCCAGCCGATGCCGAACTCGGCGATAGTGTTACCATTGAGCCCGCGCGCTTCGAGATAGTCCCGAGCTGAGCCGGCATCGTCGCGTAACAGGGCCTGAGCGAACCAGGCATTAGCGGTTGCCAGAGCTTCCATCACGGTGGCCTGACGCGCGGCCTGAACGCGCGCCTCCGACGTTGTCTCCGGCACACTCAATCCCGCCTCGTCAGCAAGCCGCTCGACGGCCTCGGGAAAGTTGAGGCCGTCATGCTGCATGACAAAGCCGATGACATCGCCATGGGCGCCGCAACCGAAGCAGTGGAAAAAGGCCTTATCGTCGTTGACCGTGAAGGATGGCGTCTTCTCCTTGTGGAAAGGACAGAGCCCCACATGCTCATGTCCGCGCCGGGCCAGGCGCACGCTACGCCCCACCACATCGCTGACCGGCACGCGCGCGCGAATGTCGTCGAGAAACTGCGGCGGCAAGCTCATCCGCCGCCCGCCAGGCTCTCCTTCACCAGCGCCGATACCTTGGCAAAGTCCATGCGCCCGGCATAGGACGCCTTCAGCGCCGCCATAACCCGTCCCATGTCCTTGACCGAATCGGCACCGAGTTCGGCAAGCGTGGTCTGCACCACATCCGCCGTCTCGTCTGCGTCGAGCGCCTTCGGCATATAGCCCTTGATGATCAAGATCTCCTCAGCCTCCTGGCGTGCCAGTTCGTCACGCCCCGCCTGCTCGTAGAGCGCAATCGAATCGCACCGCTGTCGGACCATCTTATCCAGCATCTCGAGAATGCGTCTGTCGTCGATTCCGTCCTCATTGCCGTCGCCACGCGCCGCAATATCGCGATCCTTCAAAGTAGCCATGATCAGTCGTAGCGTCGCCACTCGGCAGCGCTCCTTGGCCTTCATCGCCACCTTCAGATCATCTGCAAAACGGCTTCTCAGCTCCATCATCGAAACCCCATGATGTCTGGCTGCACCAAGGAGGCACGGCATACCCTTGCCGGCTCCCATGACAGAACTGGAAAGGGTGAGACATCCCGTCGTCGGAGTCCATTCACAAATATCAGAATTTTTAACATATTGATTCTTAGCAATTTTATTCCTATCAGAGCACGCTTGACGGCGCCGAGGCCGATGCGTACTTTCCGCCAGTTTCGGCCGCAGAATAAGCGAAGCACACATTATGCCGGAGACTAACACCACCGCCCACCGCGTCGGCCCACCAACCGCGGTTCTCGTACTTGGCGACGGACGCGTGGTCAGCGGCCAGGGTCTCGGCGCCAGTGCCAGTGCCGTGGGCGAAGTCTGCTTCAATACCTCGATGACCGGTTATCAGGAGATCATCAGCGATCCCTCCTATGCCGGCCAACTCATCACCTTCACCTTTCCCCATATCGGCAATGTCGGCAGCAACGAAGAGGATCTGGAAACCATCACGCCGGCCGCTCGCGGCTGTATCCTGCGTTGCGATATCACGGAGCCATCGAACTGGCGCGCCAGCCGCCATCTCGATGCCTGGCTGGTCAACCATGGCCTACCCGGGATCGCCGGCGTGGACACGCGCGCATTGACCCAAATCGTGCGCAAAAGCGGCGCCCCCAACGGCATTATCGCTCACAATCCGGACGGCCGGTTCGATTTAGAGACGCTGCGCCAGCATGCGGCCACCTGGCCGGGCCTCGAAGGCATGGATTTAGCGCGCGAGGTGAGCTGCAGCCAAAGCTACACCTGGGACCAGACCGCTTGGTCGCTCGAAGGCAGCTTCGGCCGTTTTAAAGGCTGCGGCCCCCATGTCGTCGCAATCGATTTTGGCGCCAAACACAATATCCTGCGCTGCCTAGCAAGCGCCGGCTGCCGCGTGACGGTGGTACCGGCGGCGACGAGCGCCGAGGACGTGCTCGCCCACAAGCCGGACGGCATTTTTTTGTCCAACGGGCCAGGCGATCCTGCCGCCACCGGCAGCTACGCCGTGCCGGTGATCCGTGCCCTCTTGGAGACCGCCATTCCCATATTCGGCATCTGCCTCGGCCATCAGATGTTGGCGCTGGCACTCGGCGCGCGCACTCGCAAGATGCGACAGGGCCATCGTGGCGCCAATCACCCGGTCAAGGACCTGGCCACCGGCAAAGTGGAGATTACCAGCCAAAACCACGGCTTCATGGTCGATGCAGAGAGCCTGCCGGAAGGTGTGGAGCAGACCCACATTTCGCTGTTCGACGGCACGCTAGAGGGTTTGCGCCTGACAGACAAGCCGGTGTTCAGCGTGCAACACCACCCCGAAGCGTCACCCGGACCACGCGACAGTCACTACCTATTCGACCACTTTGTGGCGACGATCACAGGGTCCTGAGCGTTGTACCCCGAGGCGGTGACTTGCATCACAGCGTCTTGGCCGCTTCACGGTACAGTATCAGCAGTATCAAATTTCGTCCTGAATAGCTGGCGCAGCCTTGCCGTCCAGCCCTTCGATCGCTGTGAACGGCCCAAGCTCGGCAACAGTTCTACTGCTCAAGCGAAGACGCAGCGCCGACCCGTACACCAGCGCGCAGCGATCGACCACCAACGATCCCGGCGCCGTACGGTCCGCATCGTCGGCAATGCCTTCGACCAGCCAAAATTCCAGTGCGGCTGACCGGCTGCAAAATCACGCGCTACGTCGCCGCGCTCATGGCAATAGCACGCGGCAACCGTCGGCGACGAGGGCCTGCCCAGAGATAAACGAAGCGCGCTCACTGAGCAGGAAGGCGACTGCTTCAGCGATCTCGTCGGGCGTGCCGGTGCGCCCCATGGGAGTGTCCTGCATCATGTCTGCCCTCATCTCCGGACTCATGTCCACCGTCATGTCGGTATCAACGAGGCCGGGCGCGACGCTGTTGATGCGCACAGCCGGCGCTAGACCCGGCGCAATATTGCGCACGAAGGCGATCACACCAGCTTTCGACGTAGCGTACGAGATCAAGCGCGGTCGCGGCGCCAGGCCGGCGATCGAAGCAACGCAGACAATACGCCCGAACCCACGCTCAAGCATGCCGTCCTTAACGGCCATCACCGAGAGAAAGACACCGTCGAGATTCGTCGCCATCAGCCGGCGCCATTGCGCGAAATCCACCTCCGACTGATCGCCGACATCGGCGATGCCGGCATTGGCGACGAGCAAATCGATGGCACCGAGACCCGCCTCAACTTCTTCGACCATAGCGCCGACCGCAGCTTCTTCCGAGACATTAGCGCGCACGACAAACGCTTTACGGCCCTCGGCCTCGACCAGATTCGCGGTCTCTCGCGCGCAAGCCTCATTGCCAACATAATTGACTGCCACATCGGCTCCGCCTCGCGCCAAATGCACGGCAACCGCCCGGCCGATACCACGGGAGCCCCCTGTTACCAGTGCTGTGCGCCCTGCAAATTCGCCGTCCGCCATCATGCGCTCCTGCCGTCAGTCTTCAGATCGCGGCAACTTGACCGATCCCGCCACGCTCGGCAAGGTGCTCAGCATGATACGGACACTTATCTCTCTGCTAGCCCTTGCCGTAAGCGGCCAAGCTGCGGCGCAATCGGAGGCGCTCCGCGAGCGCCACACCGAGGTTCAACGCCTGTTCCAGGTTGGACAGTACGAGCAGGCGCTGCCCCACGCCGAGCAAGCTGCCGAGATGTCGGCCGCGGAGTTTGGGACCACGCACCCGACCACCGCGGTGTTGTTGTTCAATCTCGCCGAAGTGCGCCGCTTCAGCGGCCATCTCGACCAGGCGCTGATAAGCTATGGCGAAGCGCTGGCGATCCGGGAGGCAGCCTTCGGCCCGGATCACCTGAAGACGGCGGACACCCTGAGCGCCATGGCGACGACGCATGATCTGCGTGGCGACATGGACACTGCCGAACCACTGCATGACCGGGCGCTGCGCATCATGGAGAGCATGCTGGAATCGCTGCAAAACGAGGCCAGCATGGCAAGGCGCCTGGCGCGCTCAGCCTCGATCTACCGCGCCCGCCGACTCGCCAACAGGGCCATGGAATATCATCGCGACGGCAACCTCGAAGACGCCGAATGGCTGCTGCTGAGCGCCGCCAACGCTATCGAGACCAGCGACGGCGAGAACAGCCGCGAGCTAACGCCCGTGCTCACTAGCCTGGCACGCTTCCTGCACGCCACGGGACGGGGGGGCGAGGCCGAGGCGGTAGAGCAGCGGCTGGCAGCGCTGAATGCGCCATCTCGATGACGGCGCGAATCAGCTTGACCTCCCCATGGCGTCGAAGCTCGCGTTGATCTTGGCGAGCACCAGCCGCGTGGTGATCAACTCCACGAGCAGACCATGCGGTCGCCCGACACCTACATGAACGACGTGCTCGTGTTCTTGAGCAGGCACCTCTGAGGCCGAACCGACAATCCGACCACACCCGTTCATAGTCATGCAAACTATGTGTCCAGTAGCCGTTTGGCGAAGGCGTTGGGCTCGCTATCAGCCATGAGTTGATCGAGGCCATGGGTGGCAGAATAGATTTCGACAAGGTGCCGGATAAAGGCAAACCCTTCTGGATAGAAATTTTGCTCGCCTAGAACCAGAACACGATCTTGCAAAAGTCGGTGGGCGAGTCGGAATCACCATCCAGCCTCCGCACGCAAAGGCTTCGCCTTACGACACATGACCACCGTAGCGGCGGGCCTCGTCGTACATGGCCAACACGTTAGCCGGGGGCACGTCGGGCTGGATGTTATGCACCGCTGTCAACACCAAACCACCGCCTTCACCCAGGGTGTCAATGATGTGGCGAGTCTCACAGCGCACCTCTTCCTCGTCACCCTGGGGCATTACGCATTGGGTATCGATACCACCCCAGAAGGCCATCTTGTCGCCGAAATCGCGCTTCAGGCGCTCCGGCTCCATGCCCTTGGCGGCCACCTGCACCGGGTTGATGGCATCGACGCCGATCTCGGCTAGGTCGTCGATCAGGTCGGCGACGGCGCCGCAGGAGTGGAACACCACCTTGACGTCAGCGGCCTGCTTGACCCGACCGATCACCTTGGCCTGGTGCGGCTTGATCATTTGGCGGTAGATCTGGGGACTAAAAACGGTCGTCTGCTGGGTCGACATATCGTCGCCGAAAAATACGATATCTATAAAATCGCCAGCCTCGGCGAGGGCGTTTTCCGCCACCCTGGCGCAATATTCGCTGCCGTGCTCCATCATCTGGTTGGCCATCTCGGGTCGCTTGTAGAGGTCGACCAGCCACTCGGCATAGCCGCGCAGGAATTGGGCCTCGTGAACCACGCCGAGGCGGATGTTGAGAATGATGGCGTGGTCACCAGCCTCCCGCAAAGCCTGAGCGCGCTCGCGAAAACCGCGGTAGAGCCCGGGATTGTCGGAATCCGGCCAATCGTGGCTTTCGACGTCTGCCAGCGTCGCACCTTTGTGCTGGAAGGGACCGCCGACGTTGAGATAGGGACCGTCGCCCGTTTTACCCCAGACGGCACCCCATTCGTCGACGAAGCTGTCCTCGTCGATGTCGCGTTGATAGCCACCCTCGTAGGGGCTGAGCGCAAGCAGTCGAGTGTCAACGTCAAAATAGTCGAGCACCGAGCTGTGGGGCACCGGGCAGCGCCCACGCCGCATGCCCATCTCGACATCGTGCTGGAGCCCCATGTGCCGCTTGAGCTTTTCGTATGCGGTGAAATAGACGGTGCTGGCATAGGTGCCACCGAGGTCGACCGGTACCCGGTCCGGTTGTTGATGGTTGAGAGCGGCCAGAACACGCTCCCTGCGGGTCATGCTCATTATCGTTATCCCCAATTTCGGGCCACCATCGCACCATGCCGGCCGGGAACCGCCTCCACCGCAACAGTGTAGCCAGCCGCAGCGGTGTCAGCAACTCCGGTCAGATTTTCACTATCTGAGAGAGCCTGACTCAAAAGCGTTCAATTCTATCAGACGCCAGCCGTTTGAGAGCATGGGCGGCAACCTAGACTTCGGCAGCGTCGTCAATAAGGGCGCACCTTGTGGATAGAGTTCCCGACCGCCTGAGAAATACGCGCCGCACCGGCGAAGTCGATGTATGCTTTATGCGCACAAGGTTGACCGATATCTCTTGGGAGTGGGTGATGCGCAATGTAGCGGTCTTGGACGACTATCAGGGGGTGGTGCACGAGGTGGTCGACTGGTCGGGACTACCCGATGGGTTCTCGTTGAGCGTCTTTGATGACCATCTCGACGACCAGGATTCTGTGGTGGCGCGGCTTGCGGACTTCGAGATCGTGGTCATGAACCGCGAGCGCACGCCCTTTCACCGCTCGCTGCTCGAAAGACTACCCAATCTTGAACTTCTGATCACCAACGGCATGCGTAACCTCTCGATCGACCTTGCGGCCGCGGCCGACCAAGGCATCACGGTATGCGGCACGCGTATGCGTGGCAATGGCACGGCGGCGCTTACCTGGGGGCTGATCCTGAGTCTATTGCGCAATATCCCGCGCGAGGACCGCGGCATGCGCGAGGGCGGCTGGCAGACGACGCTGGGGCACGACCTTGCCGGGGCAACGCTGGGGATTGTCGGGTTGGGGCGCATCGGCGCTCAGGTGGCAAAGGTCGCCCAAGCCTTTGGCATGGAGGTCACGGCCTGGAGCCCGAACCTCACCGATGAGCGCACCGCCGAGGTGGGCGTCAGGCGTGTGGACAAGGCGACGCTGTTTGCAGAGGCTGACGTTATTACCCTCCACATGGTGCTGAGCGAGCGCTCGCGCGGGCTTGTCGCGGCCGCGGACCTCGGACGAATGAAGAAGACGGCCTATCTAGTCAACACCTCTCGAGGGCCGTTGGTCGACGAGCATGCGCTGCTGCAGGTGCTGCGGAACGGCGACATTGCGGGTGCCGGCCTCGATGTCTACGACATCGAGCCGCTGCCTGCCGGACATCCTTTGCGCAGCTTGCCGAATACCGTTCTCACGCCCCATCTCGGCTATGTCACCGAGGAGAATTACAGTGTGAGCTTTGCCGACGCGATCGAGAACATCATCGCCTGGAGCAAAGGCACGCCCGTACGGGTGCTGACAGAGGGTTAGAGCGAAATAGACGAAGCCGTTAACCAGCCGAGCTTTTGCCCTCTACCGCTGCCAGACCAGCTGACAACACAGAGCCCAGACATGGATTTCACTCTCCCCGACGATCTTGTCGATTACCTGGCGCGCCTTGATGCCTTCATCAAAGCCGAGATCGCGCCCTTGCAGGGGACAGACGACAACGAGCGTTTCTTCGACCACCGCCGCGAATGGGCGCGCACGGATTTCGAGGCCGGTGGCCTACCACGCCCAGAATGGGAGGCACTGTTGGCGAAGGCCGTGCACCGCGCCGACAAGGCGGGTTTCTATCGCTTGGCCCTACCGTCGGAATTCGGCGGCAACGACGGCTCTAATCTTTGGATGGCAGTGATTCGCGAGCATCTTGCGGCCAAGGGGCTGGGGTTGTTCAACGACCTGCAGAACGAGCATTCGATCGTCGGCAATTTCCCGGTCATACTTATGCTGCGGGACTTTGGCACGGAGGCGCAGAAGGCGGAGTTCATCGTCGGCGCGCTGGAGGGACGCTACAGCTTCGCCTTCGGCTTGACCGAGCCCGGTCACGGCTCGGACGCTACCCACATGGCGACGCGCGCAGTGCCTGAAAGCCGCAACGGTATTGACGGTTGGCGCATCGACGGTGCCAAGATGTGGATCACTGGTATGCATCGGGCGAGCCATTGCGTTGTCTTCGCGCGCTCCGATGGCGAGGCGGGTGACGCCCGCGGCATCACAGCCTTCTTGGTGCCGCGCGAGACGCCGGGGCTGGTCATCGAGGAATATCTCTGGACCTTTAACATGCCGACCGACCACCCGCGCCTCTCCTTGAGCGATCTTTGGGTGCCGGCGGAGGCCCAGTTCGGCAAGCGCAGCAGAGGCCTTGCCTTAGCTCAGGCCTTTGTGCACGAGAACCGCATCCGCCAAGCCGCTTCATCCTTGGGTGCTGCCTGCTACTGCATCGAGGAGAGCGTGGCCTACGCCCGCACGCGCAAGCCCTTCGGCAAGGCGTTGGCCGGCAACCAGGCGATCCAGTTCCCTCTGGTCGAGCTCGCGACGCAAGCGGAGATGCTGCGCCTGCTGATCCGCAAAACCGCTTGGGAGATGGACCAGATGCCCCACCCCGAGGTCGAGAAGCGCCTCTCCGACAAGGTTTCGATGTGCAACTACTGGGCCAACCGCCTGGTCTGCGAAGCCGCCGACCGGGCCATGCAGGTGCATGGCGGCATCGGCTACTCGCGCCACAAGCCCTTCGAGCACATCTACCGCCACCACCGCCGCTACCGCATCACCGAAGGCGCCGAGGAGATCCAGATGCGCAAGGTCGCGGCATACCTGTTCGGTTATCTTGGCCCACGCCGCGACGAGCTAGGCCGGGTTTAAGGGACGGGCTTTTGTCGGCACACGCCCTGAACGGGAAAAATGAGCTGTAAAGGACCGTTTGCGGGCCACCGCGCGCTCCATCTTTGCCTGTTCTACCCATCTTGTATACTCGATGCGCATTATGTCGGACCCCTTCGATCTTAGCGATGTGGCGCCCGCACCACCTTTGGCGCCGCCTGCCGCACCGGCCTATCTCGACAGCCTTAACGACGCGCAGCGTGCCGCCGTCGAGGCAACGGATGGGCCTGTCCTGGTGCTGGCCGGCGCCGGCACTGGCAAGACCCGGGTGCTGACCACGCGCCTCGCGCACATCCTCGATTCCGGCCTCGCACATCCCGGTGAGACGCTAACCGTCACTTTCACCAACAAGGCCGCACGCGAGATGAAGGAGCGCGTCGAAGGGCTGCTCGGGCGCTCGGTCGAAGGCTGGTTCCTCGGCACCTTCCACGCCATGGCGGCGCGCGTGCTGCGACGACATGCGGAGCTAGTGGGGCTCGAATCGAGCTTCACGATCATCGATACCGACGACCAGCTACGCCTGATCAAGCAGGTCATGGTGGCCAACGACCTCGACGACAAGAAATGGCCGGCGCGCTCGCTCGCCGCCATCATCGGCCGCTGGAAGGACCGCGGCCTAGTGCCGGACAAGGTCTCTGGCGACGAGGCCGGCGAGTTCGCCAATGGCCGCGCGGTCGAACTCTATCGCCAGTACCAGACGCGGCTTGCGGAACTCAACGCTGCCGATTTCGGCGACCTCTTGCTGCACAATCTCACGGTTTTCGGCAGGGATGCCGCCGTGCTCGCCGAGTACCAACAGCGATTCCGTTACATTCTCGTCGATGAGTACCAGGACGCCAACGTGGCGCAATATCTATGGCTGAGATTACTCGCCCAAACTCATCGCAATATCTGCTGCGTCGGAGATGACGACCAGTCGATCTATGCCTGGCGCGGTGCCGAGGTTGGCAACATCCTGCGCTTCGAGAAGGAGTTCCCAGGCGCCCGCATCATCCGCCTCGAAAGCAACTACCGTTCGACCGGACATATCCTCGCCGCTGCTTCGGGCCTAATCACCCACAACGAAGGCCGGTTGGGCAAGACCCTATACCCGGCCAGCGAGGCGCTCGGAGACAAAGTGCGCGTGCTCGGCACCTGGGACGGTAACGACGAGGCAAGTACGGTCTCGGAAGCTATCGAGGCCTTGCAGCGCGACGGCCACGCCTTGCACGAGATGGCAATTCTTGTCCGCGCGGGCTTCCAGACCCGCGCCTTCGAGGAGCGCTTCCTGCAGATCGGCCTGCCCTATCGCGTGATCGGAGGCTTACGCTTCTACGAGCGGCTGGAGGTTCGCGACGCTATCGCCTACTTGCGCGCCCTGGCCCAACCGGCTGACGACCTCGCCTTCGAACGTATCGTCAACAAGCCCAAGCGTGGCATCGGCGACGCCAGCCTGCGCACAGTCAATCTGCACGCCCGCACCCGCGGTATCCCCTTGCAGGCGGCGGCGCGCGAATTGATCGAGACCGATGAGCTGCGCGGACGTGCGCGCAAGGCGTTGGCAGAGCTGCTCAACAATCTCGAGCGCTGGCGCATCTCGCGCACCACCATGGCATTACGCGAGCTCGCGAGCATTGTGCTGGACGAATCCGGCTACATCGAGATGTGGCGCAACGACCGCTCGGTCGATGCGCCGGGCAGGCTGGAAAACCTCAAGGAACTAGTCAACGCGCTTGATGAGTTCGACAACCTGGAAAGCTTTCTGGAGCACGTTAGTCTGATCATGGAGAATGCCGAGGCGGTCGACAACGACATGGTCAACGTGATGACTTTGCACGGTGCCAAGGGGCTAGAATTTGACAGCGTCTTCCTACCCGGCTGGGAGGAGGAGCTGTTTCCCAACCGGCGCTCGCTCGAGGAAGGCGGCGTAACAGCGCTGGAGGAGGAGCGGCGATTGGCCTATGTCGGGCTGACGCGCGCGCGCCACCGCGCCGTCGTGCTCTATGCCGCCAACCGCCTGACCTACGGCCAATGGCTGAGCGCGGCGCCGTCGCGCTTCGTGGCGGAGCTGCCTGAGGATCATGTACAGCGCGAAAGCGTCTCCGCCGCCTATTACGCGGGCTTCGGCGATGCGGACGCAGTTGATCCGACAAGCTTTGATCGCCCGAGCTTCGGCGGGCGCACCAGCAGCTGGCGCCGCCACACGAGCCATGCGCCGATACCTGCCATAGAGACCCAGGACCATGCACCCGGCACTTTCGCGCAAGGATCGCGCGTCTTTCACCAGAAGTTCGGCTACGGGCAAATTTTAGCGATCGACGGCAACAAGCTGGAGATCGCCTTCGACAAGGCTGGCACCAAGAAAGTTATGGATAGCTTCGTCAACCCGGCCTAACGGTAGCGTGATAGATAACAGGTGACTGGTCTCCAGAATAACTTTCTGCTCTGTTACTAATGAATTGTGCACTATTGATATAGTCGTACTCCTGATCGTCGACACAAGCTAAATCACAGTACACCCAAAAATTATCGGTTCGCCCTCCCGAGATCAGCGCCTTTTTCTTTTCTCGGGATCCGGCTTCGCGTAAGCCTGGAATTATGCTTTGGCAAATTACCCTCAGTGTGCCGCGCGAGGCAACCGATGCGTTCGAGGCGGCGCTCGATCCGTTCGCGTTTTCGCAGACTCTATGGCCAAGCGCCCATAACAAGATGGGCTTGGAGGCGCTGTGCACTGCCCCCCCTGAGCCGGATGCGCTCGACCAGTCCTTGAGAATCGCAGCGGCTGCCACCGGCATCGAGATGCCACTGCTTCACGTCGCGCCCATGCCGCATCAGGATTGGCTAGCGCTTGGCTTAGCCGGGCTCAAGCCGGTGCGCGCGGGCCGCTTCACCGTACGCGGCGCCCACCATACCCCACAACCCGGCACGCTCGATTTGTTAGTGGAGGCGGGGCAGGCTTTCGGCACCGGACACCACGCGAGCACGGCAGGATGCCTGACCATGCTCTGCAATCTGGCGCGGGGGCATCGTTTCACGCGCGCTCTCGATATGGGTTGCGGCAGCGGCGTGCTAGCCATGGCCATGGCGCAGCTATGGCGCCGCCCTGTCCTGGGAATCGATATCGACCCTCTGGCCGTAGCGACGGCTCAGGAGAACGCGCGGCGCAACCATCTCGGGCCATGGCTACGCTTCGTCTCCGGCAACGGCTACCGCGCGCGCGCCGTATTAACGGGAGCGCCGTTTGACATTGTCGCCGCGAACATTCTAGCCCGGCCGCTGGCGAAAATGGCGCCCACCCTATCGCGCGCCTTGGCGCCAAGCGGTTTCGCCATCCTCGCCGGTCTGCTTATCGGCCAGGAGACTTCGGTGCTAGCCGCCCACCGAGCAGTGGGGCTGATACCGCGTCGACGTTGGCGGCGGGACGGCTGGTCGGTGTTGGTGCTACAGACCGTTGGCTAGCTGACCCAGCGGCAAAAATGTGCCACGACATTGTCGATGGTATCGTTAAACGCGCGCGCCTGAAGGCGGCGACCACGCGTCACCAGCGGCTGGATCTGATCTGCGGTCAACCCGTACAGTCCGCTGTCGGATCCGCGGGCAGCCGGCTCGCTAACAAAACCGTGCATTCTTGAACCTCCTTGTTTGACTGCCCTGGCCGGCCGCGACGCGACTGTCAGCGCGTGCCGCCGGAGCCGAACATGGTTGGGAGTAACTTCAGCGCATTGCACATAGGCATTATCATCAACTTATCAATCGATCGTTCGAATTACTCATAGCGGTGCTGTTATGCACGAACTGCAATGCTTGACGGTTCCATCTCCGCCCCTGTACGCCGCAAGGCAAGAAATGCCCTGAGTGCTGGAGATAAGGAGAGATGGTAGACAGTAACAGCGCACATCTTGCCCTTCTGCGCGAGGAACTCGCGCGGCGCGGCCTTGATGGCTTCGTGGTGCCTCGCGCCGACGAGCATCAGGGCGAACATGTACCGTTCAGTGCCGAGCGCCTAGCCTGGGTGACCGGGTTCACGGGCTCTGCCGGAACCGCCGTGATACTGGCTGCTCGTGCCGCCCTGTTTGTCGATGGCCGTTACACACTGCAGGGCGCGACCGAGACTATGGGCACCGGCATCGAGATAGTTCACGTCACCGAGCGGCAGTTCGATGACTGGCTTGTCGAAGCCTTGTCCGAGGACATGCGCCTCGGCTACGATCCGCGCCTGCACACTGGCGAGGGGCGCAAGCGTCTGGAAAAGGTATGCAAGCGTGCCACCGCCCACCTCGTGCCGACCGACGGCAATCCCGCCGACGCGGTCTGGCAGAACCGACCCGCCCCGCCGCTAGCGCTTGTCGTCGCCCATACCAACGAATTCACCGGCCGCTCGTCCGAGGACAAGCGCAAGACCATCGGCTCGACCTTGGCTAAGAAAAAATGCGACGCCGCCGTCATCACGCTACCAGACTCCCTTGCCTGGCTACTTAACCTGCGTGGCGGCGATGTGCCCCACACGCCGTTACCGCTAAGCTTCGCCATCCTCTCGCGGGACGGTACCGTGGCGCTGTTCATAGACCGGCGCAAGCTCTCACCCGGGCTCGACCGACACCTTGGCAAGGATGTCACAATACAAGCGCCCGATGGGCTCGGCCCGACACTGCGCGCGCTCGGCGAAGCAGGCAAAACTGTTCGCGCAGATCCTGCGACAGCATCGGCCTGGGTGCTCGACGAACTTGCCGAAGGCGGCGCCATTGTTGTCGAAGGAACTGATCCCTGCCTCCGGCCGAAGGCGATCAAGAACGAGACCGAGCTCTCTGGCACGCGGGCCGCGCATCGGCGCGACGGAGTCGCTGTCACCCGCTTTCTGTATTGGCTCGATCGGGAAGCCGCAAGCGGCGCGCTGACTGAGATCGCTGCCGCGGACCACCTCGAAGCCCTGCGCCGCCAGGGCAAGCATTTCCGCGATCTCAGCTTTCCCACCGTCTCCGGTGCTGGCGCCAACGGCGCCATCGTGCATTACCGGGTGACGCCCGAGAGCAATCGCAGGCTCGAGAGCGGCTCGCTCTACCTAGTGGACTCCGGCGCGCAATATCTCGACGGCACCACTGACATCACGCGTACCGTCGCCATCGGCAGCCCTAGCGAGGAGATGCGCGACCGCTTCACGCGCGTCCTTAAAGGGCACATTGCGCTCGCCACTGCGCGCTTCCCCGTCGGCACCCGCGGCAGCCAACTCGATACACTGGCGCGGCTCGCACTGTGGAAGGTAGGGCTCGACTACGACCACGGTACGGGCCACGGGGTCGGCAGCTATCTGAGCGTCCACGAAGGTCCGCAGCGCATCTCCAAACGGGGCGGCGATGCCGCGCTTGAGCCGAACATGATCGTCTCCAACGAGCCTGGCTATTACAAGGCCGAGGGCTACGGCATCCGCATCGAGAATCTGGTCGCGGTCAAGACGCTCGGAAAACCCGAGGGTGGCGAGCGCGAGTTGCTCGGCTTCAAGACTCTGACCCGCGCGCCCATCGACCGCACCCTGATCGACACCACACTGCTCGACGACAGCGAGGTGGCCTGGCTCGACGCCTACCATGCCGAGGTGCGCAAGACCCTAACGCCGCTGCTCGATGCCAAGACCGCAGCTTGGCTGACCGCCGCGACAGCGCCGCTGCGTTAGAATACGCCTCGCCTGCTCCGGGGCTATTGCGCCTGCGCAATAGACCTGCTCTAGTTCCACGGGTAGGCGCTGTTTCAACGACCTTGCAACAGGAGAACCGGCCCCAACCAAGACATTCACATGAGTCGAAGCGGCGTAACACCTTGCCGCTTTAAAAACTTTCGGTGAGGGGGAGACGTATTACCCGCCGGTGATGATCCTCAGACGCCCCAAAAAGCCGGCAATGCGCCCGGCGTTAACACCGACGTCGGAGCGCCCGACACGGCTGGCGGAGCGCATGTCGACGCGCGTGCCAGAGCCAGCCGCCGCGATGCGCAACACCACGTCGTCGCGAAACTTAAAGTAGGGTGTCATGACCGTGGCCTCGATGCGGCCTTCCGCGGGCGCGCTGGCGACAACCTCCCAGCCCTCGCTCTCAACCAGGGCCAGTACCTTGTCGAAGACCACACTTGGCGCCTCGCTGGTCTCCACCGGCGACAGATCGGGATAGCCGGACCGCTGCTGCGCTGCGTTCTGCTGCAACACTATTTCGGCGGTATATTCGAGGCCATTGAGCTTATCCAGACTGACCTGGGCGAAAGCCTCACGGGCGCCCACCACATCGACAAAATCCGGCGGGTTAGCCGTATCTGTAGTGATGTCGTGGATGAAGGGGTTGCTCCGCACCTTCATGTACAGTTCGGCGATCTTGCCGCCGCCGCCAAAGCCGAGCACGATGGCGATAAGCGCCGCCACAAAGCCCCGCTTGGGCGCCCCGCGCATGGTCGCACCAAGCCCGATCAAACCGAACACGCCAGCAGCAATGCCAGCATAGGCTGCGTACTGGACGATGGTGCCGAGCGCAAATTTATAGTCCCAGTGCAGCTCCGGCGGCAGGAAGGGAAACTCCCCCTGGCCGGCACGATAGCCCACGGCGGCGACAAACAAGGCGCCTACCGAGACAATACCAAGCACCGCTCCCAGTGCTGCAAATCTTGAATACCGCCTGACGGCCAAAGCCCGGGTGTCAGCCATTTTGCCCTCCAAGTTCCGTTGGGCGCGGTTGTTGCCGTATGGCAGCATATTTCCACCCCATCAACCATATACCCGCATGGTGGTAGCCATACCACCGGATGCGCACGCCATCACTTAGGAAATGTGCACCCTGGCGCACGCTCCGCCATGACTTCGGGATCGACCGGGGTCAACCGAAAAGCTGGAGACGAGCCATGACAAAGCGTCACGAAACAGCGCGCCACACCAACGCCCTGCGCGCTTAGCTCGATTAACGTATTCGACCGGTTCCATAGCGGCGTTTCGGTCGCCCCTTCAGAGTAACAGCGGATTCTCAATATCCTCTGTAAGACACTGCTGTAACTCGATTACGCTGACGCGGCTTAGGGCGTGTTCGTAAGCTCATACCACTCGACCTCGCTGAGTACAGCAACGCCTCGCTCTTGGGCCTTTTTGAGCTTCGAGCCGGCGTCAACGCCGGCAACCAGATAGTCGGTTCTTGCTGACACCAAGCCCGCCACTTTAGCGCCCAGCTCCTGCGCCCGCGCCTTGGCCTCGGAGCGGCTCATGGTTTTGAGTTTGCCCGTAAAGACCACAGTCTTGCCAGCAACGGGCGACGCCGATCCCGCCGCAATAAAATTCTCGATCGTCAGCGCCGCAGCAAGTACCGAGACCGCCTCCTGGTTATGACGCTCGGCAAAAAAATCGACAATATCCGCCGCTACCTTGTGTCCGATGCCATCGATCGCCACCAGACCAGCATAGGCCTCGCTTTCCCCGTCCCTCGCCTCGTCCATAGCCGCCGTTAAGCCGGCCAGGCTGCTATAGACCTGCGCCAACAAGCGCGCATTGGCCTGGCCGATCTGACGTATGCCGAGCGCATAGACGAAGCGGTCGAGACCGATTCGCCGCCGCCTCTCAATCGCCATCAGTAGATTATGTACCGAGGTCTCGCCCCAACCCTCGCGCTCCGCCAGCGCCTCGGCGTGCACGCCAAGGCGGAACAGATCAGCGGGTTGGCGCACCAGCCCATCTTCCCAGAAAGCAGCAATCTGCTTCTCGCCCAAACCCTCGATATCGAAAGCGTCGCGGCTGACAAAATGCCGCAGGCGCTCGACCGCCTGGGCCGGACAGATCAGCCCACCGGTGCAGCGGCGCACCGCTTCCCCCGGCTCACGCACAGCGCTCGAGTCGCAGACCGGACAGGTCTCGGGCATCACAAACGGCACCGCCCCCTTGGGGCGCTTCTCGAGTACCACTTCAACCACCTGAGGAATCACATCGCCTGCGCGCTGGACGACAACCGTATCGCCGACGCGGACGCCCTTCTCCGCAATCAGCTCTTCATTATGCAGGCTGGCGCGCGAGACCACCACGCCGCCGACCGTGACGGGCGCCAGATTGGCAACAGGCGTCAGGGCACCCGTGCGCCCGACCTGGATGGTGATACCTTCGAGTCGGGTGGTGGCACGCTCGGCCGGAAACTTGTGCGCGATGGCCCAGCGCGGGCTACGGCTGATCCTGCCGAGGCGTTCCTGCCAGTCGAGCCGGTCGACCTTGTAAACAACGCCATCAATATCATAGTCGAGATCGGCGCGGCCATCGACGACCCTCTTATAGTAGCGGAGCATGGCAGCGAGATCGGTGCAGCGCGCTGCCCATCCGTCGAGCTGGAAACCGAAGCCACGCAAACGGTCGCGGGCCTGCCACAGGGTGTCGCCAAGCGGATCGCTGATCTCGCCCCAGGCATAGGCCGCAAAGCTGAGCCGCCGCGACGCGGTAATCGCTGGGTCGATCTGGCGCAGGCTGCCCGCGGCACTGTTGCGCGGATTGGCGTAGAGCGGCTCCTCCGCCGCCTCACGTGCGTCGTTGAGAGCGGCGAAATCCGGCTTCGCCATGTAGACCTCGCCACGCACTTCCAGGATGGCCGGCGGATCGCCCGCTAGGCTGTCGGGAACATCATCCAGCGTGCGTAGGTTCGCCGTGACGTCCTCACCTTCGCGGCCGTCGCCGCGCGTCAGCCCCAAGGCCAATTCTCCGTTCTCGTAACGCAGAGAGGCCGACAGACCGTCGATCTTCGGCTCGGCCACGGTGACCAGATCGCCATCCTCGTCGAGATCGAGGAAACGCAGGATACGGGCGCGAAACTCGGTCACATCGTCTTCGGAAAAGGCATTGCCAAGAGATAGCATTGGCACGGCATGAGCCATGCGGCGAAATCCGTCCGCCAAGGGCGCGCCGACGCGATGGGAAGAGCTATCAGCCCGGACCAGCGCGGGGAAAAGTGCCTCGATCTCATCGTTGCGCCGACGCAGGCCATCATAGTCCGCATCCGAGATCTCAGGTGCATCGTGGGCGTAATAGCGCTCGTCGTAATAGACGATAAGCTGGGCCAGACGCTTGAGTTCGGCTGCCGCCGCTGTCTCGTCAAGCTCAGCGATAGGGGTGCTCATGCGCCGCCCCCCCCAATCAGGCTATCGGCCGCGGCGCGGGCGCTTTCTGTCACCTCCGCGCCGGCCAGCATGCGCGCGATTTCTTCGCGGTGCTCGTCCGCCGCCAAAGCCTTGATTCCCGTCACCGTGCTGCCCTTGCCGTTTTGCTTGGCTACCCGAAAATGGCAGTCGGCACGTGCCGCCACCTGTGGTAAGTGCGTAACCACCAGCACCTGTGAGGTCTCGGCCAAGCGCGCCAAGCGCTTGCCGATCGCATCGGCAACCGCACCGCCGACGCCACTGTCAATCTCATCGAAGACCAGGCTCGACGTACCCATGCTGGCGGAGAGTGCCACGCACAGGGCGAGCATGAAGCGTGACAGCTCGCCGCCGGACGCAATATCGCTCAGCGGTGCGACCGGCTGGCCGCGATTGGTCGCGATACGAAAGCGCACTCGCTCCGCTCCGGTCGGACCCCAACGGCTGTCGTCCAACTGCTCTAGCGTAGTGACGAAGCTTACCTTGCTAAGATGTAGTGCGCCCAGCTCACCACTCACGGCTCTGTCCAGCCGCTTTACGGCCATCTTACGGCCATCGCTCAAGGCCTGGACGGCGGTAACAAAATCTGCATGTGCGACCTCCGCCGTTTGGCGCAGAGTCGCTAGACCTGCTTCGCTGACGTCGAACGCCACCAGTTGTGCCGCCAGCCGCTCGCGCGTCTCCGGCAAGGTATCGACCGCGCAATCGTAGCGCCTGGCCGCCGCACGTAAGGCGAACAGGCGCTCCTCCACCTGCTCAAGCCGGCCTGGGTCGGCATCAAGCGCCGTCGCCGCGGCATCGAGCTGCAGGCCGGCCTCGCCGATCTCGATCAAAGCCTTATCGAGCGCACCGGCTGCGGCGTCGAGGGCGCCGGCAGCGGAAACGCGCACCCGTTCCACAGCGCGCTGGGCGATAGTCAGGGTCTCCTCAACCGGGCGCCCGTCGCCGGCAAACGCCTTGGCCGCCTCGTCTAGCGCAGCGGCGATGCTCTCCGCCGCCATCATGCGGCTACGCTCGGCCGCCAGGTGCACTTCCTCTCCGATCTCAGGCGCAAGTTCATCGAGCATCGCCAGCGCGCCTTCCAGGGCTTCTCGATCGGCGCGGTCGGCCTCAGCCGCTGCCTCCGCATCGCACAAGACCGCGTCCGTCTCGCGCCACCGGGCGTGCGCTTTTGCAACGGCCCGTCGCGCCTCACCAAGCCCACCGAAGGCATCGAGCGCCTCGCGATGGGTCACCGTGTCCATCAGCCCGAGCTTGTCGTGTTGCCCATAGACTTGAACCAGCAGCCCGCCGAGCTCTGCAAGCGCGGCAACGGTGACCGGTGCATCGTTGACAAAGGCGCGACTCCGGCCGTCAGCACCGAGGCTGCGGCGCAATACCAGCTCGTCGCCGACGTCAAGGTCGCGCTCGGCGAGCCAGACCCGGGCCGCAGGCGAAGCCTGGAAAACCGCGCTGACGCTCGCGCGCTCAGCGCCGGCACGAAGCAATCCCGCATCCGCACGCCGTCCAAGCGCCAAGCCTAAGGCATCGAGAAGGATGGATTTGCCAGCCCCGGTCTCGCCGGTGAGCACGCAGAAGCCCGCCGCCAGGTCGAGATCCAGGCTTTTGATCAGTATGACATTGCGAATTGACAGGCGCGCCAACATGCCCCTTCCCCAGCCCACGCCCCCAGCGACGCGCTCAGAAAATCCGCGCCAGCCACGAGCTCTCGTTCAGGCGCGGCTCAAGTTCCTCTTCCTGCAGCAGCACGTATGCCTCGCGGTACCATTGGCTGCCCGGAAAGTTATGGCCCAACACCGCCGCCGCCGCCTGCGCCTCGCCAACCACGCCAAGCGCGAGATAGCACTCGGTCAGACGCAGCAGGGCCTCCGGCGCGTGGCTTGTGGTCTCATACTCGCTGATAACGTTGCGAAAGCGGTTGATGGCCGCAAGGTAGAATTCGAGGCCCTGGTATGTTCGCCCGACTTCCATCTCCTTGCCCGCCAAATGATCGCGGGCCAGAGAAATCTTGAGAGCGGCATCGCGGGCATAGCGTGTATCGGGATAGCGTAGAACGACGTCTTCGAAGGCTTCGAGCGCCAATTCCGTGTTGCGCTGGTCCCGGCCGACGTCAGAGATCTGCTCGTAGAACGATAAGCCGACGAGATAGCGCGCGTAGGGCGCGTCACTGCTGCCCGGATGTAGCTCGATGAAGCGCTCCGCTGCCAGCACGGTCTCATCGTAATTGGTGCTTTGGTAATGGGCGAAGGCCGACATCAACTGCGCTTTCGTGGCCCAAACCGAATAGGGATGCTGTCGCTCGACTTCCTCGAAGGCGGCCGCAGCCGCATCGTAGGATTCCGCCAACAGCAGATCCATAGCCTCGTTATAGAGGTCCTCCACGGGGCGCTCGACATAAACTTCCTCGTCACCGCCGCTGCAACCGGCAAAGGCCAAGCCGAGCACGCAAAGGAGGGTCAACGTCAGCACGCGGCTTCGCCGCCGGATAGTCGATATTGTTTGTGAAGAGCTCGTCATCACTTTCCAAGTGGCGGTGAGTATACCACCTCCAAAGTAAGCGCCTAGCGTCAAAAGCAACCTCCAAGGCGCAGTTTTTCTTGCTTACTGCCGGCAGCTTGTGCCTTGACAATTCGGGTCATAACGCGCGTAGAATGCACAGTGCGTCGGTTTCGGGAGGAGTTTGGCGCCACTACACCCCTAGGGAGGACTTCAATGAAAAACCTCAAGTTTCTTGCCGTTGCCGGCCTTGTCGGCGCGGCTATGACCGTCAGCACCGCGGCAAGCGCATGTTCGACGGATGATCTCGACGGCTGCATCGGCAAGCCGTGGGTCGACGGCAACGTCATGGAAACCCCGCTCGGCTCCAAGTGGTGGCCGAACGCAATGTGGGGCGAGGGCGACCAAGCCGGCTCGACCAACTGGTTCAAGAAGTCTGACGTCGTGCTGCGCGCTATCGCGCAGATCAAGCAGGGCAAGACCCTGACGCTGGGCCATGACTACCACGCCGACATGCCACTATTCGGTGCACGCAAGTTCGCGCTGCGCATTCCGGGTACGCCAACGGGCGGCCCATACGGTCCCAATGCGATCATGTGGAACGACGAATTCCTGGCCACTGAAATCGGCCAGGTTGGCACGCAGTTCGATGGTCTCGGCCATATCGGCGTGCAGGTCGGCGCTAACGGCGATAAGAACGAAATGCGCTGGTATAACGGCTTCTCAGCGGCCGAGATGGGCAGCCCATACGGCCTGCTGAAGCTTGGCATCGAGCACCTACATCCAATCGTCGCGCGTGGCATCCTGATTGATGTCGCCGGCTATCGCGGCATCGACAGCATGGAGGCTGGCGAGGTCATCAGCATGGACGACGTGCGCGGCGCGTTGGCCAAGCAGGGCATGAGCGACTACTCTGGAATGCCTGGTGACGCCATCATCTTCCGCACCGGCTGGGAGAGCCATTGGGAAGATCCGGCCACCTACAATGCCGGCTGCCCCGGCACCGGCATGGAAGTGGCGCGCTGGGTTGCCGAGGACATCCAGGCTGGCGTGACCGGTGCCGATACTTGGCCCGGCGATGCGGTTCCGAATCCGGATCCGGCCTGTGTCTTCTGCGTGCATCAGTACCTGCAGACCCGGCACGGTATCATCAACCAAGAGAACATGAAGCTCGCCGAGGCGGCCTCCATGGGCGTCTATCAGTTCGCCTACTTCTACAGCCCGTCTCCGATTCGCGGCGCCACGGGCTCGATGGGCGCACCGGTGGCGATCTACTAAGGGATCGCAAACAGCAATCGCTGACCGGGCTGTCCCGGATGGCGAAAAAGACCCGCGGGGCGTGCCGGATGGCACGCCCCGCTTCCTTTCTGCGCTGCTGCGCGGCAATATGGGTTGCTCGGCCCCAGAGCCGGGTGAAACAAGAGGCACGATGCAGAGGTCGAACCCGATCCGTTGTTTGACACGCCGCCGCTTCGGAGCCCTGGCAGGATGTGCGGCGGCGGCGGCAATACTGCCTCTGCCGGCCCAGGCCCAACGCGAGCGCGAACTCAACATCTATTGCTGGGAGGGCTACGATTCGAGCAACGTACTCGAGCCATTCCGCCAGCGCTTCAATTGCCAGGTACGCTCCGAGCGCAATACCTCGGACCCTGATGCGGTCGAGCGCCTACGAGCCGGTGAAACGGCGATCTGGGACTTGGTGACGCTTAACAATCCCTGGGCACGCAAAGTGCTCGACCCGGAAGGTCTGCTGGTGCCGCTCGAGCGCGAGCGCTACGAAGCCTATCAGGCGCACATGCTGCCCACCTTCCGCGCACCCTACCGCTGGACAACCAGCGAAGATGGCGAACGCCTGCTCGGCATGGTGCAACGCTTCGGTCCCTTCAATTTTGTGGTTAACACCAGGCACATCTCACGGGAATTAGCCGAGGATCAGGGTCTAGCCCTGTTTCGCGACCCAGCCATGAATGGGCGATACGCGGTTCTTACCTATGACAATTGGAACATTCTGCATATCTGTATCGCCGCCGGTATTGACCCCTTCAGACCGCATAGCGAGGACGAGCTTGCGCGATTCCGCAGTGTGGCCCAACAGCTGTTAGGCAATGCCCGTTTCCTTACCGACGACGCTTGGCTGATCAACAATGCGCTAATTAACGGAGAGATTAACAGCTATTTCTCGGGCGGCACCTACACCGCTTCACCGGTCCGCCTAGACGGCTTGCGCCATATCTGCGGCATCACTCCGAACAGCGGTCCCATGGACGGTAAGGGCGGCGTCAACTGGGTGGAGATCACCTCGGCAGTGGCCAATCCGGAGCTGTCGCCACGCGCTTTTGACTTCCTCGACTATGTGCAACAGCCCGAAACGGCCAAGACTGTCGCCCTTGCTGAAGGCACCTACAATCCGGTCAGCCAGATGGGCAATCCGGCCGTCCTGAAACTGTTCAACGCGCACGAACTCGACGCCCTGCAGTGGTACTCGCTGGAAACTGATATGGCACGCTGTGTCGATTACGACATCAACCCTGACTATGAACTCATGCTCGGCCTCTACAACGATGCCAAGCGGCAAGTGGGTTGACATGACGACCATGATTAACGACGGCGAACTGGCCTCGCTGCTAGCCTTTGCAGACACGCTGGCTGACGCAGCACGGACCGTCGTGCTGCGCCATTTTCGCCAGACCCTTGCAGTGGACCAGAAAGACGCCGCGATAGCACGCATACAACCGGTCACCATCGCAGACAGGGAGGCCGAAGCCGCCATCCACGAACGCATCGAGGCCCATTTTCCCGAGCATGGCATTCTCGGTGAGGAACATGGCAGCACGCGTCCCGAGGCGCCGTGGCAGTGGGTCGTCGATCCTATCGACGGCACCCGCGCCTTTATCGCCGGTATGCCATTGTTTGGCATTCTCATCGGTCTCACCTTCGAGGGTCACCCGGTGCTCGGACTCGTCGATCAGCCGGTGCTCGGCGAAAGGTTCGTGGGCAGCGCCACGGGCGCCACGCTGAACGGCAACGCCATCGCTGCCCGCACCTGCCCACGGCTGGACGAGGCGGTAATGGCCATGACCGATCCCGTGATGATGGCGAGCCCGGCCCAGCGCGCCCTCTTCGAAAGCCTGCGCCGACACGCTGCCGTCACCCAGTTCGGCGGTAACTGCTATGCTTACGCCATGCTCGCAGCGGGCGTGGTGGACCTGGTAATGGAAGGCGATCTCAAGCCCTGGGACGTCTGCGCTCTGGTACCACTTATTGAGGCCGCCGGCGGCGTCATCACTTCTTGGGATGGCGGCCCGGCGCTCGGCAGCAGCCACATCCTCGCCTGCGGCGATGCGGCGTTGCACGCCGTACTGCTACCGCGCTTTGCTGCGGCGGCGCCTATAAGCGGCTAAGAAATTCCAACAGGGCCGCATTGAACGCTTCGGGCTGCTCGACATTGGAAAGATGCGCCGCCTCGCCGACTACCGCCAGCTCAGCACCGGGAATGCGTGACTGAATGGCCTCCGAGGCTTCCACTGTCGTCGCCGGATCGTCGGCGCCGACAATCACCAGAGTAGGCACAGAAATCGACGACAAACGCTCGAGAAAATCGATCTTGACGATCCCGATGGAAGCGCCGACATAGCCCGCCACGGGCGTATTGGCAATCATCTCCGCGACCGCGTCCAGCACCGCCGGGCGGCGCTCTCGGTAGGTCTTGGTGAACCAGCGCTCCAGTGTTGGCTCGACCAGTGGCCCCATGCCCGCCTGCTGGGCAGAGCGCACGCGCCCGTTCCAGATCGCCGTTACCCCATCCGGCCACTTGGCGATGGTGTCACAAAGCACCAACGCGGTGAGCCGTTCGCCGTGCACGATGCCTAGCTGCTGGCCAGTCATGCCGCCCAGCGATAGGCCACAGAAGGCGCTTTTTTCCACACCGAGTGCATCCCATAGGCCAATCACGTCCCTGGCCAGCATATCCATGCTGTAGGCGCCCTCGCTGACGCCGCTGGCGCCATGGCCGCGGGTGTCGTAGCGCAACACGCGCCACGACGGGATGAGTGCCGGCACCTGCATGTCCCACATGGCGTAGCTGGACGCCAAGCTGTTGCTCAGTGTCAGCACGGGTGCGCCTTTCGGACCATCCCAGCGGTAAGCGATATCGATGCCGTTGACGGCTATGGTCTCTGTCATGCGTCTGCCCTCCCACGCCAGGATGTGCTATCAGACCCCCGCTGAGATTGCCAGAGAGGCCGACGAAGGGTGGAGATGGAAAGGGAATCGATGCCATTCGACGTGGTGATCGTCGGTGCCGGCCCTGCCGGCCTGGCGACTGCGATCCGGCTCAAACAGCTGGCGCCTGACCGCGAAGTCTGCGTGCTCGAAAAGGGCTCGGAGATCGGCGCCCATATCCTCTCCGGCGCGGTACTTGAATCGCGCGCCCTCGACGAGCTGATTCCCGACTGGAAAGACAAGGGCGCGCCGATCACAACCCCCGTTAGCGAAGAGCGGTTTTATTTTCTCACCGGGTCCAGTGGCTTCGGCTTACCGGGCCTCTTCCTGCCGCCGCCCATGCGCAACCGCGGCAACCACATTATTAGCCTCGGCAGTCTGTGCCGCTGGCTGGGCGAGCAGGCGAAGGTGCTCGGCGTCGAAATTTATCCCGGGTTCGCGGCGACGGAAACGCTGTATGACAAAGATGGTGGCGTTAAAGGCGTCGCTACCGGCGACATGGGCATCGCCAAGTCCGGCGAGCCAGGCCCCAACTACCAGCCCGGCATAGAGCTACACGGCAGGGTTACAGTATTTGCCGAAGGCTGTCGCGGCAGCCTCGGCAAGCAGCTCATCGCACACTTCGAACTCGCCGGCGACCAGCCCCAAACCTATGGCATCGGCCTCAAGGAGCTGTGGGAGATCGACCCGGCCAAGCACCGGCCGGGGCTGATCATACACACTGCCGGCTGGCCGCTGGATTCGAAGACCTATGGCGGCTCGTTCCTCTATCACCTCGAGGACAATCTGGTCTCGGTCGGCTTCGTCGTAGGCCTCAACTATGCCAACCCCTATCTCAGTCCCTACGAGGAGCTGCAGCGCTTCAAGACCCACCCCAAGGTGCGCAGGGTCTTCGAAGGCGGCCGGCGGGTAGCCTATGGTGCGCGCGCGCTCAACGAGGGCGGTGCCCAGTGCCTGACCAAGCTCGCCTTTCCGGGCGGCGTACTGGTGGGCTGCGAGGCCGGCACCCTCAACATGGCAAAGATCAAAGGCACTCATACCGCGATGAAGTCCGGCATGTTAGCGGCCGAAGCGATCTTCGAGGCCTTCGAAACCGGCACCGACGAGGAAGCGGGGCCGCTGACCCTCGACGGCTATGCCGAGGCCTTCCGCCAATCCTGGGCCTGGGACGAACTCTATCGTGCCCGCAACGTACGCCCCGCCTTCGAGTGGGGCCTGTGGGGTGGCACGCTCTATACTGGCATCGACCAATTACTGCTGCGCGGTCGTGCCCCCTGGACCCTGCGCCATACCCATACCGACCATGCTGCGACACGTCCGGCCAAAAATTTCAAGCCCATCGCCTATCCCAAAGCGGACGGCACACTAACCTTCGACCGCCTGACCAACGTCTCATTCTCAGCCACCAACCACGAGGAAAACCAGCCCTCGCACCTCAAGCTCGCCGACGAGGCCGTGCCCATTGCCACGAACCTCACCACCTATGCGGCGCTCGAGGAGCGCTACTGCCCTGCCGGGGTCTACGAGATCGTCGACGAAGACGGCGAGCAGCGCCTGCAGATCAACGCGCAGAACTGCCTGCACTGTAAGACCTGTGACATCAAGGACCCGATCCAGAACATCACCTGGACGGTGCCGGAAGGCGGCGGTGGCCCGAACTATCCAAACATGTAGCCTAACTTTGCCTACTAGAGCCCTTCAGGGTTAGATGGAGGGCTACAAATAGCATTCGGACAAGGCGTATGGCGACCGCAGTGAACGTGCGCAAGGTGAAAATCTTGCCGGGCTTGGCTTTGCCGATAGAAACAAGCGTGCCGGTGGTGTCGCCAGCGTGTTATTTCTCAAACTCGATAACGCGAACGTCGTCGCGCCTGAGGCCAAAGCCACGCGTGCCGTCATCGATCTCGCCATCGGCGATGTCGACCGAGATGGTTTCGCTCGCTGGATTGCCGTGAACTTAGCTTGAAGGACCTACGATGAACGGTACCGTCAGTCGTTTTCCTGTGCCGGATGTAGCTTCGCTTCCCGACGATTTGCGGGAGCGGATTCTCACGGTGCAAGAAAAAACCGAGTTCGTGCCAAACGTGTTTTTGGCATTGGCGCACAGGCCTGAGGAGTTGCGCGCCTTCCTAGCCTTTCATGATGCACTGATGGACAAGGAAGGTGGGCTAACCCAGGTCGAGCGGGAGATGATCGTGGTTGCTACCTCAGGGGCCAATGGTTGTCAGTACTGCGTTATCGCACATGGGGCGATTCTGCGCATCCGCGCCAAGGATCCGCTGGTGGCAGACCAGATCGCGATCAATTACCGCAAGGCCGACATCACGCCGCGCCAGCGCGCCATGCTCGCCTTTGCGCTCAAGGTAGCGCAGGACTCGGCGGCAATCGACGACGAGGATTACGCAGCCCTGCACGCACACGGCTTCTCAGATGAGGATATCTGGGATATCGGCGCCATCACTGCCTTCTTCGCGCTATCCAACCGCATGGCTAACCTCATCGGCATGCGGCCCAATGCTGAGTTCTACACGATGGGGCGTTGATATGAGTGAAACCTTCGCTGAGCGTATGGTCGATATCTATACAGGCAGCATGCTAACAAACATGCTCGACATTGGCTACCGCACGGGCCTGCTGGAGGCGGCGGCGCGAGGCCCAGCTACGAGCGCTGAGCTGGCGGCACGCGCGGGCCTCGACGAGCGATACGTGCGCGAGTGGCTAGGATCGATGGCAACGGGCGGCATCTTCACCTACGAGATCGAGGGCAAGATATACACCCTGCCGGAGGACCGCATCGCCGTACTGACGGGCGACCGCGCGGCCAACGTCGCGCCGGTCAGTGGCATCATGAACCATTTCGTCAAGCACGTGCCCAAGCTAGTCGAAGCCTTCCGTCGCGGCGGCGGCGTGCCCTACGAGGACTATTGGCCCGAGTTCACCTGCTTCTCGTCTGACGTCTGGCGGAGAATTTTCGATGAAAAACTGACCGACGGCTTCCTCAGCGCCGTGCCAGGGCTCAACGGTCGCCTGGCCGCCGGTATCGAAGTCCTCGACATCGGCTGTGGCGACGGCCACGCCGTCAATGTCATGGCCGAGGCCTTCCCGGCATCGCGCTTTCGTGGCTACGATATCACGGCCGCCGGGCTCGCGGATGCGACGGCCGAGGCTGAACGCATGGGTCTGAAAAATACACACTTCGAGCGGGTCGATGTGACAGCACTTTCCACTGAGCCAAAGTTCGACGTCGTCACCGCCTTCGATTCCATCCACGACCAGTTCGCGCCTGACGTGGTACTGCACCGCATTCGCGAGGCGCTAGCCGACGACGGCATCTTCGTGATGGTCGACTTCAAGTTCTCAAGCGACATCGCCAACAATCTCGACAACCGCTTTGCACCGATCCACTACGGCATCAGCGTCATGCACTGCATGACCGTCTCTCTGGCCCAGGGCGGTGCCGGCCTCGGCACCGTCTGGGGCATCGAGAAAGCTTGCGAGATGCTCGCGGAGGCAGGCTTCGGTGATGTCGAAGTCGTGGATTCTCCGCGGCCGCAAAACTGTATCTACATCTGCCGCGCCTGAAACCTCAGGCGGGTGGATCTACCACCCGCGTCTCGAAGTTCGCCGGTGCCACGATCTCCAGCACCTCGAAGTCGTCCGAGCAGACTATCTCGCGGTGAGGTAATTGCGGCGTCTGCAAAATCGCGTCACCCTTGCGGATGGTGTGCTCGCCCTGACTGGCATATTCGAAGCGCGCCCAGCCCTTAAGCACCATGACGAACTGGAAAGTGCAGTCGTGCACATGCCAGTTTTGCACCTCATCCTCCATCTTCCGCCCGTTGGTTTTGACGATATGGGCGATGTAATCGCCATTGGTCCCGGCTTCGATGCCGAGGTCGCGGTAGTCGAAGATGTTGCGCAGGCCCTCTTTCCACTCGGCGTTTGCAGCCTCGTTGTGAACAAAATTCCACTCGCTCATAGCATCCTCTCCCGTATGGTTTGAGGGCGATGCTATAGAAGATTGCGGAATCGACAAGTCGGGAAGAGAGCAGACCATGTTGTTGAGAACGTTTTTGCCGCTCACCTTTATTGCCGGCTGCGCCACCGCAGCTGAGCTGCCGCTGGAGCGCATCCGCCTGCCCGAAGGCTTCTCGATCTCGCTCTATGCCGAAGGCGTAGACAACGCTCGGCAGATGGCACTCGGCGCAAACGGCACGCTTTTCGTCGGCTCACGTTCAGCCGGCAACGTCTATGCCTTGGTGGATCGCGACAGCGACCAGCGCGCCGACGAAAGTTTCGTCATCGATTTCGGTCTCCGTATGCCGACCGGTCTCGCCTTCCGCGATGGCGCGCTTTATGTCGGCGCGGTCAGCCTGATCCTGCGCTACGA
>MPMF02049592.1_pt1 | contig 29986 bp, 24 predicted proteins | sample 1617271 | NCBI WGS metagenome assembly MPMF02 (sample SAMN05944812, study PRJNA350692) | marine metagenome | biome: marine; feature: ODZ; material: water; isolation source: 120 m water sample prefiltered with 30 um filter, filtered on to 0.2 um... | place: Pacific Ocean | collected 2012-04-09... | reverse complement strand
AGATGCACCGCTTTTTTTCGCGCGACTTTGCGAAGATTTTTGGGCTTGGCGGCGCCGAGCGTCCTTGAGTCGGTAACTCTCTCCCGTAGCTTCGAGGATGTGGCAGCGATGCGTTAGCCGGTCGAGCGTGGCACCCGTGAGACGGAAGCGGAGAAAGACCGCAGGCTGGCAAGCGACGTGTTGAACTATTGCGACAGCAATGGCCGGTTCGCCGATTTTCATTCGAATCGGCACCTGTTCATCACGAGCCTGGAACGGGCAAACCTGTCGCCCAAAATGGCCCAGACGCTGGCCCGCCATAGCGATGTCCGGCTGACGCTGGGCGTTTATACGCACGTGGGGCTACACGACCAGACGGCGGCGATTCATTCGCTGCCGGCACCGCCGTCGATCGACGTAGCGGACCAGGCGGAACTGGGCGCGCTGGCGGCGACGGGGACAACTGGCGCAAGTCCTGGCCACCTCGGCCCAGAACCGGGCCAAGAAATGGTGCCCACTATGGTGCCGAGCGATCCCGAAAATGGTGCCCACTATGGTGCCGTACGGCTCTCATCGGAGACGTATCAGTCTGCATCACTTTGCACTGAAGTGGGCGTTGAGCGCAACAAAAACGGCGATCCGAAGATCGCCGCAAGTTCAAAGGTCGTTGAGCGTTGTTGCACCGAACCTGTTCGTTCGGCAGCAGTTACGACCGACTCGAAAGTCGATCGTAACTCAGTATCCCCGACAGGGTTCGAACCTGTAACCTTCGGCTTCGGAGGCCACTTGGTTCTTTCGCTCGTCGGGAAACGAAACTTGTTTGGCAGGTGTGAGTTACAGAAGGACACGCAACGCATCCGGTTCGTATCACGTTTCTATATTCTCCTGGTTTTTCTATAGTTTCAACCCCGTAAGCAGGCCAATCTAAGGCACCGTACTCCGTTAAAAGAAGGCGCAACTTGATCTGCAAAAGCGAGTACCTCACCCGGGTCTTCACCAGTAATGCCCTCGAACCAGGCTGCTACGGGAGGAACCGTGCATTTAACCAGTTGGCATAATCACGCTCGTCACCGCGGTCAGCAAAGTCGACAATCAGGGCGAGCTTTGTCGCGCCGGTGAGGTCGAGCGAAATCGGGCGGGGCGCGTCGCCCCCGCGCACGATGGGGCTCGTGTAAGCAGCTTGCCAGGAAGCCTCTTCTGCTTCTTGTCGCTGCTCCAGGAAAACTCGATAGACAGCGCTCCCATGATTGCCAGCGGCATCATCCAAGGCCAGTTCAGCAGAAAAACGACGGTCCACCGTGGTCACTTTGTAAACCACGCGAGACGTTGTGGGCATCCCCAGGCCTTTCAACTGAATTCCGCCGGCACTGCGAAGTTGTCCGCCGAGCACGTTGCGATCGCGTCCCAATGCTCGTTTCAATTCAAGAAATGGCGAATGCTGGTAGCCAATCGGAGTGAGATCCGAAAGATAGCGTATCGTTGTTCTCAATGGCTGCACCAGATGGATGTCATTCCAAATGTCCTCCGCAGGCAGGGTCACACGCTCGCCACACGACAACGTTAGGCGAACATCTGTGGAGCGTATATGAACGGCATCCACCGCCATCAATGATCCATCTTGAAACCCCAACCAGGTGACTTGGGCAGCCACATGGACTCTCCCCTTGTCGTTGGCTCGCAACGATACCGCCACGGCGCGATCGACTGAGACTTCGACTGGCGGCCTTGAGGGGCGCGTCGCCATGCCAAATGCACGCAGCCCAAAGTCGTCAACCGGTTCGGTGCTTTCGGGCGCCGCAGTCAGTCGTCCAGCGATTTGGTCACCGTTTCTCAGCATGGCAAGGTCGTTTGTCCGACTTTGCCGTCCGATTATCTGTAGCAGTCGATCACGCGCCTGCATCATCGCAGGCGGCGCAAACACGATGCCCGCAACAGACTCTCGAGAAATCTTCGTTGTGGGCCAGAAAGCGGATTCCACGGTGATCGACGTATCGTCGATGTCCAGCACGTCCGCCACTAGAATGCTGCCGTCACGGAGCACCACCCGGGAAGCGGACTTCTCTTCAAGAAAGCTACCCCAACGGACAAGATCTTGGGCGGATACGATCCGCTCGTGTCCGTGGTCATCCAGCGTAATCCTCCAGTCGCTGTCGATCTTGATCAATCGCGCGTGGAACGGTTCACCGACGGCAGGGACCGCCAGACCTGCCGCTTGGGGATCCGCACCGTACGCCGGGCCGGTGATCGGCGGAACGATGATCGCTATGAACCACAAGAACAAGTTGTGAAAGTGACCGCAGCGCATGAGAGTTTCCAAGGCCTGCCGTTGCATCCAACTGGGACCTGATGCGTGGCAGGCGAATCGCAGGCTATCGTTGAAAGATCGGCAGGTAGTTTTGTGGCATCTGCAGGACCAGGCAAGCCATGGCCGTGCCGAATTCGCGGCTAATGGAAGCGGGCCAAGAGCCGTTTTCTTCCTGCACAAGCTGAAGCACGTCGCGGATCGCCGGGTACCAGGCCTTCCAGTAGTCACCGCGCGCGTGCCACATCGCTTGAACCGCGTAGTACTGCCCATAGAAGTAGTAGCTTTGTTTTCCGAAAGCATCGGGCGTTGGCGGGAATTGCATCAAGTAGTCCAACCCACGACGGATTTCTTCGCCTCCGTAGATGCCTGCACTGTACAAGGCAACAATCGCGGCTGCTGAGCGTGGAAATGCGCTCTTGCCGGCTTCAACGACTCGATAGGAAAATCCGCCATCAGGATTCTGACAGCGTTTGATGTACTCAACAGCCTGATCGACCGTCGTGTTGGGAACGAACACGCCTGCGTTGCGAACTGCCCGCAAGGCCATCAATTGGCAAACAGTAACGGACAGATCGGCTTCATCGCGGCGAGGTTGATAGCGCCAGCCTCCTGCTTCATTCTGTGTCGCAACGATCAATGCCGTCGCCCTGGATAGCTGTTCTCTTAGCTGCGGTTGCAGCGACATTCCATACACTTCAGCCAAGAAAAGTGTGGCAAAGCCATGGCCATACATCGGGCCTCTGCTGGTCGACTCCGTGAAATTGATGAATCCGCTTTCGCTCGACTGCCCCTGGACATAGGCTATGGCGCGATTAATGATCTCGCCGTGCGGACCGCGTCCCGGTGAACTTCCGTTGGACACGAATGCCATCGCACACAAGCTGGTCACGGCCACGTTTCGTCCATAGACTCCGGTGCCGAAGGAACCATCTTCGTTCTGCCTTGCTGCCAGGAATGCCAGGCCACGCAGAATTGACCGGGAAACCTCCGGTGTCATAAGGTCCATCGTCCCCACCCGATCGGTCGGCGCTTGGGCCAGATTGATGGGAGGCTGCCAGCCCAATGCCGCACCAACACTCAGCCAGCCAAGCGTTTGCCTGCGGTTCAGGAGTTTTGACGATTCGGGCATTCTTCGATACCTACCGTAAATAGAATCTCGCTACTACTTTGGATTCTCGTTAGCGAGTCGCTTAAAGTAGTTCTGAATCACATCGTCGTATGGTGGCAGAAACTTCTCATGCAATGGTGTTTCAATCTGCTGGCGAACCTGGTCCGGCAAGTGCCCCCAAATCCGCTGAAACACTAGATCCATGTTGTCTGTTCCACCCTCGGAGCTCAGTGCCGTCCCAGTACCGTTGGTTGCCCTCGGGCGATCGCCTGTGGCAGGTCCAGGCCGTTGGACCTGGCCGCCTGTGGCACTTTGTTGCGAAGCTGATTTCAACTGTTCGTCAATCATCTTCGACAGTCCCTCGATGATACTCTGCTGCATCGTAAGAGTTTCTTGTGAGGTGTCTCGGCCATGCAGTCGAACTTGCACGTCGACCATGATTGCACGAATCTGTTGCAATAGATGCACGCTATTGGTGCCAACGTCTTCACCCTGGACCGCGGCACTTGATCGCTCGATACCATCCTGCGGACGTGCCGAGTTGATGTCAAAACCAGGGATGTTTGCCTTGCGAAGCGCGTCGTCAAGATCGGCTCCCACGTTCGGCTGCGAAGGAACTGTTTCTGCCGGCTGATCGCCAAGCAGTGAGAAGACCAAATCTGCCAGACGTTGCTGACGGCCTTCGATCTTCGCCAACTCCACCTGATGTTGGCCGGATAGCACGCCCTTGTCGTCACGCTCTCGTTCAATTTCGGTGGTCTGCTGATTGATTTCCAACTGCAGTTGTCGCAAGAGTTGCAGATCGGCGATCCCGATTCGCTGTTCTGCGGTCTGCGCTTCGGGTTGCTGGCCGGTCGAGTCGCCGTTGGACGCCGTCGATTCCGCTGTCTTCTGGCTCTCTGACCGCAACGCATCTGTCAAGCGAATCAACTGCGTCTGCGCGGCTTGCTGAGGCTTTTGCGCGGTCTGGCCCGTCTCCGTTCGCGCCAACTCACGTGCGGCATTGCGCATCAAGCGACTCGCGTCGCTGAGGATAAACCGCACGACAGGTCCGTACTGTAGCTGCGAGGCGCCCGAGATTTCACCCGCAAGGTCCTCTTGCCGAACGGCCACATTTCGCGCCCTTCGCTGTCGCTCTGATGTTGTTAGTTGATCCGCCCCTTGAGAACCTAGCTCAATGGTTGCGGTCACAAGAGACTGCTGACGCACGAGCCAGCCTTTCACGCTGGCCAGCAATGTGGTAGTGGGATCTGGTGAGCGTCGAGAAATCGCATCGGCGATATCCTGCAGGCCGGCTCGGACTTCGTTCTGTCGTGAAGAGGCACTGCCGATCTGATTCTCTTCGAGGTTGCGTCGCGCTTCGTGCGCGGTGGCAGCCACATCGGTCCGTTTAGCCGCTTCGAACGCTCGACGCAACATCGCTGCAAACGCGGGATTCTCGGCAGCAACTTGCTGATGCAGTTGTTCGAGTTCAAGCAGCAAACGATCTGCTCGGCGTGCCAATTGGGCTTGACGCTGTACCAGCTGCCGCAGCAACTCAGCCTCCTCAGCGGTCAAGCCGTCGCGCGTTTTGCCGACTGTATTGACGGCATTCGTATCGTGGATCAATTCCTGTTGCTGTTGCTGCATGTTGGCAACGTCGGTGGCGATTCGACGAGCGTCACTCCACTTGGCAAATCGATGCAGAAGTGTCTCCAAGACCTCGACCACGTGCTGCTGGTCTTGCCGTGCCGATCGGACGGCGGCTTGGGACTGCAATCGCTCTTTCGTTGTGGGATCCAGCCCGCGTGTCTGCGCATTCTTAAAGGCGCTTCCCAGTTGGTGTTCGATGTTTGGCAGCGCAATGGCGTCCAATTCGAGGAGTTTCTGAATCACGGATTGCAGGCGATCGGCGACGTCCGGTTTGTTGGCATGGTTATTTGCCAGGCGTTGCAAGAGCTTCTTGGCAAGTGGCAATGCGCCGTCCGTCCCGCTGACGAACTGGCGGACTTGCTGCTGCCTCCAATGCGCTGCCTGCAACGACTCGGAATCTGACGTGGCCACAGACCAATCCGTAGATTCAACCAGAATGTCAGTATGCGACTGGACATCAAGCTGGAGCTTGAGCGCTTTCTCGATGCGTCGTCGAATCTCTGCCTGATCACGGTTCATACGGTTGTCGAAGTCGTTCGCCGAGATGATTGTCAGGTGACGAATGCCACTATCGCCGGTTTGCGGTTTGTCGTCTTTGGCAACGACTTGGAATTCGACGATATCGCCAGGCTGCAATTGCAGTGGATTGAGCTTCCACACGGTGTCAATAACGTGCCGATCGCCATCATGAAGTGACATTCGAGGCTGCGATGGTCCGCGGTCGGCTGGGCTCCCAAACACGGGCCACGATTGATCCTGATAGATTAAGGACGCGGATCGAACCGCCAGATCGTCTCTCATGATGACATGCATCGGAACTTCCGCGCTGCTCATGAAGGACTCGTTCTCCATCGGCAATTCCAGCGTTACCGTGGGAGGTGCGTCTTGGACAATCGTCAAATCAAAACTGAGGTCGGATGTGACCTCGAGCCCGCTGTGATCCCTGATTCGAAAGCGAAAGGTACCGGATTCCGTGGGAACCCAAGGGGCACTCGCAACGGGAGGTATCTGAAGACTCCTGCCGTCTGATGCGAGCTGGGTTTCAGGCGCACCGGCGAAACTCGAGTCGATCGTTACAATGTCCGCAGGTGCACTGAGATCGGCCTTCAAGCGAAGCTCTGATCCTGCCCACATTCGGATGAGCCGATCTGAGTTCCTGGATGGCAATCCCGTGTAGTCAGGAGCTTGCACGGAGATCACCACGTTGGATATTTGAACTGGATTCCGCACTTCCACGTCGTGCCAGGCCATCGTGTGATCATCGCCGCCGCTCGCACGGAATCTGAACGCACGAGTCACGTTATCCAATCTCGCCACAATCTGCCCGTTGACGCTGCGGATGTTGCGCGAATGCAACTTGCCATCTTCGGCGAACTTGATTTGCAGTGTTGCAGTTGCCGGCAGGTGCCTGTTGCGGTCGATGAGAGCCACTTCAAAATCACTACCCCGAGCGAGAAGACGCGGAGGATCAACAAATTCGAGCTGATTTCGGCGTGGCCAGGCAGCATCGCTCCATGGGAGCAGGAGACGATGCGAAGCTATTCGCGCGGCAGGTAGATCAAGTGCGCAGAGGGCACACGTTGTCGCGGCAACAAACATCGCCACCCCCACGGCGCGCCGCGCAGCGTTGCCTTCCAGGCAGTCGAAGATGTTCAACGTCGAAACCAGCCGATCGGTCTCGGCAATCACCGATTCTTGCAAAGCAGGTGAACCCATGGCTGCCTTGCCGGAAGGTTCGCCTAAGAAAGCGAGCGAGCTGGACAGTCGGTCTTGCAGTTGTGGAAACCGCTGTTCAATAAGCTGCGCGACTTGAAGATCACTGGTTCGGCGACGAAGGCCAGGCAGGACGATCCGCCAAAAGGTCACCGACAAGAAGCTCACTACCGCCACAAATACCAAGGCACGAGCGCCATCGTCTTGAAAGCGAAACAAGTAGTCAGCAAGCCCGACAAGAAATGCCGCTATCAGTGCCAGTGCGGACCACCAGCCCAGTCCATGCACGAGCACCATACGGTGAGCGCGCCGCCGAACAGCACGTACTTGTTTCTTTAAGGGATGGAGCATATCGGAGTCAATTATACCATTCCAGCGCGTTTGCGCATTAACCACTCCATGGTGATTAGGGTTACGAAGAGGCCAGCTAGCACGGACGAATTCCAGATCGGAATGACGGGCAGCGACTCGATGGGCACTTGACGTCCGCGCGGCAGATCTCGTAACAACCGATCGGCGTTGTGGATCGAATAGAAGCGGCCTCGCGATCGCGTCGCCGCGAGACGTAAATCCGCGACGTTCATTTGCAAATGGGTCAGTTCGCTCTGTGGCGATACGACACGTAAGGAATGGGGTGGGGGTGGGGACGTCAGTTGCGGTGAGACGAGCCGAATTCGGTAGGCGCCCGGTTTCAAGTCGGCGATCGTTCCGTTAAACGACCCACGTACATCGTCCCGCGCCAATGCCAGTTCACGTCGCGACCCGTCTTCATGCTGGATCATCAAGGTCACGGGAGTTTCGTTGTCGAAACTGGCCAGGCTAGTCGCAAGTCGTAGTGAGATCCGCACCGGATCACCGGTCTGATACTCGGTGCGATCCGTGACGATTCGGACCGGTTGGTCTTCAGAAAGGAGTTTGCCACGACTCAGATAGCGGAGCATTTGCAACCAGTACCGCGCGTAGTGTTCTTGGCGACGATCATGATGTGACCATAAATAGGTCTCGTCGATATTGTGTGATACGACTTTGCCCGCGCCTACGAACTGCATCAGGATTGCTGGCAAAGGCTGACCTTGATTGTTGGTCCGCCGGGGATGAATCGCCAGGACCAGTGCCGCGGGCTTGACGTCAGGAGTCTCAAGGAGCCAGACCATGCCATCCAAATCGTTCCAAATTGTCTTTGAGGCCGCTGGTGAATCACCTAGCTGCAGATGTGGCGTTTCCAAACCCAACGGTGTTGGCAGGACGCGAAACGACTCTGTCAACAGGATGTTGGGGTCAGGCGTGACGACGGTTTCAAGGGCAAATGGGAACAACGGCGCCAGGGGAGTGTCTCGGTAGGAATGTGGCGTGAATTGGCGGCCGGCCATGAAGACAATGCCACCGCCGCGATCGGTGACGAACTGCGCCAGGTTTTGCATGATCGAATTGCTCAGAAAGGCCGGATTGACGTCGCCAAAGATGACGACATCGAAGGCAAACAACTCATCGCGCGTAACAGGAAAGTCGGTGCGTGCAGTCGCGTCCAGTTCAGCATATTGAACGTCTGCGGTTTGGAGAATCGTTGTCAAGTCGATCGCTTTGTCGACATTGCGTTGGCTCTTGACCGCTCGGCTGAGTAGACCTTTGAGCGAGCGAAATTCATAATTCGGGTACGCCTGCACGAACAGCACACGAATTGTCGAGTCTCGCACATCGATTCGCCTGGTCAGCCGATTATTGTCGACGTTGATTTCCCCTTTGAGCGGAACCAATTCGACGACGTAGTCAACCACACCCTCTTCGGTTGGGCGGTTCGTCAGACGCACGGTTTGCGACCTGCTGTCGACTGCCAGGGTGACCGATTGTTCGGCTAGCACGCGTTCGCTGTTTTGACGACGCAATTGCACGGTGGCGGTCTGTCCTTCGTAGCCACTGGCCTGGATCGTAAAGTCGAAGTTGACCACGTCGTCGACAAAAACCACATCGTCAGTGAGCAGGTCGGCAATCAGGACGTCACGAGGAGGTGTGTCGTTTCCAATCCCGACGACGTACAGAGGAATCGTCCGTTTTCGCACGAATTCGGCCGCTTCCGCCAAAGTCGCGCCAGACGTGGTCGCACCATCGGTCAGGAAGATGATCGCCGCAGTCGGCCGTCCGCGCTGAGTCTGCAGGATCTGTCGCAAGCTGGTCCCCAGACGGCTCGACGCGTCCGTTGCCTTGCGCCGGCTCAGGTCGATAGCCAGTTCATCCAGACTTCCTGTTTGCCGGCGGGCGTCATTTCCGACATAGAAAGTCTTCACCTGGTACCGTTCGGCCAAAAGGTGTAGCCAATCGCCACCACGATCCAGTAGGAGGCTCTTTCCAAGGTTAAGCCGTGTCGTGGAAGTCAGCCCGGCACGTTGCACGCGCCGCTCTGTTTTCGCCTGCAAATTCGCAGACGGATACTCGTCTTGCACAGACATGCTCTCGGAAACGTCCATGGCGATCACCAGATCCGGTAGATCAGTACGTTGACGGTGCATCATCCAGCCATACATCATGAACAACAAGATTCCAAGCAGGCCGATACGTATGGTCGCCAGCGTCAAACGCATTCGGCGACCGGTTTGGCTCCGTTCGCGTAAGTAGATCGCCACAATCAACGTCGCAGCCACCAACAGGACGACGAGCGTTAGCCAGGCGGGCCAGGGCCATGAGTGTTGCCAACGGATTTCGACCCCTTGGCTTGGGCCTGGCCCCGTGACGGAAAGCAACGGTACGAAATCGATCATCCGTGTTCCCATTGAGTTCATCATGATGACCTCCTGCTTAGTCGCCAGGCGAAAGTGGATTCAGCAAGGACCAACAAAAATACCGCGCCCAGAACCAGACGAAACAGCTGTGAAGGATGGTCGTTAGCACCAAAGCCACCGGAGTCACCTGGGTCGGCTACTCCGCGCCCGAATTGGCTGGGAAGATCATCGGAAGCCAGGCGTTCCAAATCACCCTCGTGCGTGTCAAGATTCACTGCAACCAACTCGGTGGGGATTTCGGTGGACGCGTGTTCAATCCGATAAACACCGCTCAACCGCGTGGTCTGCCCTGCGTTCTGCGCGGCGTTGATCGATGCAGGTTGCTTTTGACCGGTCGGATCGACGACGACAACCTCTCTAACGTTGTCCGTCAGACTGGCAACGTCCCAGGGCTCTCCCACCAAAAAGTTCCTTCGCGCCTCGCGCCCGCCGACGGAGAAATTCACCATCTCGTGAGCGAGCGGAGGAAAGCTAGGCCAAGATATGAGCGCCGACCAGGGAACGGTCGGATCGGATGTGCGGTCGATTGAATCGGCTTCGGCCGAAGTCGCCAGCAGCACGCTTCGACCTCGCCCAATGTTCTGAGACATCAGCGCGGGATCTCCACTATCGAACGCCAACGCAGTCTGCGAGCCAGTTCGTGGCAGCAGCTTGAAATAGCGCCAAATGGGCAAGGTCAGCAGGCCAGCTCGTTCGTGCCCTCGGAAAACGGCAATCAGCGGGTGCTGATACTGCAGGGCATTCAACCGATGCGGCCCACCGCGAACCAGTTCGCCGATGACGGCCGGAATGAGTGGCCTTCGGGAATTCTCACCAGCAAGTTGTTCGTTGTAGTTCTGTGGTTGTACTTGATCTCCCAGAATCGTGATCAAGCCGCCACCCGCGTGCACAAAGTCGTATAGTCGCGTGACTTCGTCACCGCCAAGCCAACCAACATTGCACAGTACAAGGCAATCGTATTGTTGCAATTCGAGATCGATCAAAGCGTTCTCCGAAACCACATTGGTTTGGAAATCGGCGGTGCCATCGGAAGTGGGATCCAGCGCGAAAGCGACATAGCGTGCGGCATTGGGACGTCCTTCGACACAGAGAACGCGAATTGCAGTCGGCGTCGTCACGCTAATCCAACGATGATCGTCTAGGTTCAAACCATCGCCATCGATTCGTACTTCGACCAGATGTTGCCCGGGCATGTCGAAGCGGTGGGAAAATGAGGCCATCGCACTGCCTTCCGCAGGGATCACCAGCTGTTGCTGCGTGACACCGATTCCATCGACCAAGAACTCAACGCGTCGACGTTGTTCGCGGAGAGAGAAGTTGTGAACTTCGGCCTCGAAGGAGATGGGCCGACGCAAGGGCGCCAGCGGCGTCAGCGCTGCTAGTCGGTTGACGGCGACGTTATCGTCTGTCGGCTCGCCGATTTCACGAACGACAAGATCCGCCTTTTCCGCCAGCGCGGCGATCGCGCGCTGCAGGTCTGGTGAGCTTGTGGCTTCCCACGTTGTGCGACCAAGGTCCGTGAATACCATCACGCGGCAGCTTTCCAAGCCCGGATGGCTCCGCCTAGTAGCCTCAATCAAGCGGTCGATCTCCGTGATTGTGGCTGCCAGGTCGGCTCCATGGTGGCCAACCGTCAAAGCGCTGATCTCACGGACGATATCCTCGATTTCAAAGGCGATGCTGCCGACGACTGATTGAGGTGGAACCCCTAATGTCACCAAAGTAAAACCGTCCCCTTGCTCGCTCTGGCGGACTAAATTGATCGCTTGTGACTTGGCGAGTTCAAAGACGGTCTGATTGCCGGACTGTTGGTCACCGGACTGAGCGGCCATGGAATATGAATTGTCAATTACCAAGACCGTGTGCTGGCGTTGCGTTGTATCAGTACCCAATTGCAGCCCGGAAAAACCTGACAACAGTGGGTCCGCCAGTGCCAACGCTAACAACGCCAGGATGGCAACTCGTAGAGCTAGCAACAACCATTGCTCCAAACGCAGCCGTCGCGAATGTTTGTGAATTGCCGCCAGGAGGAAGTCCATCGCGGCCCAACGGATAACATGTTGCGTGCGACGGTTCCAAAGGTGAATGATGATTGGAATTGCGATGGTGATGCCCCACGCCAGCATACCAACGTGGGCAAACGACCAGGCAGAAAACATGAGTGTAGGCATCATGAAAGCGTTTATCGTGTTCGCTAGCGAACTCTTGCTGTGCGTGCGGAAAGGAAGGAAGTCAACGTGCGATCCAGCCGCTTGTCCGTTTCCACCAGACGGTAGTCAATCTCACATTCGCGACAGGCGCGTTGCACGCTGGCGAGGTGGCGCTCCATTTCGGCGAGATAAGCATCCCGCAATGCGCGTGGATCCGCCACAACGTCTGGAAACTGTTCGAGCCCTTGAAAACGTGTTGGCCGATCAAACGGAAACGACAGCTCTGCCGGATCCATCACGTGCAGAACCAGGACGTCATGCTTGCGGCGATGCAACGCACGCAAACCGGCCAGCAACGGAACCGTGTCACCCAAGAAATCGCTGACCACGACGACGACCGCACGCTTTGACAAGCGCTGTGCGAGTTGTTTCAAGACCGTTCCCGTCGCCGTCTTGAATTGGGGTACGCACTCTTCCAAAACGCGGATGACCTGGTGCAGGTGAGCGGCATTGTTGCTGGGCGTAAGTTCGGTCCGGATCTGTTGATCGTACGTGATCAAGCCGACGGCATCCTGTTGCTTGAGGATCAGCCAAGACAATGATGCCACGATGCATCGGGCATAATCCAGTTTTGAGAGAGCTGCCTGCGGCCCTTGAAAGCTCATACTCTCGCTGGTATCGAACACCACATGGCAGACCAGATTGGTCTCGTCCTCGAATTGCTTCAAATAGAACTTGTCCGTTCTGGCAAAGACTTTCCAGTCGAGATACCGCAAATCGTCGCCGGGCGCATATTCGCGATGTTCGGCGAACTCAATCGAGAATCCGTGATGTGGGCTGCGGTGCAAGCCAGCCACGTATCCTTCGACAATCCGTCGGGCACGCAGTTGCAGGCCACTCAGCTTAGCCAACGTCCGCGGATCTAAAGACTTGGGAGAGTTTTCCACGTCGGTCTTCTTCCGAGTTTGCATCGACGGTTGGTACGGCTGCAATCAACTTTCGGATAATCTCTTCGCTGGTGATCCCCTCCGCGTCGGCATTGAAGTTCGTACGGATACGGTGTCGCAGAACAGGCAAGGCAACGGCACGAATGTCCTCGTGATTGACGAATTGCCGGCCCAACAAAACAGCTCGCGCTTTCGCACCCAATACCATGTACTGACTGGCTCGCGGACCGGCACCCCACGTGACGTATTCGCGCACAAAATCCGGTGCGTCTGGCTGATTCGCGCGAGACAGCCGTGCCAGCCGCAAGGCGTAACGGGCAACGTGGTCGGCCACGGGGACCTTGCGAACGATCGCGGTCAGCTGCTCGATCTCCTCCGCCGTCAGCATCGGCTCGATCACCACATCGGTGTCCGTGGTTGTGCGTTTGACAATCTCCAGCTCTTCGTCCTCGTTGGGATAATCGACCAGCACGTTGAACATGAACCGATCCAGTTGTGCTTCGGGGAGCGGATAGGTTCCTTCTTGTTCGATGGGATTCTGGGTGGCCAAGACGAAGAAAGGCTCTGGTACCGGATGTTCTTGGCCACCAACGGTAACTTGATGTTCTTGCATCGCCTCAAGCAACGCTGCCTGCGTCTTGGGGGGGGTCCGATTGATCTCGTCCGCCAGAATCACATTGGCGAATACTGGGCCGGGCAAGAATCGCAACGACCGAGTGCCCGACAACTTGTCCTCTTGAATCACTTCGGTCCCCGTGATGTCCGAAGGCATCAAATCTGGAGTAAACTGGATCCGGCTGAACTTGAGCGACATGGTTTGGGCGACGGTTCGAATGATCAGCGTCTTGGCCAGCCCCGGAACGCCCACCAACAGGCAATGTCCTCGGGCGAACATCGCCACCAGCATCTCCTCAATAACCTGCTCTTGGCCAACGATCACCTTCGCAAGTTCGTCGGTGATGCGCTGGTACGCCGCACGGAGGTTTTCGACGGCGCGGGTGTCCTCAGTCTGCGGCATGAGTCGGTAATCCAGATTCGTTGAACGCGTAAAGATGGTCGCCGGAGGCAATCAATAGGATGCCGCCGACCATCACAAGGTTCCCCCCCGCGGCACGCCGCGACACGAGATCGATCTCGCGCACCAAAACGGGATTAAAGCCGGTCTCCGTCTTGATGATTCGCTGGTCGAAAACAAATATCGAGTCGCGAGTGGGCCAGTATACATTTTTGTTCGCAAGAAGTCCTCGCCCGTAGCCGCGGGGTTCTTGGCGCGCGTGGCCCTCCGAAGGGTGAAATCCACCCGAGACTTGCGCTTCTAACCGCCCGTTGTAAGCGTCAAACCAATAGAGGCCTTCACCGCTGCCGACGAGACGGCCATCGCCGAGGCCCAGCAGATGGACAATGTCCCCACCAATCTCCTCCGGCGTCGTCCAAATCAACTGGCCCGTGGTGGCGTCCAAGGCAAATAGCCGCGAACAATCGGCAGGTGCAACGTACACCAGGCCATCTTGCACTAAACATGGATTCAGGTCACGGAAACGGTACGAAGGATCAAAATCAGATGGTACGCTGGAATCGCTCGGCGCACGCGGGTATCGGGCGAGCCAGTGGATCGCACCATCATGCGAGGAGACGGCAGCGACAGCGCCAGCATTCGTGTTGTAATACAGGACGCCTTCGTCGAGCGCCAGCAAGTTATTTGGAATCTCGCTGTGTTCACCACTCAATGACTGAGCGGCGCAAACGAATTGTCGCCAGCACAGCCTGCCATGTCTTGCATCAAAGCAGGCCAGATGCGATTCGGATCGAACCGCATCCAAACGTCGAACCGCAACGTAGAGATGGGCTTGGTCGCAAACCGGTGATCCTTCGAAACTCCATTCCCCCTGCCAGACAGGTAGCTCGAGCTTAATATCGAACTGCAACCTGCCTTCGGCGCGTAGATCAATGGCGACCAGACGTGAACGCGCCGCGGGCGAGTCACTTGTCGACGTGTCGACATCGCGCCCGACAACTCGGGCAAACAGATGATTGCCGGAACTGGTCATCGTAAATCGCGGCACCGTCTGTGCCAGTCGGTCGTCGTACGTGGTCGCCCGTGTTAGTTCTGGATTGGTCTGAAATACGAACGCACCTGTGTGCAGATTGACGGCCTGAACATCGATGGATTGATCATCGGTTCCAACCAACACGAGGTCGTTGATGACGACTGGATGGAAACTCAACAAGCGGTCTGGATCTTCGCCGATCCGCAAACGACTAGCACCATCAACGGGATTGATCCACGACTGCATCGGCAGGGGCAGACGCCAGATGGGTCTGCCACCGAGATCCACGGTGCGGGTGACATGGCGAGCTCGATTTGGAGCACCTCCAAACGTGGGCCAATCGGTCTGGATTCTACCCTTAGGCCAAGTCTGGCTCTCATCCAATAGCTGTTCTAACCGTTCCACAAAGTTGCCACGCGTGCCGCCAAGTCGCCCCGTTGCAAGGGGTGACAACCTCCTCAGTATTTCCAGCTCGATGCTCGCCCGTTGACGTTGCTCCTGCATGATGGAGGTCAACACCAATCGGGCACGGACTGTGGCTATGTCGAGATCGGTGTCGGGATAGGCTAGCCAACGCCCTTTTGTAGCTCGTCCCGTGACTGCCTCTGAGACCTGGCTCCAGTGTTTCTGAAGATCGACATCTCGTAGCAACAGCCAACTCGGTAGCCCCGTGTATCGATCAAAGCGAGTTCCGTCGGACGCCCAGCGGAATGATGGATGAATCCGCTCCCACGCCGCGCGGGCAGTGGCGTAGTCGCCACGCTGGAAAGCAAACTCACCGAGCCAAAATAACGCGTCATCGCCAACACGGCTGCAAAAGTACTGGTCGACAATTCTCTGTAGCCCTTCCTCATCGCCCGTCTCCAACGCCTCTTCCAACCAGCGCTGCGCCACGCCGTCGACCTGCTGGCGATACAGCCGCAGCATCTCTGGCACCGTCTCGTGCCACTGGGCGAGCTTCATTTGGCAAGCCACTCGCACTGGCAGATAGCAGCGAAATCCGGCTCCAGCAGAGGGGCTTTCGACTTCGATAATCGTGTTTTTGGCAGCGGTCATCACGCGTCGAACGTTGTCCAACGCTTCGGCGGTCTGGCCGTTGGACAACAGTGCTTCGACCCGTTGCAGGTGCACGCGCGTCTCGTTCGCAAGCTCGGGAAGCGCCACTTCGTTGGCGAAAATAGAGTGAATCGGCGAAGACAGGGATAGTGCAGACCAGGCCACGCCATACCCCACAACAAACGCCATTCCTCTGCGCCAGGCAATGCCACCCATCGATCGCTACTTCCCATTCTGTCGTGGCTGGGGCTTTCAGCCGCCGCACTGTGGCTCGAAGCCCCAGTCACCTTAGTTCTTGACGCGTTCTCAGTTTCGGCCGTAGCCTTCGACGATCCGGCCAACGCAAAACGCCGCGATTCCGAAGACGAGCATTGTGACCATCACACGGAGACCCTTCTGTCCGAGTATGCCGGATAGCTCCGTGAACATGGCGATCGGCAAAACAACCAAACCGATTAACTGCAGGAATTGACCAACTGCCTTCATACTGTCATGGTATTCGTCGTGGAGTTTATCAGCAACGGCCATTGAGATGCTTTGAGTCCGGCAATGGCGACTTATGACTTGTAATTGAATTGCAATGAACAGCAAGAACCAGTTCTGGCCGCTTGTCCAACGGGCGCTACAGCTTCGTTGCCCCGTTTGTGGGAAGGGGCGGCTGTTTCGAGGGTGGTTCAAAATGCACGAAGTCTGTACAGCGTGCGGAGTGGTATTTGAACGAGAAGCCGGTTTTTACCTGGGGTCAATCTACGTGAATTATGGTGTGACGGCACTCGTGGTGGCCATTGGTTATCCGCTGTTGCTGTTCAATCAAGTGGTCCAAGAGCAACCGCTACTGTTACTGGCAGTGACGTTTTCGATCCTCTTCCCGATTTGGTTCTTTCGGTATGCACGCGCGCTATGGATCGGATTTGACCAGTGGTGCGATCCACGCAACGCGCCGGGTTCAGAGTAATTGAGCCGGTTCGCAGCTGATCGCACTTTGAATGAGATAGGGGCGGGAACTCCCGACTCCTTTAACTCCCTACAACGGCTCTCGGCGTCAAACGCTCGGGGCCGATGCAGCACCGGCCACATACTGAGCACCACGGCTTTGGCGGGTGCGGGCACGCCGAATCTCGAAGTAGAAATAGCTGCACAATCCCGTAAAGATCAGGAACGGCATCGACATCAAAAAAACGATGCTCCAGAAATAGCCGCGCACCAGGTTGGCCTGATTCGGATCGTTTGCCACTCCGTTGGCGCAGGTGGGGCAAGCCACCGCGACGCTTTGAAAACAAAGCCAGACCAAGCAGACAACCGCAATCGCAGCGGCGTGCTGTCGCAGGATTCCTGTTGGGCTGACCATCGGTTTTGACTTCCCAGGGAATGACTGGCCTGGCTTGGGCAAAGCCCGTCGAACTGAACTTCGACCAATTATATCGCCAACGACCTAAACGCGAAAGAAGTGATATAGCATCAAGTATACAACCACCCCGGTCACCGAAACATAGAGCCAGATCGGGAACGTCCACCGCGCAACAGTCCGATGGCGACGGAATTGACCTCGCAGGCCGTAGTAGATCGTAAAGCCCGCCAGAATCGGGACCGTAGCCGCCAGCACGACGTGGCTGATCAGGATGGCATAGTAACAGTATCGGACGGCGAGTCCCGGGTACTCGAACGGTTTTCCCCGCTCGCCGGTGACCGCGTGCAGCATCTGGTGGTAACTCAGGTAACACACCAGAAACAGCACGGACACGCCGACACAGGACAGCATGGTCCATTTGTGGGCCGCGACATTGCCTCGCTTGATCAGCACAAATCCGGTCATCAGAAGCGCGGTCGCCACCACGTTGAGTGACGCATTAACGTGCGGCAAGACGTCGACAGCCAGATTCACCAGCAGGTTTCCTTTCGACGTGACAACATCACGAGTCTGTACGAGTGGAAGAAGCCGCGGTTTCAGGCTCTGGAAGCGGCTCGGGCGTCACTTCGTCGACAGGCTGTTCGTCCGCTGTCGCTTCGAGTTTGCTGGGCGTTTCTTGTGGAGATTGTGACTCTACCTGTCGTGCTGCGTTTGCCGAATCGGCAGGCGGCGCGATTGGCAAACCGGTCTCTTCGTCAAAGACCGGCGGTGGCTTTTTTGGGGGTTCCGGCGGCGGTTCCGTTTCGTCGAGCAACTTCGGCAGCAGCTCTCTTAGCTCGACCAATTCCTCTGGATGGTTCCGCCAACGAAAACGGCCACGCGGCTGGCCCCATTTGTCAATTACGATCAAGTGCTCCGAGTGCGTTTGGGTATCGACGGGGACCACATATATCTCCGCACCGATGCGACGCAGCAACAGCATGTCGCCGGTCAGAAACTTCCAATGTTCTGGATCCGCGTTGAACATGCCGGCATAGCGCTGCAGTGCGGCTGGCGAATCGTTATCCGGGTCACACGTGATGCTCAGAAAAAGAACGCCATCGGGGCCGAATTCGGCGGCCAGTTTCTGTACTTCCATTGACTGCATACGGCAATACGACGGGCACGATGCAAAGAAGAAATTGACCACGTGAGGTGTTCCGGTCAGGTCTGCCGAGCGAAACTCCTGGCCGCTTTGCTCGGTCAATGTGTATTCCGTCAGTATTTCGGTCGAATGACTGCGTGCTAACGTTGGCGTAGCCAGCGGTGATATCGTAACGGGTGGCGCACGTCGACTGCGCGCTGCCGCGGTGACCAGCGCCAGTACACCGCCGACAAGAAAGAGGAATGCGATGGCCAGCCTACCCGTCTTGTTCATAACAGATCTCCCGTCGTATGTTTGCCGGCCAGCTTCCAGCACACTGCGAATGTGGCGGCGGCGAACCCGATCGTGACGGCCCAGCATGTCGTTAGCTCGGGCGTCCACAGATTCGCGAGTTGTTCTGGCGAATAAAGCAGCCGACGTACGCCGGCAACAGCGTAGGTCACTGGATTTATACGCATACACCAGTGTAGAACAAGTTGGCTCGTAGCCGCACCCGACTGAACGGGCGGAACTGGAAAGAACGCACCAGAGAGCAGCCACATCGGCATCAAGAGCAGATTCATGATGGCGTGAAAACCCTGAGTCGATTCCATTCGCCAAGCCAGGACGAAGCCCAGCGAGGTTAATCCAAAGGCGATCACCAGCAACAGGGCGACTAACGCCATGCAACGGGCAATTCCCAAATCGACCTGCAAAACCAGCGACAGAAAGAGAAATAACACGCCTTGGGCAACGGCGATCAACGTACCGCCCAGGACCTTACCGAGCACCATGGACCAACGTGGAATCGGTGCCACCAGCACGGACTGAAGAAAGCCTTCGCGACGATCTTCAATGATCGAGATCGTGGCAAAGATGGCCGTAAACAGCAGAATCAAAACCAATGTGCCAGGGAAGTAGTACTCCAGAAACGACATTCCGCTGGCGCCAGCGGGTGCCAGACGGAACGACTGATGGAGACCCGCGCCAAAGAGCAACCAGAACAGAATCGGCTGCCCTACCGCGCCAATCACGCGGTTGCGTTGACGAAAGAAGCGAACAATCTCCCGCCAGCAGAGCGTCCAGGCGACGTGCCACGGTGAAACGCTTGGAAGGGGATCGGTCGATGCGGAGCCCTCTGTCATGGCGAAGCCTCCCGGACCGTCGCCGTGGGTGTGTTGATCACGTTGGTTGATTTCCGATCGTCGGCAAACCTATGCCCCGTCTTGTTAATGAACACATCTTCCAAACTTGGTTTGGCCAAGGTGAGCGCATCGATCTTGCCTGGAAACGCTTCGACGAGCCTGGCGATCCACACGCCGGCATCCGACTGCTCGAGTCGCACTCGACCATCAACAACCCTCGCATCGATCTGGAATTGTGCGCGAATAGAATAGGCCAGCGCTGTCGCATCTCGCGTGGTCAAGGTGATTGAATCACCGCCCACGGTGGCGCGCAGAGCGCTGGGCGTATCGCTGGCAACCAACTTGCCTTGGTTGAGAATAGCAATGCGGTTCGCCTTCTCGGCTTCTTCGAGCAGATGGGTCGTCATCACGACGGTGACCCCAAACTCTTGTTGTAACAGTTCAAGGTGTTGCCACAGATCGTTCCGCGCGCCCGGATCCAAGCCCGTGCTCGGCTCGTCCAGCAGGAGGAGGCGCGGTTGATGGATCATACCCTTGGCCAGTTCGACGCGACGGCGCAAGCCCCCGGATAGCGACTCCGTGCGTTCTCGTGCTCGATCGGACAGGCCGAACTGGTCGAGCAGCTGTTGCTGGCGCTGTCGCAGCGTGGAACCCCGGACACCATAAAGAGCTGCCTGGTGGCGGATGTTCTCGATCACTGTCAGTTTCTTGTCCAAGCTGGGCGCTTGAAAAACCACACCGATGCATGACCGCACGGTGGCGGCTTCTGTGGCAAGATCGTGTCCTAGAACTCGCACCGTATCGCGAGGACAAGGGAGGAGTGTCGACAGAATCCGAAACAGCGTTGTCTTGCCGCCACCATTGGGGCCGAGAAATGCGAAAATCTCGCCGCGTCGAATCTCGATGGAGAGTTCGTCCAGCGCCACACGTTCGCCATAGCAGTGCGACAGGTGGGAAACGACGATCGCAGCAGCAGTCTCGTCGTTCGATGCGGCAGGCTCATTGGACGGATTGATCACAACAGTTCGATCGTCCGCGACACTGGACATAAGTACGGCAACCGGCAAACATCCATCAGGATGTCCGGACGACATTGAGGTGGAAAGCTAATCGTGAACAGCCTCACCATCATTCGTAGCGTCATGAGATGGCGGCACGTCCTCTGGGTGCTCTTCCGTGGCCGGTGGAGGTGTGGCGGCGTAGAGCCAACGATTTCCAGAGTATTTGTCGGTGCGGTTCTTAATGTCCGGGAACAACATCAGCAGCAAGAACAGAGCCATGATACTGGCGGGGATCGTCAGCACATATTTCCAATTGGCTTCCCATTTCAAATGCATGAAGAACAGCATGACCAGCATAGCTTTCGCGCAGGAGACGGCCATCATGATGGTCCAGCCGATCTGCGGAGTGCTCATGATGGCATCATTGCTGCCGACAGCAAACGAAATTGCCGTCAGGATCAGCAACCCCACGAAGACCATGAGAAACTTGTTTGTGTTGCCGTGACTTTGCTCGTCATGTCCCGATTCGTGATGGTCGGTCATTCAGAAAACTCCGTTGGTGTAGTGGCATTGCCGCAAGTTTAGAACAGGTACAACAGCGGGAACAAGAAGATCCAAACTAAGTCGACGAAGTGCCAATAGAGCCCGATATTTTCGATCATGTTGGCGCGGCTGCGGTCCAGTTTCAGCGGCAAGATGCAGGCGAACGCAATCAAGCCGATAATCACATGGAGGGCGTGGAAGCCCGTTAGCAGGAAGTAGGTGCTGGCCCACATGTTGCCACTGGGAATCATAATCGGCAACTGCAACCAGTGATACTTGTCGTTCAAACCGTGGTCCAGACTGCCCACCGTGGCCAGCGTCTCCTCACGGCCGGTGATCCGGGCGAGCCGTACATTGGCCGCGGTGAGCTGTTCCTTGCGCTGTGCTTCGGCAACTGCGTCTTCTTCGGGGACGGTCACGCTGAGCCTTCCCGCCAGTCCCGCCAATTCAGCTTTCTCTTCTTCGCGTGCCGCGGCTTCCACTTGCAGGAAGTGTTCGACGTTACGGTGGTCGCGATGAAGCGGATAGATTTGATAGGCCAGGATGTTGATCGTGGCGTCTTGAATGACCGAATCCGTCCCCCGCGCGACCGCCACCTCCGTCCAACGGGCCAGGTTGTTCAACAACGGTTCGGCAACACCCTTGCGCTCGGCCCGATCGTCCGCAGCCGCGAGCAACACAGAAGCTTCCCCATCGATTTCACGTATTCGGCTGCTAATCTCCTTTAACCGAGATCTCGCTTTAGCCCGCTCCTCCTTCTCGGCATCTGACAATTGCTGGTGCTGCTCCTTCTCGGCATCTGGCAATTGCTGGCGCTGCTTCAGTGCGTCGAGACGGGCGTTGAGCGTTCCTTCTTCGGTTTCCAGCCCAGTCTTCTCTTGCACCAACCCCACTTGTTGTGCGTCATCCGCATTCACCTCGTTGACGACATCGGCTAGGCGCTTGCGCACTGCCGAGACGTAATACAGGTCGGCCTTCTCGTAAATCAGGCTATGTGGTTTCTTAGGGTAGATGCCGTGCGAAAACTTCTGGCTGTATTCGTACGCTTTGACTCCCAAAAAGACACAGCCCAAGAAGAAAGTAAGAGCAAAAAGTCCCTTCGCCTGGCCGCACTTGTTGGATTTCGCCGCCTCGAACGCCAAGACGATCGTGACGCTGGAACAGATCAGGACGAACGTATTAAATGCACCCCAGAATTCCACCAAATGGACGTCGTGTGGCGCAGGCCAAGTACCCTCCGGCGCACCGTAGCGCAACACGATGAAAGTCCCAATCAGTCCAGCAAAGAACATGATTTCCGTGGAGAGGAATAGCCACAGGATGACTTTGCCGTTGTTGATCGGGAGCCCCGGCTGATATTCGAGCTGAATGTGGCCGTGATCACCATGATCGTCGTGCGTATGTTCCGACATGACTATTCGCAATCCTCAAGACTTCGCCGGTAAATTCGAATGCCTACTAAACCCAGGGGACGATCGTTAACAACAGCAACAGTGCGGGGAGGTAAACCAAGGAGGCCAACAAGAGTCTGCGAGCAGACCTTTCCTGTTGTTTTGCGAAGAAGGCAATCGCGCACGACAACTGCAAGAAACCCAAGACACACGCCGCGATGGCGTACAAAAACCCGCCCAAGCCCGGCACATTGAGCACCGGCACAACACTGACCGGGATTAACACCAACGCCGCAAGCATCGCCTGAACGCCGGCCCAGCGGCCGCTGGGGTCGACCACGGTCAACATCTTCATGCCAGCCGCTTCATACTGTTTTCGATAGATCCAGGCGATCGCCATGAAATGTGGAAACTGCCACACAAAGACCACCAGAAACAGGCTCGCCGCACGAAGGTCCAATGCCGCGCCGCTGGCCGACCAGCCGATCAATACCGGCAAAGCACCGGGGATCGCGCCAATCACGGTATTCAGCGAAGTACGTGTTTTTAGCGGCGTGTAGACCCAAACGTAAAGCAGCCACGAAAGGCCTGCCCATCCCGCGGTCGGCAAGCCTATCGTGATCGCCAAATAGGAAACTCCGATCACGATCGTCAAGCAGGCGAAGACGATCGTCTCCGTCGCACCAAGCCTTCCAGCCGCCAGCGGCCGATCAGCGGTGCGAGGCATCAGTGCGTCGCGGTTTCGTTCCAGCCACTGATTTAATGTGCTGGCGCTCGTGGCCACCAAAGCCGTTCCGAACAGCAGATGCAGCAGAATCCATGGGTTCGGTTGACCCCAGAGTGCGACACTGTAAGACACGGCAACGGCGACCAACACCAGGGCGGCAATTCGGGGTTTTGCCAATTCAAAATAATCCGCCAGTCGCGCGAAGCGACCTGTCCGCCCGTCGGTTAAGGTCAGCGTGGTTGTGCTCATGTCGCCAACCCCACAAGCATGGCCGTTGATCCCAGCGCAGTCGCATCCATCCGCATGAACCTGAACGATCGCATGGCAACCACAACCGAGTATGCCAATACCAGCGAGCCGACGGCCACATGCGCGGTGACGATCATCGCCTGCAAAAAACTCTTAGCTTGCACAATGTGGCCCGCGGCAAACGGCATTTCCGCCAGCCACGTTGGCCATCCGTAGTTAACAACCCAAGTTGCTGGTCCGAGCACGAATTGCAGTCCGATCAACAAGGCGAGGGAGACTGCTGGACGAGTAAGGATGGTGCTACGTGGTTTGGCTCGAAACGTCTTTGCCACCAATAGCAATGCATGGACCAACAGGGCGGCAGCAACAACCAGATGGAAGAACACGAAGGCTCGAAACACTCCGGGACCGGACATGATCGAAATGTGCCGCACCTGGGCACCTAATAACAACTGCACGAGCGCCAAGCCGGCAGTCAACACCGAGAGCCGATCTAATCCATTGCCTGCGCCTGGCATCGCGGCCGCCGGAGCTTCACGCCAAAAGCGCGAAGTCATCACCGCGAGGGCGGCACAAAACGCAAAAAAACTGGGACCGACACAACCGTGTATCATCGCCAGCTGTCGATCGTCCAACAGCACACGAGCGCCGCCAAGAGCTCCCTGCAAGAGGACTCCCGCCAGGCAAATCCACGCCATGCGCCGCATCCACAACCGTCGCTCGAACCGGTACACCGTGACGACAAATGCAATCGACAGAATTCCCACCAATGTGCCCAGCAAGCGATGACCATGTTCAATAAACAAGTCCCAGGGTCCAGAAAACCACGTCGACCACGGGTAGAGCCAAAGATTGTATCCAAACGTCGATGGCCAATCCGGAACGGCCATGCCGGCATCGTACGTGGTCACCAGTCCGCCCGCCCAAATCAATGGAAACGTCGCGCAGCACAACAGAACCGCAACTCGGTGCGGCCAGAGACTAGACGGTACGCGTAACGATGGTTGAGACATGAATCATGATTCCGCTTGGCAAACGACGCGGCGGAAGCTCGTCAATAATGAACCTGTGGGCGAATGATCCTGTAGGCGGTCGCTAATGTGCTGGTGGGCCGTCCGGGTCGTCTTTTGGTGCGTCTTTTGGGGGCGGCTCAGTTTGCGGGTAATAGTCTTCATCGGACTCGGGCGAACTGTATTCGTACGGCCCACGATAGACGATCGGTTGAAAGTCGAAGTTGCCGTGTCCTGGGGGACTTGGGGTAGTCCATTCCAAACCGTTGCTCCGCCAGGGATTACGACCCACACGGGTACCAAAGAAGATGCTGTAGAAAAAGTTGGCAGCAAAAATAATCTGCGTTGCGACCATCAGGATCGCACAGATCGTCATGAATTGGTTTATTGGCTGCAAGTGAGCAAACGTCTGATAGTCGTAGGGGTCCGCCAGACGGCGTGGAAAGCCGACGGCACCCAACATGTGCATCGTGTAGAACGTGCCGTTCTGGAAAATAAACGTCAGGAAGAAATGAATCTTGCCCAGTGTCTCGTTCATCGTCCGGCCAAACATTTTTGGGAACCAGAAGTAAATAGCCCCAAAAACCGCCATCACGGTTCCACCGAACAGGACGTAGTGGAAGTGTGCCACGATGAAGTATGTATCGTGAATAAATATGTCCACGGGGGTGGCGGCCATGAAAATTCCCGAGAGGCCGCCAATAATGAACATCGCCACGAAGGCCAGAGAGAACAGCATGGGTGTCGTGAATTGGATCTGACCACCCCAGATGGTGCCCAGCCAGTTGAAGACTTTGACGGCACTGGGCAAGGCTATCATCATCGTCGCAACCATGAACGTCATGCCCAAGACTGGGTTCATTCCGGAGACGAACATATGGTGACCCCAGACGATGAAGCCCAGCCCCGCGATTCCGGAAATCGAATACACCATCGGCTTGTAACCGAATAGCGGCTTGCGCGCGAAGCAGGTGATAATATCCGATGCCATCCCCATCGCCGGAAGAATCATGATGTAGACCGCGGGATGGGAATAGAACCAGAAAAGGTGCTGCCACAAGAGCGGCTGTCCACCACCGCTGGCCGCGACCGAGTTGTTGACAATCAAGTTCTCTGGAATAAAAAAACCGGTTCCGAACAAGCGGTCCGTTAGCTGCATAAACCCCGCAGCGGTCAAGACAGGCAACGCAAACGCTTGGAGAATCGCCGTAATGAACATGCCCCAAATGGTCATTGGCAAACGGAACATCGTCATGCCAGGCGCACGCATCTGGATGATCGTGGTCAGGTAGTTGACCGATCCCAACATCGAGGAGATGCCCACGCAGGTGACGCCCAACAACCACCATGTCTGGGCTTGCATACTGTGAGGCGCTGCTTCCACGATGGAAGAAAGTGGCGGGTAGGAAGTCCACCCGCCCCCAGCACCATAGGGTGGCCAGATGAAGCTGATGCCCATGAAGATGAATGCTGGCCACATAAACCAATAACTCATCATGTTCAGCGTCGGGAAGGCCATGTCGTCCGCGCCGATCATCAACGGAATCAAGTAGTTTCCGAAGGCACCGGCAAGGATCGGGATGATCACGAAAAAGATCATCACGGTGGCGTGCATTGTAAACAGCGTCGTGTAGAACTCCGGCGAGATCTGTCCGCCTTCGGCGGAGAACAACATCCGACCGATGACTGGCATGTCAGCCCACGGCCACGCCAACTGCCAGCGAATACCCAGCGCTAATAACCCACCAACCAAGAACCAGAGCAGCGTCGAAAACAGAAACTGCAGACCGATGATCTTGTGGTCGCGCGAAAAAATGTAGGTCGAAACAAACCTGCCGACCGTCATTTCACCTGGACCGCTCATGCACCTATTCTCCCGAGTCCGGAGCCGACCCCGCGAACTCTTGTTCGTCGAATTTCTGCACCAGCCATTTGTTGAATTGATCTTCCGGTTCGATCGTCAGCCGACCGCGCATCTTGTAATGGCCCCAACCGCACAACTCGGCACATACGATGTCGTAGACGCCGGCCTTGTTTGCGCGAAACCAGGTGAATTGTCTCATTCCGGGAACGACATCCTGTTTGATCCGCAAGTTGGGCAAGAAGAAACTGTGTAGCACATCTTCGCTTTCGAGCTGGATCACGACTTCCTGGTCCAGTGGAATGTGCAAATCGTTGACCAGGAATACGTCATCTTTTGTCCCTAGTTCGCGGTCAGCTCCCGTGTACTGCAATCGCCATTCGAATTGCCTGCCTGTAACGCGAACCAGCGGTCGCTGCGGAACTTCTCGACCTGCGATGACTTCCTCTGGCCGATTTAGTTTTGCATCGGCCCAGGCGTTCATCTGGTAGATCGCGATAAACAGCAGCGTTGCCGCGGGCAAGATAGACCAGATGATCTCCAGGTTGTGGCTGCCATGCGTGAATTCGACGGGGTTAGGATTTCGTGCCGCGTCGAATTTCCACATGAACCAAAACAGCGCACTCGACGTGCCAATAAAGATGATTCCCGTCAGATACAGAATGAACGTGAACAACCGATCGATCACGTGCCCATGGTCATTGATGTTCTCAGGCAGCCAATTGTTGCCAGGGAATGCGTACGCCCCACCATTCATTGGCCAGATGTCTGCGATGGCGCATACAAACGTCAGGACACCCAGTACGGGCACCAGCAAGAACAGAATACTCCAGAATCGTCCCACAATCTTCCTCCGCGGCTAACTCCGCTCGCGCTGATTATTAGGTATGGGCTGCGCCAATCGAGGGTTGCTAATCGATTCGTAGGGCAGGTTCCGAACGTAGTCGATCAGTGACCAGAGATCTGCTTCGGTGAGGCCCTTGGCGCCAGGCTGTGCGTCATCCGGCAACATCAAAACGGCAGGCATGGGAGTACCGTCGATCCCGTTCTTCAACCGCCAGTAGAGATCGATCGGGCGTCGGCCGCCTCGATAAACACCCAGGCGTAAATTCCTAGGGTGAATGTTACGAGGCTCCAACGCACCTAGTTTCCTAAACTTGGCAAGCAACTCTGGTTTGGTTGGTTCAAGCAGTTTCGTCCAATCGTCATAGTCCGTCGTCTGGCCGTCTCCCAGCGCGGAATCGCCATGACACTCGATGCAATTCGCGATCGGGCCATAGAACAGCTCGCGACCATGCGCGATCGACTTCGCGAGATCTCGGTCAGGATCGGGCGGAGTAACTTGGGTCGAGCTGGACTCCGCGTCAATCCACTTCTGAGTGACTTCGGCAACAAACGAGCGAATGATTTCAGTTTGAGTCTGTTGGTCTTCGCTTGATGCCGTCAACTCCACCAGGCGGTCCTCCGGTGGCGGATTGGGATTACTCTCGTCTGGTTCGACCTTCGGATTCAGTTCGTACGTTGCATAGTCAATCAACAGCCGTTCGACTTCACCCCGCACGCTCAAGTAACGCACGTAGTGAATCAAGGCTTCAATTTCGTTTTCCGGCAACACCAGAAAACTGGGCATGGCGGTCCCAGGAATGCCATTGACCATGATCTGTTTGAGATCTTGGTGCGTGGGCCGTTGGCCTCTGGATGTCGATTTAAACTTAAAAATCCCCATGCGGTAGTCACGTGGATACGGGTTCAGGAACGACGCCGTGGGACCCGCACCGTCACCGGTAACCCCATGACAGTGGGCACAATGTTCACGGTACAGACCATGCGCACGGCCTTGTTCGTCGCTGCCCACGGGGCCGGCGGCGAATTTGATCTTGTTCGCGTCCATCACCTGAGCGACGTCAGAACCACTGATTCCAATCGCCGCTGGCACGTGCGGATCGTCAGGCGTGCCAAACAACGCGGTTAAGGCGTTCGCGATATCGGCTCGGCGCTGATCGCTGAACTCAATAGACCCATCCACGGCATCTTCGTTCTTCTGCATGAGAACCGCGTTGGCGCTGAATTCGGCTTTTGGCGAGCAACCAGCCAAACCGGCCACGATTGCCATCAGGACGAAGGCCACACCTAATTGCAGTTTTCGCTGAAATCTTGTCATCATTAGTTACCAACGGCTCGCCACGCCGAACCTGGAGATCTGAACCACACTACTGGAATACCGAACTACTGGAATACCGACGCATCGACGGTCACGCTCATTTCGCGTCGCTCGTCGGGTGTCAGCATGATGGAAAAACGTCCCTGCCTCCACTGAGTTGCCGCACCATTGACACTGACCTTCTGAAGAAAACCGGGTTTCTGCTGCCAGACGCGAAATTCGAGTTCGACACCAGCTGGAACATTGGCAATCTCAAAGCCACCATCGTCATCGGTGACGGCAAAATAGGGACTGTCCCGGGTAATCATGAAGGCAGACATCCAGGGATGGACGCTGCAGGAAATGGGAAAAGGCCGGTCGGTCTGGCCGCCGGGCTGATAGGTGGTTTCGCCGTTTGAGGGAACGCTGCCGTTAAAGGCAATCGCGCCGCGGCCAGCTTGGATGTTCGTGTTGTGAAGCACGGGATCGCTGTTGAGAATCCGCAGCGTTTGCGTTGATCTCATGGCCGAAACATGCGAGAGAAAGATGCATGCCTTTTGATCAAAGATAACCTCACCCGTCTTACCTTCCAGATAGGACGGATGTTCCCATTTGGGATCGTCCGCAGGAGTCTTTGACACGAGATAAATCAAGACGTTCTTGATTCCACCCGTCGCACTGACCTCCACGGTCTCTTCCATCACCCGGGTCCCGGCGGGCGCACAGACCTCGGTGTCTTTGTCAACTTTCAGCGGACCGAGTCGCGGCGCTGTTCCGTTGATCTGAAAACGCCCGGCCAGTGTCGCCCAACCGGTTGGCTCGCTGAGGGTTGCGCCACCTCCCTCGTCGGCTGGGCCAGCTCCGGATTCCAACAGTTCGCGCAGCGCCAACGCCGTACTTTCGTCCGCATTCAGATTCGGAGCCACCGGACGCTCGCATCCAAACATCGTTGTGGCAACAACTACGCCGAAAAGCAGAATTGCAATTCGATGGGGCAACATGCTTTGCTATTTCTCCACAAAGACACTGGGAGCCAACTTGATGTCTCCCAGGTCATTCTTCCCGGCCTTGATGGTCAATTCGACTCGGCCTCGCCTCCAGCTTGCCTTTTTGCCGCCGATTGTGACATCCGTCACATAACCGGGGCGCTCATGCCAAAACTGAAAAGTCCAAGTGCCAACTGGAATATTCTTGATGCTCAATGTGCCGTCTTTGTCGGTGGTCGCCACGTATGGGTGCTCCTTCATAACAACCCATCCCTTCATCCACGGATGAATGTTGCAGGCGACCGACACAGGCACACGTTCCTCCGCCGGGAACTTCAGTTTCAGTTCACCATCCGCCGGCACCAGGATGTTCTGACCCGGGTTGGAAAGAGTGGTAATATTTGTGTTATGTCCAACGGTATCTGAATTAGTCACCAGCAATGTTTGCGACGTGCGAAGAACCGTAACGTGGGGTTCAAATCGACACTTGCCGTTGTCAACCTTGACATCGCTGCTGGCCGTTTTTGCGTAATCGGGATGGACCGGCGGTTTCTTACCCGACCGACTCACATAGATGTACGACAAGATATTCGCAACGCCACCGTTCTTCTGGTTCACGACCAGGGATTCGTCCACCACGCTGAACTTGCCGCAAAACGCCACGTCCTTATCAACCTTGGCTTTCACCGCCGCGGGTGCTTTGCCGTCGTAGACGAAAGTGGCTGTAAGGTCGCCCCATTCCGCGGCATT
>MPMF02089137.1_pt1 | contig 30008 bp, 21 predicted proteins | sample 1617271 | NCBI WGS metagenome assembly MPMF02 (sample SAMN05944812, study PRJNA350692) | marine metagenome | biome: marine; feature: ODZ; material: water; isolation source: 120 m water sample prefiltered with 30 um filter, filtered on to 0.2 um... | place: Pacific Ocean | collected 2012-04-09... | reverse complement strand
TTAGCAAACGCTACCAAAAAGAAATTAACCTTCCTTTTTGGTGTTTTTATCATCCCTTCGGAATTATTGAGGGATCTATTAAGCATTTAAAAAAAGTTGGCTTGAAGCATGTACAAATTGGGTTACAGACTGGTTCGGCCTATGTAAGAAAAAAAATATTTCATCGCCCGGAATCAGATAAGGCGGTATATTCCGCAGTTCAATTATTAAACAAAAACGGTGTCACGCCTAAAATTGATTTGATTTTTGATAACCCTTTTGAAACAGAAGCAACCAGAGAAGAAGCCGTTAAGTTTTTGCTCAAACTGAAACGTCCTATTCATTTTCATTTATTTTCCCTTATGCATTTTCCAAAAACGCGATTAACAGAGCGCGCTTTAAATGAAAAACTTATTTCTGAAAAAGACGTGGAAGGAGAAGGAGATAAAGCCTTGTCACAATCATTTTTCACCCAGGATTATCCTCGCCCAAAATCTGAATTTTTCTGGATATGCATTACCTCCTTAATTGACAAAAGTTTTATTCCAAAATCCTTAATTTTGAATTTGAGCAAAAACCAGTGGTTAAAAAAGAATCCCAAAGCGCTATACTATTTTGCTAACGTGGCGAACCTGATCCGCTTAGGACAAATAGGGACAGCCGCAGCTTTAAGAGGTGAACTGACTTTTTCTTTCGTTAAAAAATACATTAACCACTTTGTCAACCTCGGAACTTAATTTTCAACCAGGGAAGCAGAAAATAATGAAAAAGGTTTTTTTAATAACTCCACCAACAGGCTTATGGGTAAGGGAAGATAGGTGTCAGTCTCCAATTGAGAAAACCATGTTTGCTGTCATTCGACCTCCCCTGAGATTGGGACTTGCCGCAGCTATCTTAGAAGAAGCTTCATATCAATGCCGTATTTCTGATTATCCTGCTGAAAACGTAGGGTGGGAGCAACTCGAAAAAGACTTTAAGCAATTTGACCCTGATGTTCTATATATCAGCACAGTTTTAAAAACAAGAGATGACGATTTTCAAGCCTGTCGGATAGCAAAAAAACATAATCAAAGTATTTTAACAATAATGAAAGGCGCTCCCTTAAATGATGATGAAGGCGCTATGGAAAAATGCAATGACCTGGATATTTTCATGACGCGAGAAATAGATCGCTCTTTAATTACCATTGTATCAAAAGAAAACCTGCGTCAAATAACTGGGATTAGTTTTAGAGAAAATGGCACTATTGTTAAAACGCCTAAAGCGGATTTTGTTAATGAGCTAGACTCTTTGCCTTTTATCGCAAGGCATTTGCTGAAAAAGGAGCTTTACCTCAGGCCCGACAGTATGGAGCCTTTCACGGTTATCCAGGCTTCATCTGGATGTCCCTTTGAATGTATTTTTTGTTCAGCCATACAGGGGGCCGGGCGGGTTTTAAGAAAGCGTTCTCCTAAAAATATTGTCAACGAAATTGAAGAATGTGTAAAGAAATTCGGCATATTAAATTTCTTTATGGGAGCCGAGACCTTTACGTGCGATAAAAAATGGGTGCTTGAAATATGTGATAGAATTATAAAAAAAAATTTGAAGATAAACTGGTATTGCAACAGCCGGGCAGACACTATAGATAAAGAAATGGCGCTCAATATGAAAAAGTCAGGCTGCTACGCCGTAAGCCTGGGAGTAGAATCCGGGAACCAGGAAACTCTCGACAAAATGAAAAAAGGCATATCGCTCGTCCAGGCTGAAGAAGCTGTTCAGATATTTAAGGATCATAAAATCAAAACATATCTTTACTACATCATCGGGTTTCCCTGGGAAACGAAAGACATGATCAATGACACAATAAACTTTGCGATAAAGCTCGATGGAAGTATTTCCGATTTTTATTTTGCACACCCTTTATACGGAACTGAGCTGCATAAAATGGCTAAAGAAAGTGATATGCTGATCCACGATAAAGAATTACTGTTTGAATACAGAGTTAAATCCCCTCACCTATCACCTGGTGAATTAAATAATTTATACCGGACGGCTCTGCGGAGATTTTACTTACGACCGAAATATTTAATTAAAACTCTATTAAGCATCCGTTCTCCCAGAGTTGCTTTTCGAATCGCGGCAATGGGATTTTTAACACTTTTTAAATTATTGAAATCCAAACCGCACATTTAAATAAACATATGTATGGCAGAAACTCTTAAATTATTATTAGACTACCCCAAAAAAATAAATTTAATCTACCTTCATCTGGCCATCCTTTCTGCTGTTACAATATTCTTGCTGATCCCTTTTGCCGACAAAGCGTTTCATATCGATGATCCTTTATTCCTCGACCTCGGAAAGTTTTACTTTGATGGAATCAATAGCTATTATCTAAAACCTTATTATTATTACGGCATTCGATATGAAAATGCTTTGAATTCATCACACTCTCCTTTAGGTTTGCCGCCCCTTAATTTTATTATTTACTACCTTTTTGATAATCCGGATGAAAAAGTTTTTCATCTTATATATTTAATTTTTCCAGCGTCGGTATCGGTATTTACTTATTTATTTTTTCTGAGGTTTTCAAAATCACCGTTTATACTATCTCTCCTGCTGCTTCTCACCCCGCCATTTATTGTCCTCTCAAGTAATATAATGACTGATATCTGTTTCTACTCTTTTTTAATGGGCAGCTTTATTTTTTATATATCCGGGGTGGATAAAAAATCCTGTAAATTAGTATTAGTTTCAATGATTCTTTTCTCCATTTCTATTGCCATATCTTATCAATCTATTGTTTTTTACCCTCTCTTTTTCCTTTATTCCTACTTAAAGGACAGAAACAATCTAAAATACTTTTTCTTTATGCCGGCTTCTCTTCTACCTGTTTTATTCTGGTATGCTTATCACTATGCCATCGTGGGAGACTTGCCGAATCCCTTCAGCGAAAAGCTCCCTTTTGAATTAGACAGAGTGTTAGCGCTTAAACTAAAGACAGTTTATTATCTGTCTAACCTTGGACTTTCATTTTTATCACCCGTAATTTTTATAGTCTACGGTTGGCAAAAGCGCCTCATGCCCGTATATTTATTCTCTTTTGCGTTTTCACTTATCCTGTTCATATCGGTTAATGATTCTATTTTTGCCGGCTACTCCATCAATCAGAAAATTGTCCTTTTAGCTTCATTCGCCTTCGGTATATTTATGATTCTAAGCATATTGTATCAGTTTACCGATTCCATAGAAAAGAGGCCGGAAAAACAGGACACGTTGTTTTTGGCTATCTGGTTTTTGTTTTTTTTCGCAGTATGTATCCTGTTTACTCCTTTTGGCGCTAACAGATATTTATTTCCGTTGATACCCCCTTTATTGATATTACTTGCGAACAAAATTAAATTTAATAAGCTAATTTATATGTATTTACTTCTAATGATTGTCTTTTCGCTAAGAACTGCAACAGCGGACTATAATTATGCCAATTCATATAAATCCTTTGCTCGGGATGTGAAAAATAAAGTTTCTTCAGTTGGAACTATCTGGTTTACCGGGGAATGGGGTTTTAGACATTATATGACTGAAGAAGGATATAAATATCTGACCTTTGATTCCAAATTAAAAAAGAACGATTTAATAATCAAACCGGAACTTAACGTCCCAATGGATTTAGATAAACGGGATATATTGTTAAATTTTGAAAAAGATTTCAGAATAGATAGCAGGGAAAAATTAAAAGTCTTAAGTGTAAAATCTAACGCCGGGTTTTACTCCCATGGATTCGGCCTTTTGCCCTTTTGGTTTGATGATAATCCTCTTGAGCACTTCGAAGTTTATAAAGTAATATTACCTAATTTAGTCAGAACTGCTGAGCAGATTGAGCATGAAACTACTGTTGGTGAGATTACAAAAAATAATATTATTGGACAAACATTCATTTCTGACGTCAATCATCTTTCTGTAATTAAAGTTTTTATCGCTTCTTATAATCGCCGGATTTCGCAAGAAATAATATTTCATCTTAGAAATGCTGAAGATAGCAGCGAAGATATTGTTAAAGTCGTTCTACCTGCTTCAAAAATTAAAGATAACTCATGGCATTCTATCGGTTTTCCGCATATACGAGATTCCAGGGGAAAGAAATACTACTTTTACTTAGAATCTCCCGGTGCAGCACAAGGTGACGCTTTTACCGCATGGATGTCCTCCAGTGATAAATATGAAGACGGAACATTCATGAGAAACCATCTCCCTGAAAAAGGGGATTTAACATTCATAGCCCTGGCAAGTGAAGAAGTGGCGGGGGAAAATTATTAGTACAATAACTCACCTCAAAAGAACTATTGGAACATTGAACCCTTTCAAAATTAAAATTTATTCCTCTATTTTTTTTTTACTACTGTGTTCATTGTTTTTTATAACAAAAAACAGCATATATAATAATTTCGAAAGAGAGCTGACAATCTTTCAGTTCGATGATGAAAATTCAAATTTAGATCTGAAAGAAGGATGGAAAATCTTAAAGAATCCAAAGGATTACAAAAAGGTCTTTGTTAAAGGTGAAAAATCTATAGTAAAAGTATTTATCAAAAAAAATAATACTTATTACTTTCAGCTAAGACTATGGGCAAAGAACAAGTCAGAAAGTTCATATTCTGAGGAAGTTCGAGTCAACGGCAATCCAATTATTACCCATAAAATTCCGGGAGGAACAGATTCCTGGGAAAGATCAACAGTTGGGTTTATTGTTTCAGCCAAAAAACTTAGGCCCGGTTGGAATGAATTTTCATTTTTTCACTCCATTTCGAATCCCCAAATTGCTTTAGAAAAAATTGAATTGCTAAATCACCGAGGTTATTCGCTCGGTTTTTTTGAAGCCTATATTCTTTTAGATAGTGCTAAATACAAACTTGAAGTAAAAAAAGCACATTTGTTTTCTTTAATAAAACTCATTTCAATAATTTTATTATACGGTTTGTTATTTTTATTACTATTTCCGATTGTTATGGCGCTTTCCGATTACTCCATAAGAATAGTCAGATATTATCTCCTTTCTGTTGTTGCCCCGCTAATTTTATTTGCTTCGTTAAATTTATTCTCGATGATTAGTTCTTATGAAATAATATTTACTGAGAGAACTTTATATAATCTTCTAATATCAAGCGTGGTCATCTGCCACGTTATTTATATAAGCAGGCATTTCACCATATACAATTTTTGGCGTCTTTTTGACCACGTTGATTATGCCATTAATTACTTTGCGCACATTAAGATTTTAAAAAAAGAGTCAGTATTCATAGGTACAACTTTAACTATATTAATATCAGTATTTTTTTATCGCACTATTTTTTTTGGAGAAATAAACTCAGCTGCTGGAATCTTGCAACATTCCCCACTTTTTGGATTCAAAAATTCGAATACAAATATTTTATGGTCAGACGTATTAAGTCAAATGGAGCCTTGGCGACTCTTTTCCTTAAGGTCTTTGGAAAATGGTGAATTCCCTTTATGGAATCATCTTCAATCTGCCGGGATCCCTCACTTTGCTAATATGCAGAGTGCTTTGTTGTACCCTTTAAATGTCTTTTTTTCCTTTTTTAACATGAAAATCGCAGGGTTTCTATTTTATTTTATGAAACTTTTTTTGACAGGTATTTTCACCTATTTTTATTTGAAAGAGTTAGATTTTCACAGATATTCTTCCATGATTGGCGCCATAGCATTTGCATTTTGTGGTTATAATATCTGCTGGTTGTATTGGCCTGTGTCTTCTGTGACTTTTTTTCTTCCCGCCAGTCTATTTCTTTTTGAACGGGTATTTAAGGCTAATAATTGGGAATCAATCATTAAGCTTTTCATGGTTTATTCATTGTTATTTGTAGCCGCACTTTTTGGTGGCCATCCTGAGACTTTATTTCATATAGTTTTTTTTACCACATCCTATTTTATATTTCTGCTATTTTCATTAAACCTTGAGTGGAAAAAAAGGATAATAATGTTTTCATTTTTTGTAGGATTTAATTTTTTGGGAACATTGCTTTCAATGGTCCAACTCTTACCATTTCTAGAATATTTATCGATAAGCGAAGTTTTTCTATCTAGATCTGTTGAAATGGGGAGTGGAAAAGGGTCAGTTTTTTTTGCTTTTATTACTAACATTATTCCTGATTTTTATGGAAACCAGACGTTTGGGAATATAGTTCCTTACTATGCGTCACCTACTAACTATAATGAACTGGGAGGAGGATATATCGGGCTGTTTATGCTTGTTTTAGCTTTTGTCGGAGTAAAATATTTTACTAAAGATAGAAAAATGGGGTTTTTGTTGATAATGCTTCTTATTTTTTGTAGCGTTGCTTATAGGATAAGCCCGATTTCAAATATATTTGAGGGTTTGCCTCTTTTTAAAATAGCTACAAATATAAGAATGCAGTTTCTTATAGGTTTTATTTTAGTTGTTTTAGGCTGTAAAACATTTGATGGTTATTATTTCAAAAATGAAGAGTTAAAGGGTAGTGAATTAATCAAAGCCTTTGCATTTATTGCTCTGATAGTTGCGTATTGCTGGTTTTTAACCTGGAAATCGTTTTTGTTAATTCCTGATTATGGGGTTGATAGGGACTACTTAGAGATTACTAGAACACAAATCATAACCGTCTTAGTATGGTTATTGACTTTTATCTGCGTAAGGTGGCTTATTCTAAATGGCAAAAAACATAGGTATAAAAATGTAATCCTCGTAATGATTCCCCTGTTTATATTTCTAGAAACCGGTATTCATGGTATTTTTTATGTGCCAACAGTGAAGAATAAAAATTTTTACCCTGAAAATCACTTGATAAACAAAATAAAGTCTGAGAATTCAGATTATTATCGCTCGACGGCTATAGGAGTATATTTCCCTCCTAATGTTAATGTCGCATATAGTATACCTGACATAAGGAACTATGACGCTATAAATATATTAAGGTATAAAGAATTTATTAATTATATGTTTGATTCTAAAAGGAAGAATTTTCATGAAATCAATGATGTTAATTCTACTTTGCTAAATTTAATGGGCGTTAAATACATTATTACTGATTCGCAAGAAATGCAGGAAAATTACAAGCTTGTCATGGAAAACTCTGAAAAAAATATTTTTTTGTTTGCGAATTCAACAGTTTTCAAGAGAGCACATATTGCGAAAAAATATACAGTTATAAAGAATGATTTAAAAATACTTGAAAGCATAAAAAATAAAAAGCTTGATTTATCAAAAGAAGTTATTTTAGAAGAATATCCTCCGGCAAATTTTTCCAATCCTTTAAACAATGAAGACCATGCTGCCCAAACAACTATTACTACTTATAAATCTAATCTTGTTAGAATTAAAACAAACTCAGAAAAACAAGGGTTCTTAGTGCTGTCTGATAATTATTTTCCTGGTTGGAAAGCATTTATCGATGGAGAAAGGACAAAGATTTACAGAGCAAACTATACGTTTAGAGCTGTTCACATCCCAGGGGGAAGTCATGAAGTTACTTTCAAGTATGACCCTTTATCTTTCAAGATTGGATTGTATATCACCATATTTTCATTATTGCTCCTTTCTGCAGTTTTTGCTTATGTCACCTTAAAAGGAAAAAAAGAAGAAAAAATTATTTCCTATAAAAAAATGGACTAATTAAATGGAGAAAAAAATTTAAAAGGATCTTTCAAGCTCTCACTCTTATAATAATTTCAATACTTTTTAGCCTAACTATTATTGAATATACTATTCGTCTATCAGGGTTATTTAATGATGAGCGGGCTGCTATTTCGCTAGCCAAAAACAAAACCTCCCTTATTTCAGAGAACCCGACTTTAAAAAAACAAATAGAGGACATGAAAATTAGAATGCATCGCATTGGAAAAGAAGACTTTTTAGGACTTAAGACAAGCAGTACTCTGCTAAAACTCACCAATGAAGAGAAGGAAAATCTGAAAGCTTTGGGGTATGTTCAATAAACGGGCGAACCTTTTTCTAATGTTTTTCTGCGATCCTAATAGGGCTTGGGAATAGGCTTTTTGGGTCTGTATCATTTCCACTTACATAAAAAAAACAGTATAATCAGCGAATTATGATTCTCTCGAGAGACTTAACCAGCAGTTATAACCTCTTCAAAACAGCAGTTTACGCTCTGGTTTTCTTTTTACTGATTTGTTCATTAGCTTTTCTTGCAAAAAACATCCGGTATGATGATTTCAAAAGAGAAGCAATTGTCTTTCACCCCAATAATAAAAACCAAAATATTGTTTTTGTTGAAGGGTGGGACGACAAGAAAAATCTGCCCGGCTCCAAGAGCATACTTTCAAAGGGAAAAACCTCGAAACTCAGAATATTCATAAAGGATGTTAACACATTTTATGTTGAACTCAGACTAAAGGTAAGAAATAATTCAGAAAATCCATATTCAGAGCAGATACATATCAATGGTAAACCTCTGATTACCTACCAAATAGGGACTAAAATAAAAAGCTGGAAAAAAATACCGGTCTTCTTTACTATTCCTAAAAAAAATCTAAATCCGGGTTGGAATATGATATCCATTTTACATTCGGCTCCAAATCCTGATATTGCATTTGAGAAAATAAAATTACTCAATCATCGAGGCTATAGCAAAGGTTTTATTGAAGCATATATTCTATTAGATGATGCAAAGTACGAACACAAGATAAATGGTATATACTGGCCGGTTTTTACGGATATTGCCTCATTAACTGGATTTTTTGTTGTTCTTTTCATAATATTGTTTCCATTTATTGTTATATTTACCGACCTTCATAGAAGAATTTTCAAATACTATTTTTTTTCAATCATTGCCGGTCTTACATTACTAACTGTTGTAACTCTCTTCTCGAGTTTTACCATTTTTAAAATTATTTTAACGGAATCAAGCATCCATAATCTTCTAATTCTACCTATAATAATTATCCATCTTTCTTACATTTACAAGCATTCCTCCAGAATAAAACTTGATTTCTTGTCAAAATGCGGTATTTCAGCAATAAATCATATGAAGCAAAGTCAAACGATAAAAAATGAATTCATATTTGCATGTTTGGTTTTAATGTTATTTCTATCACTGTTTTTTCATCGCTCAATTCTGTTTGGAGAAATAAATTCCGCTTCAGGCTTATTGCAATACAGTAAATTATTTCGGATAGAAAATTTCGATAAAGTAGATGTTAACTCATTGTGGGGTGACCCCTTAGAACAAACAGAACCATGGAGATTTATTCTGGCAAGATCTTTAGAGAATAAGGAATTCCCATTATGGAACAGCCTTAACTCCGGCGGCATTCCTCACATGGCTAATATGCAAAGCTCGGTTTTATACCCCCTGAACTACTTTTATTATTTTTTTAATATGAAATTTGCAACATTTCTATTTTACTTTCTGAAGCTGTTTATTATTGGTATTTTCACTTATTCATATTTGAGAGAATTATCATTTTATAGGTACACTTCGATCATTGGGTCTATTGTGTTCATGTTTTGCGGCTTTAATATGGTTTGGTTATATTGGGCTCATACTAATGTGATTTTTTTCCTGCCTGCGAGTCTTTTAATCATCGAACGAGCATTTAAAGCAAAGCAGACTGCATCAATTATTAAGTATTTTATAGTTTACTCGTTATTATTTGCGTTTGCTTTTTTTGGAGGTCATCCTGAAACATTGACACATATTCTTGTTTTTACATCATTTTATTTTCTACACCTTCTTTTTAGTTCCAATAAAGAGCTAATAAATAGAGTAAAAATTACCGCAATATTCATAGGAGCTAATATTGCGGGGACATTACTTTCAATGATTCAACTACTCCCTTTTTTGGAATATTTGTCTTTGAGTGAAAAGTTGATGCTTCGAAGCAGCATTGAGAAAGCAGAAGGAGCGGTTTTTTATCCTGGCTTCATTCTTAATATAATCCCGGATTTTTATGGTAACCAAACTTTTGGAAAGCTTTTGCCTTATTATGCTGATCCTATAAGCAATTATAATGAATCTGGAGGTGGCTATATAGGTCTTTTCATGATTGTCTTTGCTTTTCTTGGAATTAAATACTTTTTTAAAGACAAAAAGATTACTTTTTTATGGGTAATGGTAATGTTTTTATGTGGCGTAATATATGGGATATACCCATTTTCTAATATATTTAACAGTTTGCCAATTTTTAAATTAGCGGCAAATCAGAGAATGTTATTTCTTGTGGCTTTTATTTTTTTGGTTATAGGCTGTAAAACTTTTAATGATTATTTATTTTGGGATAAAGAAATTAAAAGCAAAGATATCTCCATATTATTTATCATTATGATATTAATGATTATATATTTGGGGTCATCAATATGGAAATTGTTTCCATTACATATACAAGAATGGGAAGACAACATAGTTAACATAATCAGAACACAAATCATAACCATATTAGTATGGTTATTGGCTTTTATCTGCGTGAGGTGGCTTATTCTAAATGGCAAAGAGCATAGGTATAAAACTTTAATTCTCTTTATTATTCCTCTATTTATATTTCTAGAAACCGGTATTCATAGTATTTTTTATGTGCCAACAGTAAAGAATAAAAATTTTTACCCTGAAAATCACTTGACAAACAAAATAAAGTCTGAGAATTCAGGTCATTATCGCTCGACGGCTATAGGAGTATTTTCCCCTCCTAATGTTAATGTCGCATATAACATATCTGACATAAGGAACTATGACGCAATAAATATATTAAAGTATAAAGAATTTATTAATTATATGTTTGATTCTAAGAGGGAGGATTTTCTTGAAATCAATGATGTTAATTCTACTTTGCTAAATTTAATGGGCGTTAAATACATTATTACTGATTCGCAAGAAATGCAGGAAAATTACAAGCTTGTCATGGAAAACTCTGAAAAAAATATTTTTTTATTTGCGAATTCAACCGTTTTCAAGAGAGCATATATTGCGAAAAAATATACGGTTATAAAGAATGATTTAATAATACTTGAAAGCATAAAAAATAAAAAGCTTGATTTATCAGAAGAAGTTATTTTAGAAGAATATCCTCCTGTAAATTTTTCTAATCCTTTAAACAAAGAAGACCATGCTGCCCAAACAACTATTACTACTTATAAATCTAATCTCGTCAGAATTAAAACAAACTCAGAAAAAGAAGGGTTCTTAGTGCTGTCTGATAATTATTTTCCTGGTTGGAAAGTATTTATTGATGGAGAAAGGACAAAGATTTACAGAGCAAACTATACATTTAGAGCTGTTCACATCCCAGGAGGAAGTCATGAAGTTACTTTCAAGTATGATCCTTTATCTTTCAAGATTGGCTTGTATATAACCATATTTTCATTAATATTGCTGTCTACAGTTTTTGCTTATGTCACCTTAAAAGGAAAAAAAAGTGGCTTTTTATGACTTGACAGATATTTTTTCTAAAAAAGTGAAACTATATATATAGACAGATGCTGCCATTTCAATCAAAAAGGCTATAAAAATTTTGATGAAAACCATTATGCGATTCATTAAAGATGGATGTCGGAAGCAGTCTGGAAAATGTTCTAACTAAAACGGATGAAACTATCTGTCGTTTTCGTAATTTCAACCAAGAAAATCCTAAAACTTATTGTCATTATAAGTAATCAATCCATCTCAAACGAAGTCCTTCCAACATCACTTCCCTTTCACTTTTTCGCATCCCACCATAATAGCTCTACTGCAAGCCCTACAAGTATTACAAAATCGGGCACACTGCTCAATAGAGGGACGATTGTACTGTTCTCCGTAATCTCCTAAGCAAAAAGAGTGCGAGAAAATATACAATTAAATTACAGAGGAAAGCTAATAACAATGGCTGAAATGGCTTCATGCTAATGATTATTTCTTAGAAGATAATCCACCGTTGTCTTTTAAGATTGGAGTGTGCATAACCCTCATCTTCATTTTGTTGCTTTCTGTGCGGGTATTTATTTATATTACCTTGCACAATAGGTAGAAGCTTACACAGCTGTTACAAGCATTATTTTAAAAAAAAGTAAGAGATGGCAAAATGAGAAAAAAGATATTCTGATTGCTTTTTAAAATATATGCATAAATAATAAGGATTTCAAATAGAGATTAGGGTTTTTACTATTGCAAACTAAATAGCTTCACTCTATTATTTCATTCATTGCTTCAAGCGCTTCAAATTAAACTTAGACTAATTTAGATGAATTAAACTTGCTTAAAAAAGAAAAATGATAGCTCAAGTCATTAAAACATTCAAATACAGAGATTTATTGATAAACCTTATTATAAAAGAATTAAAGGTCAGATACAGGGGCGCTGTTTTAGGTTATGCATGGTCGTTGTTAAATCCCATTTTGATGATGATTGTTTACACGGTTGTTTTTTCTTACGTGGTGAGGATAAAAGTCGAAAACTATCCTGTTTTTCTTTTATGTGCTCTTTTGCCATGGACTTTTTTTGCAATGGCATTGACGAATGCCTCCAATTCCATAGTGGATAATTTCAGCCTCATAAATAAAGTCTACTTCCCGAGAGAGATATTTCCTATTTCAGTAGTTCTTTCGACGCTTGTTCATCTGTTAATTTCAATGGTTTTACTAATAATTTTTCTGCTGTTAACTCATACGAAGTCAGCCTTTCCAATACTGTTACTGCCTCTTGTTATTATAGCGCACGTAATCTTTACCATTGGTCTTGCATTAATTTTGTCATGTTTGATTGTCTTTTTCAGAGACCTCAAATATATATTAGAGGTTTTAATAACTGTTTGGTTTTACTCCACTCCAATTATTTATCCCGTAGCTATGGTCCCGGAGCAATTTAGACTCTTATATGACCTTAACCCTATGGTGTGGATTATATCCATGTACAGGAGCATCCTTCTTTATGGAGAAAATCCTGCTATCTTCAAACTTTTACTTATATATGTAATTTCTTTTTTTATGTTGTTTATTGGTCATTATATTTTTCAAAAGTATGATTCGGCCATTCCTAAAACAGTTTAGCCCGGTATGAGCATTGCAGACAAAATGATTATTCAAGCCGACAACCTTTATCTCCAATATACTTTACCGCACCTTAAAACAAAGACTTTAAAAGATGCGGTATTTGCGCTGATCAAACATGGTTTAAAGAACAGCAAGTTTTTCGCTATTAATGATGTGAGTTTTAAAGTTCATAAAGGTGAGACTTTCGGCATTATTGGCGACAATGGGGCCGGAAAAAGCACTCTCCTCAAAGTAATTTCTGGAATTCTACAACCGGATAAAGGAACGCTTGTAACAAATGGAGTTGTTTCATCTCTCTTGGAATTAGGAGCCGGTATTCACCCGGATTTAACAGGCAGGGAGAATATTTTTTTAAGCGGTTCTATCCTGGGACTAAAAACAAAATTTGTGAAAGCAAAATATGATCATATAGTGGAATTCTCCGGGTTAGGGAAATTTATTAACAGTTCCGTAAGAAGCTATTCAACAGGAATGTATATGCGTCTTGGGTTTTCTATCGCAACGATTTTGGCTCCCGATATTTTGCTGATAGATGAAATATTAGCGGTAGGGGATATCTCTTTTCAGAAAAAATGTTTTCAGAAGTTTAATGAATTCAAAAAAGAGGGTAAAACTATTCTTTTTGTATCTCACGATTTGAGGTTGGTGAAACGCATATGTAACAGGACTCTCTGGATTGATAATGGGAAGGTAGTAGCATACGGCGACACGGGTGAAATAATATCGAAATATATAAACAGGAGCAGAGAAAAAGAAAGGAAGTTGGAGGAAAGTTCGGAATACTCGAAAAGGGTTGACCAGGGCATTCGAGAAAGTAAAGCTGTCAGTATAAAAAATATAGAAGTAATAGACTCACAAAATAAGTTGAGAGAAGAGTTCTCAACAGGAGATGACGTTATTATAAAAGTAAATTTTAATGTTCATGAAGATCTAGATTCTCCTGTCTTTGGCATAGCAATTCTCAGGTCTGACGGCGTTTATGTCTATGGACCAAATACGAGAGAAGATAATGTTTACCCATCTGTATCTTTAAAGAAAGGAGAAAAAGGTTATTTTAAAATAACTTATGAGAAAACCAATCTCCTTGCCGGTGATTATTTTTTGCATATCGGCATTTTTGGAAAAGATGAAGTTTTTGTGGTAGACGCTATAGAGAATATTTACGGATTCAGGATAAAACAGAACAGTGACGAAAATGTTGAGGGCTTAATTAAAATCAACCATCAATGGGAAGTTTACCATGAATAACACAACAAACATCTTTTAAAAATTGTATTTAATTATGAATAATCAGCCGTTTGTCTCCATTATAATTGTCAATTACAACGGAAAGCATAACTTGAAGGATTGTTTCGATTCTTTAAAGAATCTTAATTATCCAAAGTCTTTGATTGAAGTAATCATGGTAGATAATGCCTCTAACGATGGCTCTGTAAAGTATGTAAAAAAAAATTTCCCGGAGGTAATTCTTGTGGAAAATAAAAGAAATATTGGCTTTGGCGGGGCCAATAACCTGGGAGTAACTAAGGCAGGAGGAGAATACCTAGCATTTCTTAACAACGATGCGAGAGTTGACAAGGAATGGTTAAGGGAGATGGTGACTGTTCTCGAACCGGAGAATAAGGTGGTTTGCATCGCCTCTAAAATTCTTAGTTGGGATGGAACAAAAATAGACTTTGTTGGTGGCACGGTAAGCCTCATTGGATTTGCCGGTCAAATAGCACAGGGAAAAGAAGATAATAGTAAGTTTGCTTCTGAAAAGGTTATATTTTTCCCATGCGGCGCGTCAATGCTGATAAATAAAAATGTTTTTGAAGAGATAAATGGATTTGACGAAAGTTATTTTCTTTTTTTTGAGGATGTTGACCTGGGGTGGAGGCTTAGATTGATGGGATACAAAACTTTATATGCTCCTAAAGCTATTGCCTATCATCGTTTACATGCAACGGTCAATGACATAAATGATTATAAGAAATCTTTTTTATATGAACGCAATGCCTTAATTACAATTTTAAAAAATTATGAAGATGTAAATATGGAGAGGATATTAATATGCTCTATTATATTACTCACCCAAAGGACCACAGGAATTACTTTTGAACACCTCACTAAGGGAAGGAGGCAATTGTTAGATTTGTGGCATACTTTTTATTTAAAATCAAAAGATAAAGGAGTTAGGAACACGATTAAATTGGCATTTGAAAAAATATATTGGGTCCTTCTTACTATGATATTGTATTTATTTGACCCAAAAGAGAAGTATTTGCCTGTACCGAAGAGAAACTTAGCAAATGTAGCCGCACTCGACAATATCGCAAAAGATATTTCTGAAATTATGAAAAAGAGAAAATCAATTCAAGAGAAAAGACTAATAAGCGATAAAGAGATATTTAAGGTAACAGACCCTTTCTGGGACCCTTTTATCTTCAAAAAAGATATAAGCAAAATGATGAATAACATTTATAAAGAGTTTGGTGTATATAATATTTTTAAGGAATAGTTTTTTAACCTTCTGCCACGCAGAATTATCATTATATGATTCATCTTTCTGACCCTCCTTTGCTATCAATTGTTCTTATTAACTGGAACAGCGCTCTTTTTATAAAAAATTGTATCAATTCCCTTAAACGACAAACTTTCAAACATTTTGATTTACTATTTATAGACAATTCCTCTACCGATGGCTCCGTTGCTTTATTTAAAAGATATTCTCCCCATACGCGTCTCATAAAAAATAAAATAAACAAGGGCTATGCATTTGCCGCAAACCAGGGAATAGAAAATACAAATGGGGATATGGTTTTAATAATGAACACGGATGTGGTTTTAACCAAAACATTTATCGAAAACATAATCAAGGAGGCTTGCAAACATGAAGATACAGGATCATTTGGCGGCAAGCTGCTTCGTTTCTGCGGTTCCGAACCCAAAAGCAATGTAATAGACTCTACCGGTTTAGTGCTGTGTAATAGTATTCGCAGACCGACAGATAGAGGTATGCTGGAAAAAGATACGGGACAGTATAATAAATCAGAACATGTCTTTGGAATCAACGGCGCCGCTGTCTGTTATCGACGAAAAATGCTTAACGATATTAAAATTTGTGGAGAATACTTTGATAAAGATTTTTTTTGCTATTTCGAAGATGTCGATTTGGCATGGCGATCTGTTTTATTCGGATGGAAAAGTATGTATGTCTCTTCCGCAATTGCATATCATTATCGGGGAGGTAGCAAAGGTGAAAATCAGATAATATTAAGGATCTATTCAAGCAGAAACCGGTATCTAATCTATTTAAAAAATGAGCCTTTCATTATTTTCTTAAAATACCTTCCTTTAATTATTTTTGTTGAATTTTTTAGAATATTAAAATATATGTTTCGAGAACAAGTATCAATTATCGGTTTTTTGCTTTTCATAAAGCAGATTCCAATGTTTTTAAGAAAAAGAAAAAAAATACAAAAAAGGAAAAAAATTAAAACTGCCAACTTAGAAAAATGGTATTTTTAAAAAAAATTCTATTTGATATTATAATTTTTTACTGACGTTATATAGTTGCATATTTTCTGCCTGCTAACTTTATACATCCATGTTAAAATAACGATTCCTCTGCCTCGCGTATACTACGGAAATACGTCCCGAGAAATAAAAGGAACGAAACCAAAAGATACTGGTAGGTCCAGGCAACGACATTAAACAACAACATCCCCGTTAACGAAAGAGCCAGAATGCCTGCTAAGGATTCCGTTTTATCTCCTTTTTTAAATACCAATACCATCAAAAATATCTGGATGGTAAGCTGTATAGGGTGAAGCAGAAATGTCAGATTATTTTTCAAGAAAAAGGGAGTAAAATACATACTCAACGTATTAACCCTCACCTGCAAAGTTATTTCATATGTTCCGAAAATGTGCTGATAGAATTCATGCCAATGTAAGCCGCTCCCCATCATAATTATTGCCCAGCCTAACAAAACCGCTATCATCCCCCCTAGCAAGGAATGCTTTAACCCTTTGTGCAAAAAGATGTGAATCAGTATGAATGGAGCAAACAACCATCCCCACTGATGGGTTCCAATCATTAGCCCAGTTAGTAGAAAAGCAGGCCAAAAAGCTTTCCTATTCAAAAAAAGTAGTGTTAAAAACGTCAAAAACCAAAAGGGTATTTCATATAATTCGTGGCGATAATGCCAATAAGGGAGAAAAGCAAAAAATAATATAGATAAAATGATTGTCGTTTGCCGGCCAGCTTGTATCCGATGAGTTTTGGGGATAGAAAAAAAAATTGTTAAAAACATAACAAATTCAAAAAAAATCGTTGTCAATCTGATATCCAACTGAAAAATTACGGCAGGTAAAAATAAAAATACCAATCCGAACAATCGGACATTTTGCGTCATGATATTATTATCGAGTAAGTAGTATCTATAAATATGTTCGCCTCTAAGAATGCTTTTGGCCGCCTCTTCGACAATGGGCAACAAATCCGAACGTTTTGCCGTTATTGGGAATAGAAAAAGGGGTATGAACTTCAAGATAATGCTACTAAGTAGAACTCCCATCAAAAAAAGAGCCGGGAAAAATCTTTTTTTAATCAATACATAACACCAATATCCCAGCATAGGAAAAATCGCCAATCCGACAAAAGCAAAGAGAATTTCGAAGTCCATTGTATATCCAACCGGTTTGAAGTAATCAGCCTGCATAATATGTAATTTACAAATGAGCACCATGGCAATCAACGGAATCGTCCCGAAAAAGATATACCCCCATTTTTTCTTGATTGGAAATGTTTTAATTTCACTTTGGCTGACCAACAGGAAGGCATAGCGGATAATGAACAAAGCGAGAAGTATGGTGTGGGGTAAAACAATTAATAGCAGTCTATCCTCCGGCCAAGTTTTTGGAAAGGGGTAATAGCCATCGCTTCGTAATTGCATAATTAACAGCAGTATTCCAAGGTAGAGAACAAAACTCGATATAAAAAAAACATTTTTTTTAAGGTCTTTATTCACGTGTCTTACGATTGGTCCTTTTAAACTTATTTTTTGTCTTACAAAGCAACAAAAGTTACTAACTGATATTTCCCATTTAGAATAATTTTAAACCCATTTTTTTTATGCATTATACTGATAATGTACGTTTCTGGTCGAAAAAAGTTACTAACAAGTATATTTCAACTAATTTAAAAATAAAAATCGACTTTTTGCTGTAGAATGGATAAAAATGCCCCGCTAAAAAAGGAGAAATAAGTACTATCGTTCTTCCGTCCGGGTATTTATTAGGCACTCTTCACGTAACAGGATTTTTAACGGAAATCATTGGAATTTTGCTTTTGTTTGTGTATGAAGAAATGCCATTGCAGTAATGCTGTTTTTTTTAATAAAATATTTATCAAAAGCAAGAGATCTAATAATTGAGAAATAGTAAGCCGAATCACCGTGTATAGCACTTTTAGTTATGTAATAACGACCTTACAAAAGAATGACATCAGCGGTAAAAACTATAATTAATAGAATTTTGTGATTTTTTTAATTTGAAATATAATTAATCATTTTTGAATCGCCTATCAGATGGTTAAAGTTACTTTCTCTGTTCTCCTTTGCCAGCATTCCTGCTGCAACATATAGTTTTGGCAAAACAGCTAAAGAATTAATTAATAGTGTTATCATCAATATAATAAGATTCATATTTGTTTAAGGGTTTTGGTTGGTATGAATTATAAAAAAATAATGTTATTGTTTCCCGATTGCGAAGTAAGATATTTTGGAGTGAGACCCCCGCAGGGATTGGTTATCTTGCTCAGACACTTCAGGAAGAAGGTATAGAGTATGTTGTATTAGATATGGCAACTGGATGCGATATGGATACTCTCAAAACCAAATTATCATCATTCAAGCCTGACTTGTTGCCATAAGTCTTATGAGCTTTATGTACAAGAGGTCATATTATATAATCAAATGCGTAAAAGATATATATAATGATGTTACAGTGGTGGCTGGTGGGCCGCATATTTCAACGCTGAGAGAAAAAGTATTAGAAGAATGCCATGAGATCGATTATGGCATAGTACAGGAAGGTGAGCATGCATTATTGGAGTTATGTGAGGGAGATGAGGATGAAAACATAACGGGGCTTATATATAGAAAAAACTGAAATGTTAACTTTGGTAAATCCAGTCCGTTTGTGAGGAATCTTGTCAGCTTCCCTTTTCCAAGATTTGAAAAATTTCCCCTCGGCAAATATGTAACAGAAGAAATTGGTATTGTTTCATCAAGAGGATGTCCTTTCGATTGTACGTATTGTCCTGTAATCACGTCTATAGGGCAAAAGTATATGATGAGAAGTGCCGAAAGTGTTGTTGAAGGAATACATACTGGTACAACCGGGGCTTTAAACAGATAAGTATCTTGGATGAAAACTTTACACTGAACAAAGAGAGAGTTTTAAAAATATGTGATGAAATCTGTCGGAAGGATTTCAAAGATATTGAGCTTAACTGTAACAATGGAATTTGTGCCGATAGACTGGAAAAAGAAATACTTTCTGCAATGAGACGAGCAGATTTTAAATATTTCGCTTTTGGTATTGAATCTGGAAATGAACAAGTTCTTAAGAATATCAAGAAAGGCGTAGATATCAACGTTATAGAAGAAGCGTTAGAGGCTGCTATAAAATTAGATTATTACAATAACTTTGTTTTTTATTATTGGCTCACCGGGGGAGGACATGGCTAAAGTAAAAGAGTCTATTGGTCTTCGGAATAGAGAGAAGATATTTGAAATCTGGATCGATAATTGAAAGAATAATTATCATCATTCTTCTTTAAACTATAAAATACCTGATTAGTTTGAAAGTCAAAACCTATTAACTAATATAAAAATTGCAGCTTGATTTTTGGGGTGCAGCACATCTTAAATAAAATATCCAAGCACTAATAAGAAGGCAAACCCTAGTATTGCTACAGAGTCTACACGGTCTCTATAAGAGTTACCTCCATTAATATCCTGACACAGTCAAGACTCTGAAATTATTTCAATATAAAAAATGAAAATAGCTATAGATGCAAGAGTAATTTCGGATAAAATGCATGGCCTTACGAGATACGCTTATCAGCTTATTATTGCCCTGGCGGAAATTGACAAGGAAAATGAATACCTTCTCCTTTCCAACGAAGAAAAAATACTAAACACAGTTACACAAAATAGTAACTTTAGATTTTTAAAATGCAACATAAAACTATACTCACTGAAGGAACAGTTTCTAATTCCATTTATACTAAAAAGAGAAGGAGTTGAAATTTATCATTCCCCAACATTTTCTGCCCCAATATTTGCGCCCTGTAAAGTTGTAATGACAATTCATGATATGATTCATCTGATTCAAGCGGAACATTATTCGCCGCTGAAAAATTTGTACTACAAACTTATAGTTAAAACAGCCGCTCAAAAATCGTTCAGAGTTATTACTGTCTCTGAAAACTCTAAAAAAGATATCATTCGCTTTCTAAATGTCTCCGGCGATAAAATCAACTCTGTATACGGAGGTGTAGATGAAAAATTTGAAAAACAGGTTAATGATCTTCATAAAAAAGAGGTTAAAAATAAATACTTTATCCATGGGAAATATATTTTATATATCGGAAATGAGAAACCTCATAAAAATGCATCCAACGTTATTAAGGCATTCGACCTTTTTATTAAAAAATATGGATCGGAATACTCCATTTTTATGATAGGAATATCAAGAGAACATATTGAAAAGGTTTTAGGACATAAAGCTCCCGGTCATTTTTTGACCATTAAAAATATTAGTAAAGACGCCGACCTGGTTCCTCTTTACCAGGCATCCTCACTCATTTTGTTTCCTTCTTCTTACGAGGGGTTCGGACTTCCGATTATTGAAGGCATGGCATGCGGTATACCGGTGATTACATCAAACACTTCATCCATGCCTGAAGTGGCAGGAGACGCTGCTTTAATGGTCGATCCTGAAAATATTAACCAAATCTCCGATGAAATTAAAAGAACACTTTCCGACAATAACTTAAGGGACGCCTTAGTTAAGAAGGGGATAAACAGGGCCAAACTCTTCACCTGGCAGAAAACAGCTCAGAAAACATTAGAGGTTTACAAAGAAGTTTATTCATAGCTATATTTCAGTATAAAACAAAAAATATCTCCTGAATCAGTTAAGTTTTCTTTTAACTCTGCTAAACTATTCTTTTTGATTAAAAAAAGTAGCATGAAAGAAATTGCCTTATGCATGTATTTTAAGAGCAGATAAGTTTTTAACACAATAAATGTAAATTTATTGTGATGTTTTCTATAAAAATTGAGTTGGCTGGCTCTATATTCTTTAGCAACCGCTGTTTCGTTAGATCTTTTGCTCATGCCTCCAAAATGGATTATCCTCGCTAAAGGAGTATATTTTACTTTCCAGCCTTTTCCCCTGACTCTGCAGCATAGATCAGCATCCTCAAAGTACATGAAATAATTTTCATCAAAAAACCCTGCTTCCAAAATGGCTTTTTTTCTAATCATCATGCATGCTCCGGTTACCCAATCAACTTCCTGTTCTTTTTGATACTTAATATACAACCTTTTACCTATCAAGCTTTTTTTACTTTTAATGATTTTATTATAAAAACTCTTCCTCATGAATTCGGAGAAAAGATTGGGGGTTTTATAAAAAGATTCCTGTATAGTTTTTCCCTCTGTTAAAATTTGAGGTCCAAGAATGGCAACCTCAGGTGATTTTTCCATGATAGAATAAAGCGTATCAACGGCACCCGGTAGAAGAATAGTATCGTTATTTAGCAAAAGGAGATACCGTCCGGAACATTTATTAATTGCCTTATTATTCGCTTTTGCAAATCCTTCATTGGAATTGTTCAAAAAAAGCTTTACATCTGGAAACTTTCCTTTCATCAAACCTTCTATTTTTTCAGAGGAGTTGTTATCAACAACGAGCACCTCAAATTTGATTGATTCAACAGTTTCATAAATCGATTGGAGACATGCTTCGAGGAAGCCTTTTGCGTTGTAATTAACTATAACTATTGATAAATCGGTCATAGTATTATATGTCGTTAATGCTGATTATAAGTTTCCCGTAAAATAAATATCATCTATTCCCATAGGAAATATGAAAAGATCGATCATCGACGTTACTTGGTTTTTATAGAGACATTTCCTGAAACAAAAAGCAGGTAAAAGCCAATCAATGAAAACTTCCAAAATAAATCTATCACAAAGGGAATAAAAGGTTACTGTTTAATCCTGAATAACGCAAGTGTTCTATCTTTTGTATTCCAGTTCATTATTCCTTGAAAATGCTCTGACTTTGCTTCAGCCAAAAAATTATAATCCGCATCACTCCATTGGCCTTCTTCCCATAAATAATAATCAATTTTATTTTCTTTTAAAGATAAAACGAGATTCTGGTAGTTCATTTTAACGAGAAAATTATACTTTTCTAAATTGTTCATAGCGCATTCAATTCCACCGGAATAGAGATTAGCAAAGAGCGACACTCTCGCATCAGGGGCTATGATTTTAACAAGATTATTTTTTTCCAACCGGGCAATGTAATTGCCTATCTCTTCATATACTAACTGGTCTTTCCTTTTATGAACAAGATTGTGAGGGAAAATAACAACCGTAAGGACAATAAATAAAAAAATTGTTCCAATAGCTTTTTTATCATTGAAACCCTTAGCTTTTAAATGCCTTATGAGTTCTTCGATGCCGGTACAAATAAAAATAAAAGCGGGAAGCATGATAATGGCAACATACCTGTCCACCATGGTTTCAGTTTTTAAGTAAAAAAGAAATACTGCGACAAAGGACAAAGAGGCTAAAAGGATAAAGTAGCTGAAATTACGGTTTCGCTGTAGTTCTTTTTTAGTAACCGCAATCGCTATCAGCAAAAAAACTAAAGGCGCGTAGAAAACTCTTGTTAGCCTCAATAGGATTGACCATACAGCAAGAAACGATTTTTCTAAAATATTGACATTCAGCAAACTATCTAAAAGATCCCTGAAAAACGTTACCAACCTTGGCTCCAGGTAAAATGTCCATAGGGTAAAATCTTCATTGTAAATAAGCATACCTGTGACGACTGTAAGAGACAAAACGATTAGAGGGAGACAAAAGAAAAAGAGTTTCTTTAATTTTTCTCCTCCAAAAATAAATATATACAGGACTGAACCAATAAAGAAAATTATAATTTCAAAACGGGCCCATCCAGCAATCAGAAAAAATATGCAGCTTAATATTAAAAAATTATCTTTACCTTTCTGGTTAATAGCACTAATGAAAAAAAAGATTCCATATAGGGCAAAAAACCAGAAAATGGGTCCTTTTATTAAGTCCTCACTGTGCGATACTAGAAACGGATTGATCGTAAATGCCAGGGTTGCTAAAAAAACCGTTGATTCACGGAAAAACTGTCGTGCGATTAAGTAAAACGGAATAATCGTAAGAGTTCCAAAAAGGATAGAGACGGATTTTGCCGCCGTTATCCAATTCTCTGAAAAAGTATAAAAAACCGGAATTAGCAAATGATATATGGAAATAAACTTGTATCCACAGCTCAAAGCAAGCTCAAAGTTTCCGTCTAAAATAGCCTTTGCCTGATTTATGTACCAGACACCGTCCGGGTTGATAATATTTTTATACTTAAGGGGATAAAGGCGAAACACAAAACCAATTATTAAAAACCCAGAAATTATTAAAGGTTGTCTCAATTTGTCTTTCATAAGTTAATCTTTGAACACTTTGTAACTAATGGAATTAATCGTTTGATAAAAGGACAGAAGGCAGGATTTAAGGCAGATTTTAGCGTTAGAATTAACTATTATTATTGATAAATCAATCATAGTATAATATGCAATTAATGCGGGTCAAAAAATTTTCCATAAAATAAAGATCATATTATAATATCATCTATTGTGAGAGAAAATATGAAAATAGCGATAACCGGGGGCACAGGTTTTTTAGGAAGATATATACTGAAACAACTTGTTAAAGAAGGCCATATCTGCCGATGCTGGAAGCGCTTTAACAGTGATACAAGCGGCCTTGAAGATTTGAGCGGGAAAGTGGAGTGGGTTGAAGGTGATCTCGGTGATCAGGGAAGTCAAAAAAGGTTAATCAGAGGAATGGACGCCATTGTCCATTCGGCTCTGGCCCGTCCAAGAGGATTGCAATTTAGAGCAAATCCCGGAAAAGACCTCATGGAATTTTTGCAGTTAAACCTGATGGGATCTCTTTCTTTAATGAACATGTCAAAGGAAATCGGGATAGATCGGTTTATTTTCATTTCCACCTGTGCGGTTCATGAAGTCATCCTCGCTGATCGGCCTCTCGATGAAACGCATCCTCTCTGGTCACTATCTCACTACGGATCCTATAAGGCTTCTGTTGAAAAATTTGTCCACAGTTTTGGTTATGGAGAGGCCTGGAACATCTGCGCCGTAAGACCAACAGGAATTTACGGTCTAACACATCCACCGGAACATAGTAAATGGTTTGACTTAATCAAGCGGGCGAAAAAGGGCGGACGAATCTCCGTGGCAACGGGAGGGAAAGAGATTCATGCCGCAGATGTGGCGAAAGCTGTCTCCCTTCTTCTTCAATCAGACGGAATTGCGGGGCAGACATATAATTGTTACGACATGTATATTGCAGATCAGGAAGTGGCTCGAATCGCCTCAGAAATTTTAAACAGCAACTGTATTATAGAAGATTTAAATAAAGGACCAAAAAACCAGATTGATACGCAAAAAATTAGAAACCTTGGAATGACTTTTGGCGGTAAAGAACTTCTCAGAAAAACAATAGAAGAAATAGTGGAACTTATTTAACCATCCATATATAGAAAACTTGACATTTTTTAATATAGTTGATAGTTTTGTTTAATAAGGCGTTTTGTGGGATGGAGATTGACTATTTTAAAAAAAGCTATGACCAAAATATTAAACGAAAGAAACGTAAAAATTCTTCAAGCTGTCCTGAAACATTTTATTTCAACGGCAGAACCGGTCGGTTCGCGCACTATTTCAAAGAAATACCTTAGAGATTTAAGTCCAGCTACCATCCGTAATGCCATGTCAGATCTGGAGGATTCTGGCTTTTTAAAACAGCCTCATCCTTCGGCTGGGAGGGTACCAACCGATAGAGCATACCGGTTTTATGTTGATAATCTATGTAAGATTCCCAAACCAAGCCATAGAGATTCTGAAGCTATTAAGAAAAAATTAGAGTCCAACCGAACAGAAGCAATGGAAACTATTTTACAATCTTCGAAAGTACTCTCTGATTTATCTAATCAGGCAAGCATTATTCTTCTCCCTAAATTTGCAAATATCACTTTTAAACGTATTGAACTGATTAAAACCGGTGCGTTTCAGGTGTTAGTTGTTTTCATTTCTAAATCCGGCGTAGTCCAAAACAAATTGATTAATTTAAAAGATGATCTTACTCAGGACAAACTCGACTCAATCTCCAGATACTTAAATGACCAGTTCAATAATTTAACTTTACGAGAAGTGAGGAAAAAAATTGTTTCCACTATGAAAAGAGAAAAAAGGATTTATAATAACCTTCTCAAAAAAGCAATGGAGTTAATCCAAAAAGCCTTTATTGAAGATGAAATAGAAGGAGACTTCTACATAGCCGGTACGACCAATATTTTTGACAAACCCGAATTCAGCGATGATTTAAAGAAAATGAAAGGTATTTTGAACGCATTTGAGGAAAAGAGCAAACTTATGTATATTCTGGATCAATGCCTCAAAGAAGAAGGGACCAGCATTATTATTGGATCAGAAAATCGAATACACGAAATGCAGGACTGCAGTCTAGTGACCCATACTTATAAGTATGGCGCTAATGTTTTAGGAACAGTTGGGATATTTGGCCCAAAAAGGATGGAATATCCCAAAATTATTTCCCTTGTAGATTATACCGCCAACATATTATCAAATAAACTCTCAGACTCTTAGATAATTATTATCTACCTGTAAAAAAGCTATTTGTTAATCCACAGTCTTACATAAGGAGCAACATAATGGAAGTTCCAGAAACACAAAAAATTATAGAGTCAGATGAAAACGTGAAGAAAAAATCCGGAGGAAAAGCTCCTCAGCAGGAAACAAAAAAAACACTAACAAAAAAGACTAAAGGCAAAGCAGATAAATTAGAGGCAATTAAAAAACTCTACAAGAAAGAAACGGAAAAGTTAAAAAAAGAAATTGACGCAAAGGACAATGAATCAAAGGAAAATTACGATAAATTCCTTCGACTAAACGCTGAATTTGAGAATTTTAAGAAAAGGACACAAAGGGAAAAAACTGATTCTTTTAAATATGCCGGCGAAAAAATTATACGAGAGATGATACCTGTTATGGATGACCTTGAGCGAGCTCTTCAAGCTACCAAAAATAACGATAAAGTAGATGAGTTGAGCAAAGGGGTTGATATGATTATGAAGAAAATCAAAAATATCCTGGGATCTGTTGGAGCTAAACAATTTGACAGTCTCAACCAGGTTTTTGATCCAAACAAACATGAAGCTGTCTCAAAAATCGTTACAACAGAACATGAGCACAATACAATTATAGAAGAACTTCGCAAAGGATACATATTTCATGACAGGCTTTTAAGACCTGCCATGGTCGTAGTGGCAGAAAACATATCGGAAAAAGAGAAAGAAACAGTGCCTAAAACAAAAGCAGAAAAAGAGTAATGAATAAAAAAAGTGGTGAAATAAATTGATAAAAAGGGATTATTATTCAGTATTAGGCATTTCTCGTCAAGCCAGCGAGAATGAAATTAAAAAGGCATACCGCCAGCTTGCCCTTAGACACCACCCGGATAAAAACTCCGGGAGCAAAATATCAGAAGAAAGATTTAAAGAAGCCTCTGAAGCGTACGCGATTTTAAGCGATTCTCGTAAACGGGCGAGTTACGATCAATTTGGTCATCGGGCCGGTTCAGCTAGTTTTGAAGGATTTGCTTCCAGGAGTGGATTCGAATCAGGGTTTGGAGATATTTTTGAAGATATTTTCAGTGATTTCTTCAAAGATAATTTTACTCAAAGGAAGAAAAAAGTCAAAAGAGGTGATGATCTAGAGTACAATTTAAATGTATCACTTGAGGAAGCCGCATCTGGCGCTGAAACAAAAATAATAGTTTTTAGAAAAGAATCCTGTTCTGCCTGTGTTGGTAGTGGGGCCAGAAAAGGAAGCCAACCGATAATTTGCCAATCTTGCGGAGGTACTGGAAATATAAGGGCTCACAGAGGCTTTTTTGCAGTTAACCAAACCTGTACGAATTGCAATGGAAATGGGCAAATAATCCAGGATCTCTGCCCGAATTGCTATGGCAATGGCATGGCAAAAGTCAAAAAGGTTCTGTCTTTTAAAATTCCGGCAGGTGTAGAAACCGGACAGAAATTTATAATATCCGGAGAGGGCAGCTATGGACTTAATGGTGGCTCCCCAGGTGATGTTATAGTTGTAATTTCTATTCGTAGCCATTCATTTTTTGAAAGAGACGGGTATGATACTCACTGTGAAATTCCCATTTCTTTTACCTTAGCAGTACTTGGGGGTGAAACAGAAGTTATTTCTCTGACAAATATAATAAAACTTAAAATTCCCCCAGGAACTTATTCCGGCCAGATTTTTCGTCTAAAAGAAAAAGGCATAGCAAAACCTAACGGTGGTGGTTATGGGGATCAACTGGTCAAAGTCAAAATAGAAATTCCAAAACGCATAACGCGTCACCAAAAAGACTTGCTTGAAGAGTTCACCGCAATTAGTGGTGAAACTATTAATTCACACAAGAAAAATCTATTCAAAAAAATAAAAGATATTATCCTTCCTAAAAAGTAATGTCTAACTTCGATGATTTATAACAAGACTCCCTGCATAATAGTGCCCCACAACAATGCATCAGGTCAAATTGGCAGGGTTGATTGCAGCAAGGAAAACCGCTGTTACAATCCTGACGTCTTTAAAAAGATGCCTTTAATAAGATTAGAGGGAAGCATTATTCTTTCTTTTTTAACAACAATTGCTTCCGGTCAATGGTATATTGCTGGCTTTCAGTCAGGTTATTCCGAAACCTCTTAAGGTTTTAAAGACTTTAGATCCTATGACTATTTACAAATTATGGAATGCCGAATGATTTTCTTCTAACCCTCAATATTTTCTACTAAACATAAGATAAATTGTTTTATAAATAAAAGATGCCATGCGTCAGTATAGCGAAATCCTCGGTGTAAAAATTGACAGGCTTTCAACAAATCAAGTGTTAGATAGAATCTCGGAGTTTGTTGCTTCCGGGAAACCACACCATGTTGTTTATGTCAATGTTGATGGAATAAATAGATTTTTTAGTGATAAGCGTTATTGTAAAATCGTGAACGAAGCAGACCTGGTTTATCCGGATGGCATGGGTGTGGTTTGGGCATCCAAATTCTCAGACAAACCTCTTAGCGAAAGGGTCAATGCAGGAGATTTTTTGCCGGATTTATGCAAAGTATGTGTTGAAAAAGGGTATAAAATTTATCTGCTTGGCAGCGAAAAAGGCGTTGCAGAGGGAGCTTCAGACTATTTACAAAAAAAACATAAGGGATTAAAAATAGTTGGTACAGGAGATGGCTTTTTTGATGATAAGGATGAGGAGAAAATCATAAAAGAGATAAATAAACTTTCTCCAGACATTCTCCTTGTTGGTATGGGGGTGCCGCGCCAGGAAAAATGGATAAAGAGAAATATGCGACGATTAAACGTGCCTGTATGCTGGGGTGTAGGAGCCCTTTTTGATTTTTATTCACTTCGAATTAAACGAGCCCCTATTATCATGAGGAAAATAGGCCTGGAGTGGTTGTTCAGGCTTATGATAGAACCAAGGCGGTTATGGAGAAGATACATAATTGGAAATTTCCTATTTACATTACGTCTTTTCACCTTACTTGCCTTAGATGCTTTTCTCATCTCTGTTGGGTGGATTGGAGCTTACTGGATTCGTTATCTTCTGAATGATTCTCTTAACAACCCTATTAATCCATTTTCTATATATTTATACGCCTTGCCCGGCATTGTAGGGTTATGGATTTTAATGTGTATATTCTTTGACTTGTATCGCCAACGCCCCAGGATGGATCGCTTTGAAGAATTCTCCATAATTGTAAAAGCTGTCTTAATGGGCATACTTTCTACTATGTCCTTTTCTTTTATGTTCAAAGAGTTTGATTTCGGCAGATTGGTAGTTTTAATTTCCGGTATGTTAAATCTATTTTTATTAATTTTTTCAAGAAATTTGATTACATCAGTCGACAGAATTTTGGAAAGAAAAGAATATGGTCTAAAAAAAGCGCTTATTGTTGGAACAGGGGAATTTGCGCAGCAGATAAAAAAAGAAATTGAAGATATGCCGGCGGGGTATAATGTAGTAAGTTTCATAGGGCTTGATCATGTTGCTGATTTAGAAAAAGTAGTTGATAAACATGAAATTGATGAAATTTTTATTGCAGCACCTGACATGCCCTTAAAAGAGAAGCTTAACCTTGTATCTTCTCACAAAGAGCTTGATGTTGAGTTTAAAATTATATCAGACGCCTTCAGACTATTCGCAAAAAGGATAAAATTGGATAAGATTATGGATATACCTGTCGTGGACATTTCCTCATCCGAGGAAGACAGGTTTTATCTAATTATAAAAAGTGTGGCTGATTTTTTGCTGGCCTTTATTGGAATATTACTGTCTTTGCCTTTTGGTTTTATAATCGCCATTTTCATAAAACTTGAATCACGCGGTCCGATCTTTTTTTGGCAGGAAAGAGTGGGAAAGGATTTTCAGATATTTAAAATGTTAAAGTTCCGGACTATGCACCACGAAGTAGATGAATATGAATTATCTCCTAATGACTTAAACGATCCCCGGGTAACGCCTATTGGCCGCTTCCTGCGGCGATGGAGCTTAGATGAACTTCCACAGCTA
>MPMF02041253.1_pt1 | contig 30106 bp, 28 predicted proteins | sample 1617271 | NCBI WGS metagenome assembly MPMF02 (sample SAMN05944812, study PRJNA350692) | marine metagenome | biome: marine; feature: ODZ; material: water; isolation source: 120 m water sample prefiltered with 30 um filter, filtered on to 0.2 um... | place: Pacific Ocean | collected 2012-04-09... | reverse complement strand
GGGGCGGCGCGATGGCCAAACGTTGCCAGCGCGGCGGCGGCGGCGGCGGCCTCGTCGCTGCCCGGCTTGGCCTCGATGATGGCGGCCAATGCCGGGGCGGTCCCGATGGCGTCCGACTTCAGGTTGCGCAGCAAGTGGAGCATTCGCGTGCGGTGCCCGCCTTCCGCCTGGCCAAGCCGGTTGGTGATCTCGCGCAGCGGCAGCGGGCCCAGCCCGCGCAGTGCAGCGAGGGCGTTGTTGTAAACCAGGTGCTCGGGATCGCCGAGCGATTCGACGAGGTCCGGGATGGCCGGCGCCGCCGCTTGGCCAAGCGCGGCCAGTCCGGCCGCGCCGCCGGCACGAATCTCCGAACGCTCGTAGGTATTCACCCAGCGAAGGAGATCGTGCCGCTCGATGCCCGGCAGCTTGTCGGCAGTGTCCAGCAGGGGCTGTTTCCAGACAGGGTCGGTGTGGCGCAGCGCGAGTTGAAGCCACGGGAGGACGTTGGTGCCGAGTTGCGCCACGGCGGCCTGGGCGGCGGCACGGCGACCGGGGTCGGCGGTGACGAGCAGGTCCTGCACCCACTCCTCGAGCGGGCGGCCGTCCACCACCGGCCCGCGGTCGCGCCGGGACACGATGAGGAGCAGCACGAGCACGGCCAGCGCCGCCAAGCCAATCTTGAGCCATCGCCGTTTTCTCATGCGCGAAAGTCTGCGAGCGGCAGCGAGCAGCGGGAAGAAAAATCAGTCGTTCTGCGCCTGGATCTGGCCGGCGATCTCGAGGGCCAGCTCGATGGCCTGCCGCGCCGACTCGCCACTGACAAGCGGCTCCTGTTTTTCAGCGACACACCGGACGAAGCTCTCCAGTTCAACCTTGAGCGGTTCCTCACGCTGGATCGGCACCGGCTCGCGCACAACGCGCCTGCCGCCGAACTGGCTGACGATGGCGCTGTCTTTGCCGGCGATCAGTTTCTTTAGCAACGACGATTCCTGCTCGTCCTCCCGGGCGAGCCGATAGTGGTAGCCCTGCTGCTCACGATAATCGAGCGACACATAGCTGGGCGTATCGCCGCCGCTGAAGACGCGAATCTTGCGCAGGCTCTCCGGGCTGACACGGCTGACGGTGAGATTGGCGACGCAGCCGTTAGCAAAGCGCAGCCGTGCGTTGGCGATGTCCTCGGACACGCTGAGCACCCTCACGCCAGCAGCATCGACGTGCTCGACCGGCGAGCGCACGAAGGCCAGCACGATGTCAAGGTCGTGAATCATCAGATCCAGTACCACGCCGATGTCCATGCTGCGCGCCGGGTAGGGCGAGAGTCGGTGCGACTCGATGAAACGCGGCTCGCAGACGGCCTCGCGCAGATAGTTGAAGACCGGGTTGAAGCGCTCGATGTGGCCGACCTGCAGCACGCAGTCGTGCCGCTTGGCCAGGCGCACCAGATCGGCGGCCTGCGCGGCGTCATCCGTCATCGGTTTTTCGATGAGCAGATGTTTGCCCTGCTCGAGCAGCGGCTTGGCCAAGGCGTGATGGGTGATAGTGGGCGTGACGATGCTCAGGGCTTCCGCTGCAGCCGCCGCGGCCTCGACCGAGCCAAGCGCGGCGGTGCCGTGTTTCTCGGCTATCGACTTGGCCAGGGCGGAGTCGGTGTCGTACACGCCGACCAACTCCACGGTGCCGCGCCGGTGCATTTCACCGTAAATGCGCGTATGCTGCCGGCCGAGCGAGCCGACGCCCAGCACGGCCACCCTGACCCTTGCTTCCATGCCCGGAGCCTACCGGCCCCTTGGCCAAGCGGCGAGGAAATCAGCCTCCCGTGGCCCCCACGGCACAAACCGTGCTTCCCTTGGCTTGATTTTCTCGAACTTTGGTTCGAATCTCGCGTTGGTTTTACAGAATGGCAGTCAAGAAAAAAGAACTGGAAATACGCGCCCTGCTGGTCGAGGACAACGAGATCATCATCGAGTCGCTCAACGAGATCATGCGGTCCCGGTCAATGGGCTTCAACGTCATCACCCACAAGCTGGGCAGCCAAGCGATCGAATTGCTGAAAGGCGGCTCGATAAGCTTGGTCATCGCCGACGACAAGTGCGGTGACAAGGAGGGACTCGAGGTTCTCGAGGAGGCCCGCAAGTCTGTGCCCTCTGCCACGCGGCTGCTGCTGACCAGCCGTGTGAATGACGACGCCGTCCAGGCTGCATTGAAGGATCGGCTCGTTTATCGCTACATTACCAAGCCCTGGCTGACCGAGGACCTGATCCTGACCCTTAATACCGCCGCGGACACCTATCGGCTCGCGGAGAAAAACCGCTCCCTCACCATGCAAAATAAGGATCTGGAGAGGACGGTTCGTGATCTGGAGAGACTAGCCGAGTCGGGAGGCGGCGGCCAAGGCGGTGCCGTGTCTGCGGCCGTTCAAGCCGCGCAAACTGAAGTAGCCGTTGGGGATGGCGATGCAGAGACCATCATCCAGACGATGATTGAAATGCTTTATGTGTTCCACCCGAACCTGAAGAGCAACGCCATACGCACCATGGCGCTGGTCAAGACCGTGGCTGAAAATCAAAGAATGGAGGAAATGCCGACGCAGTCGCTTTACCAGGCGGCTGCATTGCACGACATTGCGATCCCCGGCGTGGACCGCCCGATCATCCGGCGCTGGCTGCGCGATCCGGATAAGTGCAACAGGGACGAGATGAAAATCATTGAGCAGCACCCTCTGACTGCCGTCGAGATGCTCAAGCCGTTCAAGATGTTCCAAGAGGTTCAACCGATCATTCAAGCCCATCACGAGGACTGGAACGGCAAGGGTTACCCCAACCAGCTCAAGGGAGGAACCATCCCGTGGGAGGCGAGGCTTCTTCGCGTGGCACTCGACTTCTGCAGCAAGCACGCCGACCCCATCCAGGCCATGCTGGATATCGAGGAACACTCCGGCGACCTCTACGACCCGGACGCCGTTCGCGCCATTGCCAAGGCGGTGCCCCTCACCGAGATGCCCACCGGCGAACGCGAAATCCTGCTCATCGAGTTGAAGGAAGGCATGACGCTCGGCCGTGACATCAACAATGCCAACGGTTTCCTGCTGTTTCCCAAGGGTAAAACGCTCTCCCAATCGATGTGCGACAAGCTGTTTAACATCGACCGAATCTCGCCCCTCTACCCCTACGTGCTCGTGTATTGCTGACCGATTTTCCGCGCAATCATGCCCCTCTCCAAAGCCGACCAAGCGCGTGCCGACGAACTGGCCAAGCGCGCCTCGGCGGCGTTTGCCGAGTCCGACCTCGCCGAGGTGCGGCAGCTCTACACCGAGGTGCTTTCGATCAATCCCGAACACCCCGAGGCCAACTACTGGCTCGGCTACCTCGAGTGCCGCGAAGGCAATCCCGAGGCCGGTGTCAACTACCTGAAGACCTCCAGCGGCTCCGCTCTCGAGCATGCGACCTGGCTCGCGCCGGACAGCCTCGTCGAGCTGGGCATGGCGCTCAACGAACTCGGCCGCGAGGCCGAGGCCGCCGAGAATTTCGCAACCGTCCTTGAGCGTTTTCCTGCCTACTCCGATGGCCAGTTGAAACTGGCCGGGGAGATGGAGCGGGACGAGCACCTAGTCGAGTCCGCCATCGACGCCTGCCACCGAGGCCTGCTGGTGGATGGCCGACACCCCGGACTGCTCAAGAAAACCGCCGAGCTGCTCGAGCACGAGGCGCGCTGGGACGAAGCCGCTGATTTTTGGGATCTTCTCCGCGGGGTGACAAAGCCGAATCCCAACATCCACCTCAAGATTGGCCTGGCCAGGCTCAGGCACAACGACAATCGCCAAGCGGCCCGTGCCGAGTTTGAGAAGGCGCTCGAGATCGACCCCGACCACGAGGCGGCCACCTTCGCGCTCGCGGAGCGGCTCGACGACGAGGGGGCGTTCGACGAAGTCATCAGCCGGCTCGAGCGCTTGGCCAAGGCCAAGCCCGACGCCGCACGGGTGCCGCTCACCCTGGCCAATTTTCTCCGCAAATATGGCCGGCTCGAGGACGCGATCGACCGGTGGCGCGTCGGCTTGGCCAAGGCACCGGAGTGGGACGACTCCTGGCGCGACCTTGGCCTTGGCCTCGAGCATCTGGACCGAATCGACGAGGCCGCGGACGCCTACCGCCAAGCGGTCCAAGCGGCCCCGGAAAATGCCGAAAACCACCGTTACCTCGGCTCGGCACTGCAGGACGCCGGCCAACTCGACGAGGCGCTCGGGGCTTACAGCCGGACTGTCGAGATCGACCCGGAAAACGCCGAGGCCCACTGGGGCCGGTTCTGGGTGTGCGCCCTCCGGGGCGAGTTCCCGAAGGCGTGGGACGACTACGAGTGGCGCTGGAAACTCAGCAGCCGCACCACGCCGGAGCTCGACGATTCCGCCCCGCTCTGGGAAGGCGGCGACCTCGCCGGGCAGACATTTTTCCTGCGCGCCGAGCAGGGCTACGGCGACACCCTCCAGACCATCCGCTACGCGCCGGTTCTGGCCGAAATGGGCGCGACCGTGAAAGTCGGCTGCCCACCGGCGCTCGCCCGGCTGTTCACCGGCGCGCCGGGCGTAAGCCAGGTCGTCGCCGGCAACGCGGGGAAAGTGAGCTTCCACAGCCACCAGGCGATGTTCAGCCTGCCGCGCATCCTCGGCACCACGCTGGAGACTATCCCCGGCACCGTGCCGTACCTCACTGCGCCAAGCCCGGACGGCATCGAACTGCCGGCCACAATCGGCGTCTTCCGCATCGGGCTAACGTGGCACGGCTCCGGCAGCCAAAGCCCCGATCGGCGCAGTGTGCCGTTCGAGCAACTGTTGCCGCTGCTCAGTCAGGAGCGGGCGATGTTCTTCTCCCTCCAACTCGGCGACGCCGCTAATGACCCCGCCCGTGCCGGGATCAAAAACAAGCTCGCCGATCTGTCGCCGTTGATGGACGACTTCGCCTCCACCGCCGCGCTCATCGAGCAGCTCGACCTCGTCATCACCGTCGACACCGCCGTCGCCCACTTGGCCGGGGCGCTCGGCAAGCCGACTTGGCTGCTGCTCTCCGCCGCTCCGGACTGGCGCTGGATGCTCGGCCGCGACGACAGCCCGTGGTACCCGTCGATGCGTCTCTTCCGTCAAGCCAAGCTCGGCGACTGGAGTGAGCCCATGACCAGGCTCCGGAAGGAATTGGCCCGCACCGTTTGACGCGCTTGGCCAAGCGCGCGCTCGACAGCCAAGCTCTTGGCCGGCATCATTACTCGCCTTTTTACCGCAAAAACAATGGCCAAGCCGGAAATCCAAACCAAGGTCGTGGGGAGCTACCCGGTACCGTCGTGGCTCGCCGCCAACCCCTCCACGCCCGCCCTGCGCGACGCCATTCTTGTCGTGCTCAAGACACAGGAACTGGCCGGCATCGACCTGGTCTCCGACGGCGAACTGTCCCGCTTCGACATCAACCACCCGGAGACCAACGGCATGATCGACTACTTCATCCGACCAATGGGCGGCATCTCGTCTGCCCTCACGCGGGAGGACCTGGCCCGGTTTGCCGCCGAGCAGCGGATGGGCTTTCGCACGCAGCCGGCTGGAGTCGTCGAGGGGCCGCTCACCGAGGGCACGCTCAACCTGCCGCATGACTGGCAACTTTTTCGGGGGCTTTCAAGCGCAGACACCATGTTCACCTTCACCGCGCCGTACATGCTGGCCCGCACCCTGATCGACCGGCAATACGGCGACATTCGTGCGTTGACGATGGCGCTCGCCGGGGTACTGCGCGAACAGGTCGAGTCGATCGATGCGCCGGTGATCCAAATGGACGAGGCCCACCTGACCGGCCACGCCGAGGACGCCGAGTGGGCACACGAGCCGTTCAACCTCGCGCTGGGCGGCATCCAGGGCGAGAAATCGCTGCACCTCTGCTTCGGCAACTACGGCGGGCAATCGATCCAAAAAGGCTACTGGCGGGACTTGATGCCGTTCCTCAATCGGCTGGAGGTCGATCACCTTGTGCTTGAGTTCGCGCGGCGCGGCTACGACGAACTGGAGGCATTCAACGAACTAAACCCGGAGACCCAACTCGGCGTCGGCGTGGTGGACATCAAGGACAACGAAGTTGAGTCAATCGATGTGATCGCAGGTCGAATCGAGAACGCAGTGGCCGTCCTTGGCATCGAGCGAATCAAGTGGGTGCATCCCGATTGCGGTTTCTGGATGCTCCCACGAAGTGTGGCGGATCGAAAAATGGAGGCGTTGGTCGCCGGGCGTGACCAGTTCCTCGATCGCTGAAAGAACCAGCCTCAACCGCCAAAACCGGTCTCTGACAACGGTAACTCGAACAATGCGAACTATTTAAGTGGCTCTTACGCTTGTTTATGCACCGATTAACAAATCCGGAAAAATGGCTGTTTTTAACCAAAAAAGTGGTTTTTTAAGGATGTGTTGGAGAGTTTTTCACTAGTTTTCCACAATCGCAATATCGCACTTCGGGAGTGCGCCAAATTGTCCCGGTATTCCAAGTTGACAGCCGCCAAAACTGACATTAGCCTCCGCCCTGCTGTCGGGGGGCAGGTATCTTTCTGCCGCTTGGCGATTGGAAAGGAAGTGAATTTTTTTTGACTGAAATACGCATCAGAAAAGGTGAACCATTGGACAGGGCGTTGCGCCGCCTGAAGAAGCGGCTCGACCGCGAAAACGTGATCAAGGACGCACGCAACAATCGTTACTACGAAAAGCCAAGTGTGCGCAAACGCCGCAAGATGAAGGTGGCCAAGTTCACGCAGATGTTGAAAACGCGCTACGCGGACGCCTGATCGCCCGAAACTTTTTTCGCCGGAAGTTGTCAATTGAGGCAGCTTCCGGCTATTTTTTTGTCACGATATGTATTCCTTCTCCACCTGCTGGAACTCCCACCGCCACACGGATGGCCGCGAGATGCTCGAGGAGATTCGCGACCTTGGTTTCGAGTACGCGGAGTTGAGTCACGGCATCCGGTTGAGCCTTGTGCCCGGCATCATGCAGGCGGTCGAGGCCGGGGTGATCAAGATTTCCACCCTGCACAACTTCTGTCCGCTGCCGATCGGCTGCAACCACGCCAACCCGAACGTATTCAAGTTCTCCTCCACCAACGCCCGCGAGCGCGACAACGCCTACCGGCACACGATGAAAACCATCGAGATGGCGGACCAGCTCGGAGCCAGGCTGATCGTGCTGCATATGGGCGAGATCGACATGCGCAACTACACAGACAAGTTGATCGACCTGCTCGAGGCTGGAAAGCAGGACACACCCAAGTACCAAAAGCTCTGCCAGGCCGCCGAACTGAAGCGCGAAAAAAAGAAGGCCAAGCAGTGCGAGCTCGCCTACGGGATGCTCGAGCGCATCGCAGAACAGGCGAGCCTACGAAAAATAATGCTCGGCATCGAGATTCGCGAGTCGCTCGAGGAAATCCCCATCGACACCGACTGGGACTTTTTCTTCCAGCGCTTCGACGACCCGAACATCTGCTACTGGCACGACGCCGGCCATGCGCAGATCAAGGAAAACCTCGGCTTCATCCATCACCGGCTGCACTTGGAGTCGATGGTCGGGCGCTTGGGCGGTTTTCACCTGCACGACGTGCAGTTTCCGGCCCGCGACCACCGTCCCCCGGGCAAGGGCATGATCGATTTCGAGGGACTCAAGCACACCGTAAAGCCGGAACACATCAAGGTCTTCGAGCTGAGCCCAAGCCTCAAGGCCGATGAGACCCGGGAAGGCGTGGCCCACCTGAAATCCATCTGGGGAGAGGATTGAATCTCACGTCCAACGCCCTGCGCCTCACGCTGAAACTGGCGGTCTGCCTCGTCCTGGTGGCGTGGATTTTGCACGTCATTTTCGCCGGTGAAGCGGAGATGCAACTCGGCAAAGACTGGGGCGCGTTGTCGTTTGCCAAGCAACTCCGCGAGAGCTGGACGATCGGGCCGACTGGCCTGTGGAAAACGATTTCCGGCGTAAGCCTTGGCTGGTTGCTGACTTCGTTCGTCTTCATGGGCACGACGATTTTCATCGGTGTCATCCGATGGCGGACCGTGTTGGCGGTGCAGGGGTTGTACCTGCCGCTTGGTCGTGCCGCCGGCATTTCGCTGGTCGCCCATTTTTTCAACTCCTTCCTGCTAGGCTCGACTGGCGGAGACCTGCTCAAGGCGTACTATTCCGCCGCGGAGACGAATCACAAAAAAGCCGAAGCCGTGACCACGGTTGTCGTTGACCGGCTGCTTGGCCTGTTCGCGATGCTGCTCTTCGTTTCGCTGATGGCCTTGGCCAACTGGAGCGTCGTGATGAGCCAGCAACGCTTCATGGCCGTGATGCTCGTTGTCCTCGGCATGCTCTTCGTGAGCGGCCTGGTCGTCGTGCTGTCATTTTGGGCCGGGCCAACAGGCGCGCGCCTGAAGTTCGAGACGCTCTTGGCCAAGCTGCCCAAGGGCGACGTGTTGGTGCGCTGCATCGAGGCGTGCCACGCCTTCGGCGAAAACCCCGGCTTCCTGCCGCGAGTGCTCGGCTGGTCGATGCTGCTCAGCTTGGCCTGCGTGCTGCAGATTGTCGCGCTTGGCCACGGGCTGGGCCTGCCGATGGGTGAACACTTCCGCGTGCTGCTGCTCATCGTGCCGGCGATCATTTGCATCAGCGCACTGCCCATCACGCCCAGCGGCATCGGCGTTCGCGAAAATCTTTACGTGTGGCTGCTATCGGCCACAGCGATCGGCATCGAGGCCAAGACGGCGTTGTCGCTCTCGCTGCTGGCGTTTGCCGGCAGCCTGCTGTGGAGCCTCATTGGCGGCGCAACGTACCTCGCCTTCCGCAGTCGCCACTCCCTCGACCAAATCGCCACCGACTAAAACCAGCGCTTAGCCAAGCGGTTATTTCTTGTCCCGTTTTTTGGCGAGTTCCTTGCGGAGCTTGAGCAGGGGGAGGGTGTTGATGACGTCGTTGGCGGTGAGCCAGCCTTTGCGGGCAATGCCGGCGCCTAGGCGCAAAAAACCGGCGTGCTCGTTGCGGTGGGCATCGGTGTTGATGACGCACTTGACGCCCTTGGCCTTGGCGTGTTGCCAGAGACGCCAATCAAGGTCGAATCGGTACGGGTTGGCATTGAGCTCGAGCCAGGTGCCGGTCGCGGCGCAGGCGTCGATGACGGCAAGCTGATCGATGGGGTAGGCTTCGCGGCGGAGCAGCAGCCGGCCGGTGAGGTGGGCGAGCATGTGGATGTTGGGATTCTCGGCGGCGGCGATGAGGCGGCCGGTGTTGTCGGCCTCGTTGCTGCCGGCGACGTGTAGGCTGGCAACAACGACGTCGAGCTCGGTGAGCAGGGCATCGTCGAAATCTAGCCTGGTTTTGAGGATGTCCACCTCGATGCCGCTGAGCAACCGGAAGTTGTTGCCGTCGGCCTCGAGTTGCTGGTTGACGCGGGCGACCTCGGCGATCTGTTTGCGGAGCCTCGACTCGTCGAGGCCGTTGGCCTGGAACGACGCACGCGAGTGGTCGGTGATCGCCCAGTATTCGCAGCCGAGCTCGCTCATGTAGTCCGCGATCTCCTCGAGCGACTCGGCGCCGTCGCTCCAGTTGGAATGGTTGTGCAACGAGCCCTTGAGATTGGTCCACTCGATGAGGCGCGGGATTTCGCCCGCCTCGCCGGCGTCGAACTCACCCTTGTCCTCGCGCAGCTCCGGCGGGATGTAGGCGAGGTCGAGCGCGGCGAAGATGTCCTCCTCGGTGTTGCAGTCGAGCAGCAGCTTGGGGTCGCGGGTTTCCTCGGTACTCTTAAACAGGCCGTATTCGTTGAGGCGCAGGCCACGGGCGATGGCGCGATGGCGCATGGCGATGTTGTGCTCCTTGCTGCCGGTGAAGTAGGCCTGTGCGAACGGGTACTCGGCGTCGCTCACGACCCGCAAATCGGCTTGGACACCGCCATCGAGGATCACGCTGGCCTTGGTGTCGCCCTTGGCCGAGACGGAGAGGATGTCCGCTTGGCCAGTGAAAAAGTCTATGATTGTCTCTGGATTTTTCGACGAAACGAGGAAGTCGATGTCGCGGACGATTTCCTTGTGGCGGCGCAGGCTGCCGGCGGTGCTGCAGCGGATGACGTCGGGGTGGGCGCGGAGCTGCTCGAGGATCGGATCAGCGAGGTTGAGGGCGGTGCTGATGTGATGGTGTGAGGCGTAGTTGCGGCGGAACTCGATGCCCTCGAGGATTTTCGACTCGGTCTTTTTGCCGAAGCCGGGCAACTCGGCGAGCTGGCTGTCTTTGCAGGCCTGCTCCAGGGCCTCGACCGTCTCGATGCCGAGTTTGCTGTAAACGGCCTTGACCTTTTTCGGCCCCAGGCCGGGGATGTTGAGCATGGCGATGAGGCCGTCAGGAATGGAGGCCTTGAGCTCGTCGTAGTAGGCCAGTTCGCCGGTGGTGGCCAGCTCGGTGATTTTCTCGGCCAAGGCCTTACCGATGCCCTTGATGCTGCCCAAGCGCTCCTCTGCGATCAGCGTGTCGAGCGGCTCGGCGAGACCCTCGAGCGTGCGCGCTCCATTTTGATAGGCGCGTGTCTTGAACGGATTCTCCCCCTTCAACTCGAGAAATATCCCGATCTCCCTGAGGATGTCCGCAACCTCGTCCTTCTGCACGAAGCCGAGTTAATCATCCGGAGCCGCGCTTGGCCAAGCGGAACCTCGCTTAGTTTACAGCTTGGGCTCCTGCCACTCGAGGCCAAGCGCCTGGCCAACGGCGGGGCAGGTGAGCTGGCCGTTGTGGGCGTTGATGCCGCCGACAAGTTCTGGCGCCTTTTCGCATGCCTCTCGGAGGCCGTGGTTGGCGAGCAGTTCGACGTAACGGTGCGTGACGTTGGTCAGCGCCTGGGTGGCGGTGCGCGCGTAGGCCGCCGGCATGTTGGCCACGCAGTAATGAGTCACGCCCTCCTCGACGAACACCGGGTCGTGATGAGTGGTCGGGCGCGAGGTCTCGGCGCAGCCTCCCTGGTCGATGGCGATGTCGACGAGCACGCTGCCGGGACGCATGCGGCGCAGCATGTCGCGGTGAATCAGCTTGGGCGCCTTGGCCCCGGGCACCAGCACCGCTCCAATCAACAGGTCCACGCGTGGTAATTGCTCGAGGATGTGCGCCTCGCTCGAGTACAGCGTGTTGGCGGTGTGGAGCGTGATGTCGAGAAAGCGCATCCGCTCGACATCCACCTCGAGGATGGTGACGTCGGCGTCCAGGCCGGTAGCCATGCGGGCGGCGTTGACGCCGGCCACGCCGCCGCCGAGCACCATCACGCGGCCCGGTAGCACGCCCGGCACGCCGCCAAGCAGGATGCCGCCGCCGCCAAAGTGGCGCGCGAGGAAGTAGCCGCCGACCAGCACGGACATGCGCCCGGCGATCTCGCTCATTGGCTCGAGCAGCGGCAGGCGGCCGTTGACATCAATCGTCTCGTAGGCGAGCGCGGTGATGCCGGAGCGGCAGACAGCCTCGGTGAGTTCACGGCTGGCGGCAAGGTGAAAGTAGGTGAACAGCACCTGACCGGGCCGCAGGAGGCCGTACTCCTCCGGCAACGGTTCCTTGACCTTCACCACCAGGTCGCCCTCGGCGAACAGGGCGGCATGGTCGTCGATCAATTTGGCGCCGACCTGCTCGTAATCGGCGTCGGGATACCCGGTGCCCTCGCCGGCGCCGCGCTCCACCAGCACGGTGTGGCCTTGCTGCACCAGTTGATAGGCGACGGAGGGGAGCAGCCCGACCCGGTATTCCTGTTTTTTGATCTCCTTGGGAATGGCAATTTTCATGAGGACTTTGGTTGCTTCGCCAACGGCGGGTGACTTAACATCTTTGGCATCGCTTGGCCAAGGCCGGAGCCGAAAGATTTGCCAAAAAAGCGCCGGTTTGCCTTTGACCCGCGCTTGGCCAAGCGATAAAAATATCGGTCCCAAGGAGTGGGTTCGTTCGCGGACTCCGCAGAGATGATCATGTTGTTACAAGCCGGGGCGCAGGCAGCGTCCTCGAACGAGCTCATTTACGTGTGGAGCGCGTCCACGCCGGCGGGCAAGACGATCATCGTCCTGCTCGGGGTGTTGTCGATTTTTGTCTGGTCGGTTATGTTGCAAAAGGCATTCCAGACCCGCCAGGCGCGCAAGCTCAACAAGCTCTTCGTCGACGAGTTCCACCAACACGAGGGCGTGCTCGTGATCCATGAGCGCAACATCCATGTGGAGGGCTGCCCGCTGTTCAACGTGTACGACAACGGTTGCAGGGATCTGCTTGGCCGGCTAAAGACCAACGGCACCGGGGGTGAGCTTGGCTCCGAACAATACGCGACGCTCAAGACAATGGAGCACGTCAAGCGCACGATCGAGAGCGACGTGGCGAGGGAATCGCTCAAGCTCGAGGGCGGGCTGATCCTGCTGGCGATCGCCGTGAGCGGCGCACCGTTCATCGGGCTGCTGGGAACGGTCTGGGGCGTGATGAGCACCTTTACCAACGTGGCGATGTTGCAGACCGCCAGCCTGCCGGTGATGGCGCCGGGTGTGGCGGCAGCGCTGGGTACGACGGTGGCCGGGTTGCTGGTGGCCATCCCCTCGATGGTCGGCTACAACTGGCTGGTGCACAACCTGCGGGTGTTCACGGTGGAACTGGACAACTTCGCGCAGGAACTGGCCTCCTGCATGGAAAACGAATTTCTCAAGGACGAATAACCGGCATGCCCTCCAAGAATCTGGTCCAGGGAGAAAAAGGGTTGCTCTGCCCGAAGTGCAGTCACCTGAATCCCGGCGGCCTGAAGCAGTGCGAGTACTGCAACTCGCAGCTGTTTGTTAAGTGCAAGAAATGCGGCGCCAAGGTGCAGCGGGTGATTTCCAAGTGCCCGGAGTGTCGCCACCGGATGCACAAAAGCCCGTTCCGGAAGCTCAAGCGCCGGATGTTTCGCCGGTCGAAGAAGCTCACGTTTGGCCAAACGGCGATCATGGTGATCGTGGCGTACGGCGCGTACAAGATGATCACGATGGCTGCTGGCAAATTTTAGTCGTCATGCGCCGGTTTTCACAACGCAACCCGCTGGTCACGCTGAGCGACCTAAACGTCACGCCGCTCATTGACCTGGCGTTTGTGCTGCTGATCATCTTCATGATCACCACGCCGCTGCTGGAGCACGGGCTCTCGCTGGATCTGCCCGGCGGCGGCCAGCCGGATCGGCCGCTGGACAAGAACGACATTCGCACCGTCGAGGTGGATCAGTCGGGCGGCTACATGCTCGGCGGCGAGTCGATGTCACTCGAGCAGATTGAACAAAAACTGGTTGCGGATCATCAAAGCAACCCGAATATTTTGGTGTACGTCCGGGCGGATCATCGCGGTACGTACGGCGCCGTGGCAGCGGTGCTGAACCGCTGCGAGGAGAACGGCATCACGCGGGTATCCCTGCGAACAGAGCCGGAATAGGCAAGGAGGTTGGAAAAATGGGCAGGTTAAAGCGCAATTGCGTGGTTGGATCAGTCGTGTTTCACGTGCTGCTCCTGGCGATGCTCGTGCTTGGCCCGATGCTCCTGGCCAAGCGCGAGGAGAAAATCCGGGTAATTGACCTCGTCCCGTCGGACATGATCGACAAACTGCTGGCCCCGGCCGCCCCGGTTGCGCCGCCGCCAGCCCCAGCCCCGCCCAAACCCATTCCGACCAAGCCCAAGCCGGAACCCAAGCCGGAACCCAAAAAAATCCAACCCAAGCCGAAACCGCAACCCAAGCCGAAGCCAAAAAAAGTCACTCCAAAACCTAAGCCGAAGCCAAAACCCAAGCCGAAGATAAAGGTCAACCTAAGCTCGAATGTCCGGAAGCTGGATGCACGAAATGCAGAGGCGCAAAAGGAGGCCGCCAAGCGCGCACGCCAAGCCGAGGCCAAGCGCCGGGCTGCGCTCAACAATCTCGACACTAAGCTCTCCGGCCGAACGGCGGTCAACGTCCCGCTTGGCCGATATGCCTCTGCCAATTACGAGTCGCTCATCCGCCGCAAGTACATGGACGCCACGATTCATCCCGGCGCGATCAGCGGCGACCCGATCGTGAAGGTGCGCCTGGTTATTGCCCGCAGCGGCCGGGTTCTCTCGGCAAGCATCACGGGCCGGTCGGGAGTGTCCAGCTGGGATCGGGCCGTGCAGAAGGCGCTCGACCGCGTCAAGTTCATCAAGCCGTTCCCCGAATCGATGAAAGGATCGCAGCAGACCTTCAACCTGAATTTTAATTCGCGAAGTTTTTCATGAGTAAAGCAACCCCCAAACGACTCCCCGCCTTGGCCGGCCTGTTGTTGGCCGGCCTCGCGCTTGGCCAAGCGCAACGTTCGATCGATGTCGATGTGTTTGATGCCGGCAAGGTCAAGGCCATCCCGGTGACCCTCGAGGGCTTCACCGGCGAGACGCTGGCCCTGCTGAAGTTCGACTTGTTCGTGCAGGGCTTCGAGTTTGTGGACAAGGCCAAGGCGCAGTTCACCATCAAAGGCAGCCATGACGAGAGCGGCGTCAGCGGCGCGGTGTACGACCACGTGAAACGCGCGTTTATCCTGAACAAGCGTTATCGGGGGGGCGGCACGCGGTTGCTGGCGCACACGTTTGCCAACAACGTGGTCGAGACGATCACCGGTTCGCCCGGCATTGGCCTGACCCGGGTTGCCTTTCGGCAGTTTCACGGCCGGAACACCGAGATCCATGTCGCCGACTTTGACGGGCACAATGCCAAGCGCTTGACGCTCGACAACTCGATCGCCGCCGGGCCGGAATGGACGCCAAACAACAACACGCTCTACTACTACTCCTACCGGCGCCACAATCCGGACATTTATTCGCATAATCTCCAGACCGGTGTGCGCCGGACCGTGGCACGTTACTCCGGCTCGAACATCAGCCCGACGGTGTCGCCCGACGGCCGCCGCCTGGCGATGGTGCTCAGCAAGGCTGGCAGCCCCGACATCTGGGTTGGCAGCGCCAACGGCACCGGCCTGCGGCGGCTCACGACCACCAAGGAGGCCGAGTCCTCCCCCTGCTGGTCGCCGGATGGACGCTGGATTTGCTTTGCCTCCCGAGCCAGCGGCAGCACGAGGCTGTACAAAATCCCGGCTAATGGCGGGGCCATGTCGCGGATTCGCACGATTGGCGTCATGAATGCCACCGAGCCGGACTGGTCGCCCGATGGCAAGGCGATCGTTTTCACCACAATGCGGGGGGGCGGGGTGTTTGAGGTCTGCATCGTCCCGCCCGGCGGCGGAAATGTCGAGGTGTTGGCGACCGGGGAGGATCCCTCCTGGGCGCCCAACTCGCGCACGCTCATGTTCACCAGGCGGTCCGGCAGAAAACGGGTTTTATCGGTACTTGACGTGCCCACCAAACGAGTCAAGACTCTGCCGCGCAGCTTTCCGGGTAACTGTTCCCAGTCCGCTTGGACGAAGTAAAGTAGGCAATTAACCTCAAGACCATGACCTCATTGAAAAAAGTAGGATTGGTTCTGGCAGCCCTCATGGCAGCCACCTCGACCGGGTGTAAAACCAAGCCAAAAAACATCACCCCCATCCCGGGCGGAAATGCCAATGTGGCCGGCGCAGGCAGTCTTATTGGCCGCGATAATAGCGGCACACTCAACAACGGAGGCGATGTCGTCACGATCGATGAATCCGGCAACATTGGCCTGTCCGATCTCGACGAATTCGAGAACATGCTGATGGATCGTGATGCCCTGGCGGCCCAGACCGTTTACTTCGAGCTGGATCGCTCTGAAATCCACCCCGACGACCTGGGCAAGGTGGAGGCCGTGGCCGGTATCCTGGCCCAGGACGCGCAGAACAAGGTACTGATCGAGGGCCATTGCGACGAGCGCGGCACCGAGGAATACAACCGGGCGCTGGGCGAGCGCCGGGCGCTGAGCGTCCGCGACGCGCTGTCAGGCTTGGGAGTGAGCGCCGACCGGATTCGCACGATGAGCTTGGGCGAGGATCGCCCCGCCGACCCGGGTCTAGATGAAGCCGCCTATGCCCGCAACCGTCGCGGCGAATTTGTGCTGCTCAAGCCCAAGCCCGGAAACTAATTTTAAGGAGCCTGCGTTGCGGCTTGGAGTTGGCACTTTACATTCCCGGGAAACAGGCTAGATTACCGGGCGTTTTTTAACGAACTATGACAACTTTTCATCAATTGGCGTTTGGCGGCTTGGGGCCTTGGGAAATCATCCTGATCCTCGCGGTCGTGCTGGTATTGTTCGGGGCCAAAAAACTGCCGGAGCTGGCCAAGGGCATGGGCCAGGGCATCAAGGAATTCAAGAAAGCCACGCGGGATGTCAACAGCGAGTTGGAGCGTGCGATGGACGATACTCCCACTTACACCCCTCCTCCCACTCCGCAGCTCGAGGAGCAAGCCCCCAGTGATGACTCCAAAAAGTCGGGCGACGAGTCGAAAAAAGACGCCTGATCCCTCCTGTTCCAAGTGACTTGGGTTTGAACGATGGCAAACGAACCCGACGGACCTCCCGAGCCGGATCAATCGTCCCCCGACAACAAAACGGAGCCACCCGAGACCTTCCCAGCTCAAGACGTCCCCGCCCGAAAAACTGCTCCTGAAACGGATGACGACTCAGGCCAAGCGGACGAGGATGCCCAAAACCCGCACGACGACGATCCCTCTCAGCACGATGACCCTTATCACCACGACTACGAACACGAGGATCACGACCCGTCCGACGCCCAACACGATGAACACCACCACCACGGGCATGAGAACCATCAGGAGGAAGACTACTTCGAGTCATCAGTAAGCACTCCCTTGCCGGTTCCGCGCAGCAGCGGTGGCTCCGATGGCGACGACACAATGCCGGAGCTCGACGAGGACGGCGAGGGGTTCGGCGGCCCAGTCAAGTCGTTCCTCGAACACATGGAGGACCTGCGCTGGGTGCTCATCCGCTGCATCGCTGCCCTGGGTGTCTCAATGGTCGCCTGCCTCGCCGGAGCGCCCTTGCTGGTCGAGACGCTCGCCCGGCCGCTCGGGGAGGCCAGGGAGTTCCTGACAAAAAACCGCAAGGAAAACCTGAGCGAAGAGGGCAAAAGCGAAATCCACGTCCGGCTCACAGAGGAGGAGGTCTTTCGTATACCGGTCGAAACCAATCTGCTAGCCGAGGCCTACCAACTGCTCGGCCTGACCAACAAAGCCACTTCATTCAACCTCACCCCGGCTGTGGAGGAGGGTAAACTTCAGTTGCTCCTTCAACCCAACACAAACGCCCTCGCTGCCACCGACCAGGCCGCCCAGGCCGGACCGGAGCTCAAATCGATGGGGCCGCTCAGCGGCTTCATGGTCGCCCTTCAAATGGCCTTTTACGGCGGCATCATGGTTTCGTCGCCGTTCGTCTTGTATTTCCTCGGCCAGTTCATTTTCCCAGCCCTGCGGTTGAAGGAGAAAAAATACCTCCGGCGATCGGTGTTCATCGGAGGCTTCCTTTTTTTCTGCGGGGCGTCATTCTGCTATTTTCTGCTGATGAAAATTGCGCTGAGCACCTCGGCGCTATTTGCCAACTGGCTGCAATTCGGCGCCGACATCTGGCGGGCGGAGGATTACATTAACTTCGTCTGCAAGTTCATGCTTGGCATGGGTATCGCGTTTGAGCTGCCGGTCGTGATCCTGCTGCTCGTGCGAATCGGCGTCCTCGATTACAAGAAACTATCCAAATTCCGCATCTACTGGGTGGTCATCAACCTCGTGCTCGCCTCCGTGCTGACCCCTCCGGACGTGGTCACCCAGGTGCTCATGGCCCTACCGATGCAGCTTTTCTACGAGTGCAGCGTCTTCATCGCCTGGATTTGGTATCGGCGCGACCGGAAAAAAGAGGCCGCCGAGGCCGCAGCCAATCCGCCAAACTAACCGAAAAATAGCGCCAAAAGGCTTTACACCGGCAACCTTTCGACTACGCTGCCGGTCGCTTTTTGACTGATCCAATGAGATATTTTGCAAAAACAACCGCCGTTGCCGCCCTAGTTGCTCTCCTCTCGGTCGGCTGTGCCGGACCCGAAAACAAGCTCGGCCGCGGCCTCCGCAATTTCAGTGAGTTTACCCGTATGGGCGAATTCAGCCGTTCCGTCGAGCAAACCGCCCTCTGGGACGGCCCGCAGCATGCCTACACCACCGGTGTAATACGTGGTTTAAGCCGAACCGCTGCACGCACAGCGGTGGGCTTCGCGGAGATTGTCACCTTCCCGATCCCCACCCCGGACTACGAGCCGTGGCTGAAGGGAGCCACTGTCTATCCGGATCCCTCCATCGCCACGCTGGATTACCCGTGGGGAGGTCTGGTGATGCCGGACGACGCCCTGTTCCCGGCCAGCTACACACCCGGCCTGTGGGATGACGGCGTCTTCCACCCAAACACCGCCATCGGTTTCGGTGGTGGTGATGTGGCCCCGTTCTTTCCGGGCAGTCGCTTCAAGGTGTTTGACCACTGAGCCGCTGTTTAGCAATTTCCTTGGCGCCAGCCCCACGGTTGGCGCCTTTTTTGTGTCGTGAAACTAAGCCGCCAATCGCACTGCAAAATCAACCTGCTGCTCAACGTAGTCGGACAGCGCGACGATGGCTTTCACGAGTTGGAGATGCTGATGCTGCCGGTGCCCATCTTTGACCGACTTGACTTCGAGCTGGCTGGTGGCGGCATCGAACTGACCTGCAACCAACCCGGCATCCCCACCGACTCCGGCAACTTGGCCTGGCGCGCCGCCGAGTCGTTCGCAGCCAAGGCCGGAGTCGCGGGCGGCGTCCGAATTCACCTCGAGAAAACCATCCCCGCCGAGGGTGGACTCGGCGGCGGTAGCGGCAACGCGGCGGCAACCCTCCTCGCGCTCAACGAACTTCATGGCCAAGCGCTTGGCCAGGTGGAACTCCACGCACTCGCCGCCGAGTTGGGCAGCGACGTTCCGTTCTTTCTGCAAAGCCAGGCGGTGGTGGCCAGGGGCCGGGGCGAAGTGATTGAACCGATGGCTCCCCTCACCGCACTCGCCGGCAAGTCGCTGCTGCTCCTGCGGCCCGGCTTCGGTATCTCAACGCCCTGGGCGTACCAACGCTTGGCTAAGTTTCCTGAGGCAAAAACCCGTCCGCTTGGCCAAGCGGACGAACTGGCCAGGCGCCTGGCCAACGGCCTGCTGACCAAAGCCGCCGATGCGTTCTACAACTCACTTGAGGCGCCGGTGTTCGACAAGTTCCCGCTGCTAAAACTCATGAAACTCCACGCGCTGGCCAACGGCGCAGAGGCCGCGCTGATGTGCGGCAGCGGCTCGACAATCTTTGCAATCTGCCCGGATGCCGCAACGGTGCAGTCGCTTGGCCGAGCGATTGAGTCGGAGTTTGGCCGACAGTCGCTGGTGCGGGTGGTGCCGTTGCCAGGCGAGTTCACTACCGTTTCCGCGTAGCTTTGCGCCAAGCCTCGGGATCAAATCGGGGATTCGTTTCCGTCGGCACCGGAGCATCAGTGGCCCTCCGCCACGCCTTGAGCATCGCGTGCAACCGGGCTGTTTTTTTCGGCTGCTGCTTGGCCAAGTTGCCCGTCTCTCCGATGTCGTTGGCCAGGTTGTACAGTTCCAGTGTACCGTCGTCGAAATACTCGATCAGCTTCCAGTCGCCCATGCGCACCGCGCCGGCCGGTGTGGTGCGAAATGGCCCATGCCGCCTGGTGGAGCCTTGCAAATAAGCCGGAAAGTGCCAGTACAACGCCGGCCGAAACAATCTGGCTTGGGCATCTTTCAGCAGAGGAACGAGGCTGGTGCCGTCGAGTTGCGCCTTGGCTGGGCGCTTGGTTTTCGTGGCCTCGAGCAGCGTGGGGTAGAGGTCGATGCCGATGACAGGCTCTTCGCAAACCGAGCCGGCCTTGGCCACGCCGGGCCAGCGAACCGCCATCGGCACGCGGATGCCTCCTTCGTACAGCATGCCTTTCGAGCCGCGCAGCGGTGCGTTGGATGTCGCACCGGCATGCCCACCGTTGTCCGAGTAAAACACCACAATCGTGTTGTCAGCCAGCTTAAGCCGGTCGAGCGTTTCGAGCACTGTGCCGACGCTGTCGTCCATGCTCTCGATCATCGCGGCATATTTGGCATTGGTCTGCTGATCAACCGTCGGCTTCTTTTGGTACTTCGACGTCAGTTCAGGCTTGGCCTGAATCGGCGTGTGCACGGCATAGTGGGTAAGATAGAGAAAAAACGGCTTGTTCTTGTGCGCCTCGATGAACTTGGCCGCTTCGCTGCCGAGCCGATCGGTCAGGTACTCTCCCTTTTGCCTGTTCTCCAGATTGGGATACTTGTACGGGCTGTGATAACCGCCGCCGCTCGGGCTTCCCCATTCGCGGCCGGCGATGTTGATGTCGAAACCCTGTGTCGTCGGGTCCTTGCCAAGATGCCACTTGCCCATCATCGCAGTGGTATAGCCACCCATCTTCAGCGCCTCAGCCATGGTGACAAATTCATCCGCCAACACTGTTGTGTTTTTTGTCGGGATAATCTTGCGTAGCGAGGCTTTGCCGCGATCGGAGTTGGCCACGGTGTAAATGCCATGCCGCGGCGAGTACAGGCCACTCATCAGACAGGCACGGCTTGGTGCGCAGTTCGGACCGTTGGAATAGGCGCTGCGAAAGATCATCCCCTCGCGGGCAATGCGATCGGCATTGGGTGTCTCATAAAACTTGGTGCCGTTAAAGCCGACATCGCGCCAGCCGTAATCGTCGATGTAAATCAGCACGATATTGGGCTTGGCCAAGGCGGACGATAACGCGGGAAGCACCAGGCCAAGCGCGACAAAAAGCAGTCTGTAAACCCGGTTCATCTGCCACGCAACCTATCCCAGAGGCCAGGCGCCGTCAGCGCAAAACACCATTTGGTCAAGCGCGACTACAGCCAGCCCTTGAAGATCAGCGCGGGGAGGGTGCGCCATTTCATGCGGCGGACCTTTTTTTGTGACGCGCCGAGGTAGCGGGGGCGCCCATCCACTGGCATTCCGTCCGGGCCGATGCGTACGCCTTTCTTTTTTATCCGCTCCTGAATCGAGCGCAGCAGCTCGGCAGCCATCGCCTCTGAGTGGTACTCGATAGCTACTTCAGTGTTCAATCGCGCGGAGCGTGGATCGATGTTGAACGAACCGACCATTCCGATGCCAGCCCGCTCCAAAACCATGCTCTTGGCATGCAGTGTCTCTATCCCCTCGCGGCCCGGTTCGCCGGCCAACTCGATGATCTCCAGCCCAAGGGCGAGGTAATCCTCCTTCTCCCTCTGGTAAACTGTCTGGACGAGGAGGTTGTCGGTCGAGTCGAGGGAGTTGGTGAAAATAATCACCCGGACACCGCGCCGAATGGCGTCGCCCAGAACGGCCCGGGCCTTCTTCGTCAGAATGAGATACGGTGACTCGATCCAGATGGTCTCGCCCGGCTCGGCCCTGTTCACCAGCGCGGCGATATGGTGTCCGGTGTGCTGGCCGCGTGTTTTCCTGCCGCCAGGATCGGCTAAAAACCGGATTTCATCCACCGGCCGCAGGCGCTGGTTCCAGTCAATGCGACTTGGTAATTGCACCACTTTGGGTTGCGACTGAAACTCCGCCCATGTCCGGTCGAGTGACGCCTTGGCCGCATCGATGTCGCGCCGCAGGACCGCCCGGTGCACCGCCGGGACAGGACGGCGGCGGCTGGCCGTGAGGGGTCTCGGCACGCCGCCGGGCCGGATGAGACCGCAGTATTTGCCAACGCGAATCGGCTTCACCTTCGACCCCTTCCAGAGCGTCATGAAGTGCGCGTTCGCCTCTGCCGCAGTCTCTCCCTCGACGAGGAGGTCACGGTCGATCCGGTTGCGGTACGCCGTGTCGCCCTCCTTCCCGAAACGGCTCAGGCCAAAGTAGGAGTCGTCGATGTTGCGCCCACCAGCGATCAGCAAGTTTCCGTCCGCGATGAAAAGTTTGTCGTGCAACCGACGGTTGAACCGAAACGGCTTCAGCGGATCGAACGGGTGAAACACGCGGATCTCCACGCCTTCCCGGATCAGGTGCGCGCACAGCGACTTGGGAATCCGGTGAAACAGGGCGTCGACCAACAGGCGCACCTTCACGCCGCGCCGCGCCGTTTCACGCAGCAGCGCGAAACCGCGCATCGTAATGACATCCTCCTCCCCGCCGACGTAAAAGTAGGAGATATTCAGTTCACGTTGAGCCTTGATGGCGAGATCGTACCGGGATTGCGCGGCGTCCACCGGGCCGCTTAGCAGGCAGACACGGTCGGCCCTTGCCAGCGGGAGGGCAACCATCAGCAGGACGGCGTGTGCGAGCAGACGCTTGGACAGGCGATTCATCGATCACGGCTGTGTAACCGCGGACGCTCCCGGTGGCAACAATATCTGCTTAGTCCAGTGCATGGCTTGTGGCTTGACAGTTTCAGTGCCGGACATAGGTTTTCCCTTCCTAGCCAAACATTTTGCACATGAAAACAATTATACACATCTCTCGTTGTATCCGTTCGACCAGCCGCTTGGCCAAGACGGCAGGTTTGAGTCTCGGCTTGGCCATGGCGGCCAACGTCATCGCCGATCCGGCCAAGATCACCTCCCAGCCAAGCGATCTCTCGGCGGAAGAGGGCACGGTGGTCAGCCTCTCGGCTGAGGTGTCCGGCAGCCCCAACACCTATCGCTGGTACCGCGCCAAGGGTGGCGGAGGTGCGCTAAGGTTTGCTGGCGGCAACCAGTACGTCTCGGTGCCGATCGATGTGCCGGAGACGGAATACACAGCAGAATTTTGGTTTCGCACCGAGGATCCCAACGCCGGCCTGTACTGCGTGGTGGATGCCAATCTTGGTGGAGGCGGTCATGACCGGCATCTGCACCTGACCGGGGGCAACATCCGCGTTCGGACTTGGAACGGCGGTGTGGAGGTATCCGATGGACTGAACCTGGCCGACGGAAAGTGGCATCACATTGCTCATGTCGTCAGCTACGACCTTGGCGGGCAGTTCGTCTATGTGGACGGCGAACTGGTGATCGAAGGAATCAAGGACATGTCCGACTTCGACTGGCAGTTGCACATCAACATCGGTTTCTCCAACGACGCCGCCAGCCAGTATCTCAACGGACAGATCGATGAGCTTCGCATTTGGGATTACGCACTCGAGCAGGAGGAAATCCAGGAACGGATGAACAAGCCACTCAACGGCGACGAGGATTGGCTGCTTGCCTATTACAACTTTGACCAAACAGAGGGGGACACGTTGACCGACATGAGTGGCAACGAGTACGACGGCACGCTGATGAATTTTGCCGAGAGCGGCTGGGGCGCCTCGGCGGCCCGGCTCGGTGTAGAGTCGGCCATGAACGACGGCGGCGGCATCACGGGTACCGACTCGACCGAATTAAAGTTTGCCAGCTTGGCCAAGAGCGACGAAGACACATACCACCTTCGCGTGAGCAACCCTGCCGGCGACGTCGCGAGCAACAAGGTCAAGCTGACGGTCACCGCCGAGACGATTCCGCCGGCCCTGTTGTCCCACGGCGCACTGGTAACTGAGGATGAGTACACAGAGGTTGCCGTACGCTTTGATGAGGCATTGAACCCGGACACAGCGGGCGATGCAGGCAACTACTCGATCGCCGGGGCCGACGTGTTGGATGTGATTGTACAGGACAGCGGCGACGGGGTGTTGCTTGATGTCGAGGGCCTGGACGTTGGAGACTACCAACTCAACGTCTCGGGGGTGACGGATCTTGCCGGGAACAAGATGGCTCCCTCCAAGACCCCGGGAGGCTTCATCTCTCTGCAGGTGTTGAACATCGGCGATGTCGACCCCACTGGTGTGGCGCACAATTTCGGCGACGAAATCGAGGTAATCGCCGGGGGGTTTGACATTTGGTCCAACGCCGATGACTTCACGTTCTTGTTTGAGGAAAAAACCGGCGACTTTGACATGGCGGTGCAGGTGCCCAAGATCGACAATCCGGGCGGCTCGTGGGCGCGCAATGGCCTAATGGTCCGCGAGACACTGGATGACATCAGTAAAATGCTCGGCGCTTTCGTCACCCCGCCCAGCGGCGCGTCGAATCAGGGCTACTTCGCCCTTGAGCGGCGCGAGGAGTCAATTAACCCGCAATGGTGGAACAATAACGGTACCCCGGGCAGCCCAGTACTGGCGGGAGTGATCAATTACAACACCGACACCGTGCCCGGTCTGCCCAATCTGTGGATCCGGATGAAACGGTCCGGCAACCGGTTCACCGCATTCCGCAGTGCCAACGGACTGGACTGGATCGAGATGGGAGTGACGAATCTCGAATTCTCTGAAACTGTGTATTTTGGCATCAGTCAGGCCCAGCATTCGGGCACGAAAGGCTACGCCGCGTACACGAATTACGGTCCATTTTTCTACACCGGCACGGAGATCGCCATCACCGAGTCGCCGCAAAGCGCCATCGGCACGCTTGGCTGGGATCACACGTTTGAGGTCGACTACACAGCGACCACCGCGGGCAAGCCGCTCGCCGTGGGGGAGCTGACATTTCAATGGCTCAAGAATGGCCATGCGATAGAAGGAGCCAACGACCCGACCTACACCACACCGGGCGTATTGACAACGAACGATGACGGGAGCCGCTACTCAGTAACCGTCAGCATGGGTGATTTGGCCGTGACCTCCGGCGAGGCGGTGTTATCCGTGGCCAAGGACAGCACTCCTCCTGAGGTGGCCTCTGCCAGCGCCACCAAGCCAATCGTTTCCGCCGGCGGCGGTGGGGCTGCTCTCAGGTTTAATGGTAGTCCACCGGGTAACTATGTTTCCGTTGAGGCCGATATCCCGGAGACAGACTATACTGTCGAGTTCTGGTTCCGCACCGAAGATCCCAACGCCGGCCTGTACTGCGTGGTAGATTTTTTTTTTTANNNTCGGCGGAAATATCCGGGTGAGGACCTGGTCTGGGGATGGTATTGCAGTATCCAGCGGGTTGAACCTGGCCGATGGTCAATGGCATCACCTGGCTCATGTGCTGGGTGCGGATGCAGAAGGCCAGAAGATCTATATCGATGGCGAGGTGGTGATCGATCAGGTGAAGGATTTCTCGAACTTCGATTGGCAGAGGCACCTGAACTTTGGCTTCTCAAATGACGCCGCATCACAATATCTGGTTGGAGAAATGGATGAGTTGCGCGTCTGGGAGGTGGTCCGGACCGAGGAGGAAATTAAAGCCAACATGAACAAGACGCTGACCGGTGATGAGGATTGGCTTTTTGCCTATTATCGTTTTGATGAAGTGAGTGGTACGGTTTTGCCGGATCTGCTTGAGGGATACGACGGTGTGCTGATGGGAATGGGCGGCCGTAATTGGACGATCTCCGAGGCGCCACTTGGCCAAGCGCCACTCGAGGGCTTCGAGTTGCCGACAACACTAAACATCACGTTCAACGATCTGATTCGCAACCCCGACTTGGGCAGCGGCGGCTCGCTGATGTTCGATGGCAAGAGCGCAAGCGTTGTGCTGCCGGACGATATTCCTCAGATTCTCAGCGACGGCTGGGCGATCACGGTCGAGTACTGGTTCAAGGGCGAGTCGTTCCAGTCGGCGGTGCGCTGGCAGGACGGCGAGTACTTCGTGGCCGGTTGGAACGGGCTGCACATCATCTCCACCGATGGCGGCACGGGCGCCGGCATTGCGGTTGGCCCGGCCAACGATGGCGATTGGCATCACGTGGCCATGACCTGGGAACAGGATTGGGTTGGCGGGTTCAGGAGCTACCTGGACGGGGAACTTGTGGCCGAGCGTGATTCCGGCCCGAACCCGCTGCCGGTGATCAACGGTCAGGCCTATCTCGGGGCGTATCAGGGTGTGTCCGAATTCACCAATGGCCAGTTGGACGAAGTTCGCATCTGGGAGGTGGTTCGCACTGAGGAGGAGTTGCAGGAGTGGATGAACAAGCCGCTCTCAGGCGAAGAGGAAGGCCTCTTGGCCTACTACCAGTTTGACGAACTGAGCGGGGATATTCTGGAGGACATCTCCGTAAACGAGTTTAATGGCGATTTGAATAACATGACCGATGCCAACTGGAGTACAGGAGCCGGGCCTGCCTTCACCATTGAGGGGCCAAAGGGCCAGGCGATTCCGGGCACGTTCCAGATCGAGGGCGCAAAGATTGAATCGCTTAAGTACCTCAGTGACGGTCGCTCCGTGCGGATCGTCGCCTACGGCATTGAGTCGAATGAAGCCAAGGTGACAATCAACGGCGTCCGCGACGCAGGCAATAACGAGATCGCCGCTGACACGATGATAGTCGTCCCGGTGGAACAGGAAGGTGACCAAGCGGAGCCGCCAGTCGTCACACTCGAGGAGGGTGACGGCGTGATCATCATCAACACCAGTTCCGGCTCATTGCAGGCTGCCCCAAGTGTAATCGGACCGTGGGAAAACGTGGACGCCCCGTTACAATTGAACCTCAATGAACTCGGCGAGGCCGGATTCTTCCGGGCGGTAAATTAAGAAACCGGAACGAACGAAAGTTTAACGCCGTTGAGCCAAGGCATCCTCGCTCTTAGCGAGGATGTCCTTGTGTAGTGACTTTCCGTGTGAATCCATCGTGACCACGGCGGGGAAGTCCTGCACCTCGAATTCCCAGATCGCCTCCGGCGAGCCAAACTCCTCAAGCATGTGCACATCGCGCACCCTGGTGATGCACTCGGCCAGCACCTGCGCTGCGCCGCCGATGGCGTGCAGATACACCGCGCCATGCTCCTGACAGGCGGCAAGTGTCTTGTCCGCCATGCCGCCCTTGCCGATCACGCCGCGGATGCCGAACTGCTTCATGATATCGCCCTGGTACGGCTCCTCTCGGATGGAAGTTGTCGGCCCGGCGGCTGTCACCTTCCACTCATCGTTTTCGTCCCTCAATACAACCGGCCCGCAATGATACAGGATGCCGCCATCGAGATTGACGCCGTCCGGCAACTCGCCGCCATCGTGCAGATACTTGTGCACCGCATCGCGCCCTGTGAACACCGTGCCGGAGATCAAAACCTGATCGCCAACCTTCAATTCGCGAATTGCCTCCTCTGATATTGGACTGGAAAGATTGTGAGTCATGCTGCGTTTCGTTCAATAAAGCCAACCGGTGATTTCGCCGTCGCTGGCCAGCATCGCTCCGTGGCGGCGGAAGGCCCAGCACATGTAGCTGACACTCACGAAATACGACGCCGGCACGCGATTGGCGGTGCCGATCTTCACGCCAAGCAGTGTTGTTTTGCCGCCGAAGCCCATGGGACCTATACCCAGCTCGTTGGCGGTCCTAAGGATGTCCTGCTCGAGTTCGTCGAGCTTGGGATCGGGGTTGCGATCATCAAGTTTACGGAGAAATTCGCGCTTGGACAGCTCGTAGCCGGACGCTCGATCGCCACCGATGCACACGCCAAGAATGCCCGGACCGCAGCCTTTGCCCTGCGCCTGATGTACCGCCTCGAGAATCACCTTGCGGCAGCCGTCGAGGTCGCGGCCGGCCGATAGCTGGGTGTTGGGTAGAGCAAATTGCAAACCGACATTCTCGCAGCCACCGCCCTTGAGCACGAGACGGACGGCAATATCGTCGGAGGCATGCTGGTGAAAATGCAGGTTCGGCGAGCCAGGGCCAACATTGGTGCCGTCGTTTTTGCCAGTGATCGAGTCCACCGAGTTTTGCCGCAGGTAACCAAGCTGGGTTGCCTCCTTGACCGCCTCGCGTGCTTCCTGCTCGAACTCGACCTGATCCAGACCCACCGGGCAATCAACGTAAAACAAAATGCAGCCGGTGTCCTGGCACACTGGCTGCGACTTGCGCTTGGCCAAATCGATGTTGCGCTCGATGATCTCCAAAGCCGACTTGGCAATGGTTCCCTCCTTCTCCTGTTCCATACCACGCAGGATCGCCGACTGAACATCGTCGGGGATCTCCACCGAGGTGCGCCGGATTAATTCAATTAATGACTCACTGAGCCTGCTCATGCGGCAGGGAGCGTAGGAACTGAAGCGTGTAGTGTCTAGGCTCAACCGCTGCGCTTGTAGCCTTTACGCTCGAGCTTGTTGTGCTTGGCCACACCCAACTGCATATCGCCCACAACGTCATCGAGAATCTCCAAAAAATTCTCACAACTGCAGGCCGAGCCGCCGAGGCTGATCACCGTCTCACGTTCGGCATAGTCGTTGGTCACCGCCAACACCTCGCCGTATGGCTTCATCAGATGGGCCACCCGCTCGATGATCTGGTCGGCCGTCTGGCCTTTCTTGGAAAAGAGCACTTCGATGCCGTCCCTTGCCGTCTCGTTTTTCGGCGTGTCGGGCGGCGCGCCACCACCGTCAAAGATAACCGTGACCGGTGTGCAGGACGAATCCTGATACTGGGTTAGCGCCGCCACCAGCGCCTCGCGGGCATGGAACGAATGACGCACCTGACCCGGCGCCAGTTCCGGCCAGTGATGCAGAAGGCTGTATCCATCCACCAGAACGCGAACGATCCCCATGCGCCCGACGCTACGTGTTTGGCCGCGCTTGGCCAAGCGTCTGGTTTGGTGGTAGCTTGCTGCGACGACGGCAATGCCGATTTACGAATACGAACTGTGCGACGGCAAGGGCGATTGCAAACCATGCGGCGGCCCCGGCTTCACCCTGCGCCGCCCAGTTTCAGCCAAGCCGCTTGAGAAGTGCCCGGCGTGCAGGCGGCCGGTGCGCAAGATCATCTCCGGCTTCAGCACCCCCACCCATCTCAAGCCGCTTTCGATCACCGATGCAAAAAAAGCCGGCTTCACGGTTTACAAAAAACTCGGCAAAGGCGAATACGAGCGGCAGTAACGGATGGTTGTTTCTTAAAAAAGAATGAACAATTCGTCCCGATTGCGCGTCGGAGCCCCCGATGTCCGCGATTGTGGGCATGACCTAAGATGGCCGTTTTTGCGGCCAAAGGAGGTTGGTTTGGTTGTTTGGGTTGACGGGCGTCCCGCTAGGGGCGCCCGCATTTTTTGCTCCAAAAGCCTTTAAGCCACGGCACCGGCACGGTTCAGGCGATCCCGGAGCGCAGCCCATTCGTCAGTGCTAGGAAGTGATTGCACCAAAATGGTTTCTGCGCCGAGACGGTCGCAGCGATGCAACGTGTCGTAAAGTTCCCTTGCGAAGTCGGGAGCGGCGTCCGGCAAGCGATGCCAGAGCTCGCTTGGCCAAGTGGCAGGTGCCGGCTCGCGGGCAATGACGTGGGTCGCCTCGTCCACTTGGCCAAGCGCAGCCGCCAGATCGCCGCAGACCACCAGTTTTGCCTGCGGCGAGTAGTGTTGTTGAAGTTGGCCGGGGCTTTTCAGCGACTCGTCGCCGGCAGGCGGCTTAGCCACCGCCACCGAACCGATGACAGCTTGCAGCTGGCCAAGCGAAATTATTCCAGGCCGCAGGATGGTCGGCGTGTCGCCGGTGAGGTCGAGCACGGTGGACTCGATGCCGATGTCGCACGCTCCGCCGTCGAGCACCAGTGGAATGTGGCCGCCAAGTTGATCGACGACGTGCTCCGCCCGGGTTGGCGACACGCGGCTCGAGCGGTTCGCGCTGGGGGCCGCCAGCGGGAAGCCGCATTTGGCCAGCACGGAGCGCATCAACGGATGCGCGGGGCAGCGAACGGCCACGGTTGGCCCCCCGGCGGTGACGATGTCCGGAATCAAGTCGGCCTTGGGCAGAACGAATGACAGTGGCCCGGGCCAAAACGCCCCGGCCAATTGAGAGGCAGCACTTGGCCAAGCGGCGACGCAGCCCTTCGCCATCTCGACAGAATCAACGTGAACGATGAGTGGATTGCCGGCAGGACGGCCCTTGGCCTTGAAGATGCGGGCGACGGCCCCGGGCGAGCGGGCGTCGGCGGCTAAGCCGTAAACGGTCTCGGTCGGCAGCGCGACGAGCTGCCCCTGGCCAAGCAGTCCGGCCGCCTGGCCAAGCGCGCCGGGCGCGTCCGCCGGTTGAATCTCCGTGCTGAAGGGTTGTTCGCTCGGTTCAGTCACGGCTTGGGCGGGGCGATCGCTCGATCGCGTTCGTTACCCGACGAGCAGCGGCGCGATCACCAACGCGATGACGCTCATCAGCTTGAGCAGGATGTTCAGCGACGGGCCGGAGGTATCCTTGAG
>MPMF02099771.1_pt1 | contig 30119 bp, 25 predicted proteins | sample 1617271 | NCBI WGS metagenome assembly MPMF02 (sample SAMN05944812, study PRJNA350692) | marine metagenome | biome: marine; feature: ODZ; material: water; isolation source: 120 m water sample prefiltered with 30 um filter, filtered on to 0.2 um... | place: Pacific Ocean | collected 2012-04-09... | reverse complement strand
GTGGTACGGCGGACTGTGCGAGACTTCTTCATGGCGGCTCCTTTCCTGTGAGGCGTATCGCCTCGGGTTGCCCACCACTCGTGTATCACGAGCAGTGAGGAGCCGCCGCTTCAATTTTCAACAGTCAGTGGGACATCCCCCAGTGCTGCTCTCGATAGGACAAAATAGGACATAGGACATGTTTGGATGCAGATCCATGCAGCCGCATGCCTTCCGGGGAAATCTAATGAGCCTGGGTGGAGAGCCTTCAGGGCAGCGCGGCCAACGTGGCTTGAGCTTGCGCGCCTTCCTCGGAATTGGGTTCCTTCTCGATGACCTGCGCAAAAAAGGACTTGGCGGTCTCGATGTCGCCCCGGTTCAGGGCGACCAGTGCCAGCTTGAACAGCGGCTTCGCCCAGTTCGGGTCCGCCGCCGACGCTTTTTCATACCATCCGGCGGCCGTGTCGATCTCGCCCTTGGCAAACTCCAGCTCGCCCAAGTTGTAGAGGTCTTCGCGAGACCCGCCATCACCGCTCGCGGCGGTCGCGAGCGCGTCACTCGCCGCGTCGAAGTCCCCCATCGCCATACGGGTTCGAGCAATCTCGGTCTCGAGCTCCGCTTCCAACGAGGGGTCGCTCGCCACCGCCTGTTCGAAAGCTGCGATCGCGTCCTCGTAGTTCTCCAGCTCGAAGTTGGCTTTCCCGATTTGCACGTTCAGGTCGTTCAAGATCGGCAGGCTCTCCAGCAGCGACGCATACTTGTCGAGGGCGACCTGCCATTCGCCGCTGTTGTACGCGGCATCGCCGTCCGTGAGGTCCTGTTCAATCTGGTCCGGGTCGAGGCCCTCGAGCGCTTCTTCACCCAACGCGACTACCAGCGGGTGCTTGATACGGACCATGTCGAAGGCCATCGGGGGGTTGTCTCCCTGGCGGAGACGTAACGTCGTCGAATTGGGATGAAACCCTTCGACTTCCACTGTCACAACCCAGGCGCCGCTCGCCATCCCGAGCATCGTGTACCGGCCGAGCGAGTCCGTTGCCTGTTCGTACCGCGGGGGATTGGCTTCAGAATTTTCGGCGATGATCATCGCACCTTCGATGGGATTGCCCGCTTCGTCCAACACGACCCCGTTGAGTCTGCCACCTTGCGCCAGCGCGGTCTGGGCCAGCGTGCCGGCGACCAGCGTGATGACCAGTATCGAAAGAACATGGCTGCGCATCTGAGGCTCCTAAGTCTTCCACCTATAAAGAGTTACAGCACCACACGCGCTGTGTCAGCACCGCGCCGATTCGGCAACGCACTGCCGATGCCAGACGCCTCAGTATAAACCATGCGCGGACGGTTGTCGTGACCTCGGCGAGGCCCTGAACGACCGCTACCGGACAGTCTGGCTGGCCGCGTCGATCGCCGCCCGTGCTTCCGCGCTCGACGGATCGGCGCCGAGCGCCGCTCGATACGCGGCCAGCGCCTGATCCGGCTCCTGCTTTCCCTGGAAGGCGTGGCCGATCTGCAGATACAGGCTGGTCAGCGCGGGCGCCCGTTCGAGAATCGATCGATAGGCGTCGATTGCGGCGTCGTAGTTGCCCCGGTCGAAGAGCCCTTCGGCTACCTCCAGGCTCTCGACGAGCTCGCTCGCCTTCAAGCCGGCGAGAAGGCCCTCGGTCGGTGCCGGTGGGTTGAACCTGTCGGCATCCATCGTGAACTGCACGTTGGTCCCCGAACCTGCGGTGCGGACGTTGGCAAAACCCTGGACCGGCAGAAAGCCGTCGGCCTGGATGACAAACAGCCACTCGCCCCGGCTCAAACCGATGAAGGAAAAGCGGCCAGAGTCTTCCGTCGTCGCGGTCTGGCTGGTGGTCGACACGAGACTCTCGGCGGTGACCGTGGCGCCGGGGATACCGTCACCATCCCGATCTCTGACGAGGCCGCGTACGCGCCCCTGTGCGGCGGCCGATGCCACCATGCCTGTCACCAGGCCGGCGATCAGAACGCATCGGTAGATGAGCGGTCGGCTGGTGCGGTTCATCAGAAGTCTCCCGGCGTGTGTGGTGGCTGACGGCACACACGCCGCCAGGCAGGCCTGAAAAGTATAATCCAAGCGGTGTCGATGCAAGACCAAAACCGTCGTGCGGTCGCCCGAGCCATAATGCGCGCGTGTCTGTTGGCGGGTCTGTTCCTGGTCGCCCAAGCGGCCTCCGTCTTCGCCGAGATCGATCGGGTTCGCCTGGCGCGGCTCGATGAGGTGATCGCGGCCGCCATACGCGACGGCCGCTTGCCTGGCGCGGTGGTCGTCGTTGGTCACGCCGGCGAGATCGTCTACGAGCAGGCGTTCGGAGCGCGCGTGGTGGATGGGCCACCCGAGGCGATGACGCTCGACACGATCTTCGACTTGGCGTCGCTAACGAAGGTCGTAGCAACGACGACGAGCGTGATGATCCTCGTCGAGGAGGGGCAGCTCCGGCTCCGTGACCGCGTCGTGGCCTACCTGCCCGAGTTCGCGAGCCACGGCAAAGATCGGATCACGATCGAGCATCTCCTGACCCACGTGTCCGGTTTGCGTCCAGATTTGCCATTGGAGGAGGTGTTCGAGGGAGCCGGCGTGGCGATCGCACGCGCGGCCGACGAGGTGCCTGAGGCGGGCCCGGGTGAGCGCGTTGTCTACAGCGACATCAACTTTTTCGTGCTCGGAGAGATCGTCCGACGGGTGACCGGTCAGACCCTCGATCAATTTGCGCGCGACCGGATCTTTCAGCCGCTCGGGATGAGGGACACCGTGTTCAGGCCCACAGCTTCGCTCACACCGCGGATCGCGCCGACCGAATCGTGCGGGCCACTGGCCTGGCCATGCGGCGGCAGTGACGCGGTGATGCTGCGGGGGCTCGTGCACGATCCGACAGCGCGCCGAATGGGTGGGGTGGCTGGTCATGCGGGAGTGTTCAGCACGGCCGGTGACCTGGCCCGGTTCTGCCGGATGTTGCTGGCGGGCGGGATACTCGATGACGTGCGGATGCTCGCGCCACTCACCGTGGCGAGGATGACCCGGGTCTCGACGCCCCTCCATCTCGCCGATCGGAGGGGCCTCGGTTGGGACATCGACTCGCGGTTCTCCTCCAACCGAGGCGATCTGTTCGGGTTCGGCTCGTACGGCCACACCGGCTTCACCGGCACCTCCCTCTGGCTCGACCCGGCGTCGGATACCTTCGTCATCTTCCTGTCGAGCCGGTTACACCCGTCCGGAGCCGGCGACGTGACGGCGTTGCGCGGGCAGGTTGCGACCGTGGTTGCCTCCGCCGTGTCGGGCGATCTGGCCGGCAGGTCGACTGCCGAGGTCGAGACACCGGTGTGGACCGGTCTCGACGTGCTGAGAGAGCAGGGGTTCGAGGCGCTGGCCGGTGCCCACGTGGGATTGGTCACGAACCAGACCGGGCGAGCGCGCGACGGCGCGACCGCGATCGACCTGCTCCAGGCCGCGCCCGGCGTCGAGCTCGTCGCCCTCTTCAGCCCGGAGCACGGCATCCGCGGGGTGATGGACGGCCCGGTCTCGTCGAGCCTGGACGCGCGCAGCGGTCTGCCGATTCACTCGCTGTACGGAGAGACGCGGCGGCCGACGGCCGAGATGCTGCAGGGTCTGGACACGCTGGTGGTCGATCTGCAGGACGTCGGGGCGCGGTTCTACACCTACGCGACCACGATGGCCTATCTGCTCGAGGAGGCGGCGGCGAGAGGGTTGCGCGTGCTGGTGCTGGATCGGCCCAACCCGATCGGAGGTGTCGACGTCGAGGGCCCGATGCTCGACGCGTCGGCGACCGGGTTCACCGGCTATTTTCCGTCGCCGGTGCGTCACGGCCTCACGCTGGGAGAGCTGGCCCGGCTCTTCAATTTCAATGCCGAGCGCGGGATTGGCGCCAATCTGGAGGTCGTCGCGATGCGGGGCTGGCGCCGCGCGAGTTGGTTCGATCAGACGGGGCTGAGGTGGGTGAACCCGTCGCCGAACTTGCGCAATCTCAACCAGGCGTTGCTCTATCCGGGCATCGGCGCCATCGAAGGAGCGAACCTGTCGGTTGGCCGCGGCACGGACACTCCGTTCGAGCAAATTGGGGCACCCTGGATCGACGGCGCCGAGCTGGCGCGCGAGCTCAACACGCTGCGACTGCCCGGCGTGCGTGTCTATCCGCTTCGGTTTCGCCCGAATGCGAGCCGATTCGCCGGCGAGCTTTGCGATGGGGTGTTCTTTGTCGTCACCGGGCGTGACGTCGTGCGACCGGTGCGTCTTGGTCTCGAGGTGGCCGCGGCTCTCTATCGTCTATATGGCGACCAGTTCGACCTGGACGCCGTGGCGAGGCTGTTCGGGTCACGAGACATGCTGACGCGTATTCGCGCCGGGGATCCGTCCTGGGAAATCGCCGCGGCGTGGGCGGAGGGTGAGACGGCGTGGCGGCGGCTGACCGCTCCCTACCTCCTCTACGACTACTAGATCATAACCTTCTGGTTTCTCCTGTCTCCTGTCTCCCGGGACGACAGGGCATTACATCTGATACAGCATCCAGTAGACGACCACGCCGGTCACCGACACATACAGCCAGATTGGCAGTGTCCACCGGGCGATGGCGACGTGGCGCGCGTCGTTTCGTCGCAGACCGCGTCGCAGCGTCACCAGTGCCAACGGCACGATGATCGCTGCCAGCGTGATATGCGAGATGAGCACCGTGAAGTAGACGATCCGGACCGGGCCCAGACCGGTGAACGGCTGCGAACCGACCTGCGCGTGATAGACGAGGTAGGACACCAGGAACAGCACCGACGTGGTGAACGCCGCGAGCATGCACAGTCGGTGCTGTCGGACGCGCCCACGGCGAACCAGCACGTATCCAGTCGCCAGCAGCACCGCCGCGAGGCTGTTCAGTGTGGCGTTGACCGCCGGGAGTGTCGTGACATCGAGCATCGCCTTCGTGCTCCGCCGCCTGTGGGGATCGAGTCGGTTGTGCCACGTCTCAGCCAGCGGCGTCCAGCAGCAGGAGCCCCCAGATGAGCGGCAGGTAGAGGAGCGTCGCTCTGAACAGGACACGGGCGCGGTCGGTGGACCGGTCGGCGGCGAACCGCGTCGCGAGGAAGAGCAAGGCGAACGTCAGGATCGTCGCACCGGCTGCGTAGCCGAGACCGGCCAGGCCAAGCCATGAGGGCGCAATACTGACCGGCACCAGCAGTATGGTGTAGACGAGCAGATGCCGCGCGGTGCGCCGACCACTCGGGTCCGTCACCGACAGCAGCGGCAGACCCGCCCTTTCGAAGTCGATGCGATACAGCCAGGTCAACGCGAGGAAGTGCGGCAGCTGCCAGACGAAGACGATGGCAAACAGAGTCCAGGCACCGGCCGTGAGCGGACCCCCGGCGGCCCAGCCAATGACCACCGGCAGGGCGCCCGGTACCGCCCCCCCCAGGACGGCCCAATGAGTCCATCGCTTCAACGGCGTGTAGATGCCAGCGTAGCTCACGAGGGTGGCAAGCGCCACGACGGCGGCTGTGAGGTTCACACCGAACGCCAGCTGAGCCAGCCCGGTGACCGAGAGCAGCACCGCGAGCCAGGTGGCGTCAGTGGATTGCAGCCGTCCGGCTGGTATTGGTCGGTCTCGCGTCCGGAGCATGCGCTCGTCGAGATCGCGTTCGGCGACCTGGTTGAGCGCGGCGGCTCCCCCGGCCACCAGTGTCGCGCCGATGGTCGTGTTCGCGAAGACGACCGGGTCGATCCCCCCGACGCGTCCCACGAGATACCCGACACCGGTCGTCACGACGACCAGGGCGTTCAGCCGTAGCTTGGTGAGTACGACGAAATCGGCAAGACGGTCGCGCTGTTCGGCGACGCCGACCGCACCACTCGTCATATCGGCGCTCCTGGACGTGCCGGCTCGGGTGCGATCCGGGACGCGCGGTGTGAGCGCCACTCTGCGTCGCGCGCATCGGGAAACCGGTGCCGGTTGACACGCAACCCGAGGACCAGTGCCGTGCCCAGCACCATGGCGCCGGTAGCCACGTGCGCGGTGTTGATCACCGGGGCGCGCTCGCTCAGCACCGTCCATCCGCCCAGCCCGATCTGTGTCAGCACCAGCAGGACCAGTGCCCACGCTGGCCGAATCAGGTCACGCCGCTCGCTGTGATGCACCAGCAGATGCCTGGCTGTCGCCAGTATCAGGAGAGCCGTCGCCACCGCGCCGATGCGGTGCAGGAAGTGGACGGCGATCGCGAAGCTCCACTGCGGCGGCACCAGCCGGCCGAAAGCGAGAGGGAAATCGGGTATCGCCAGGCCGGCGCCGGTGTGCCGCATCGTGGCGCCGACGAGAATCTGGACATAGACCAGCGCCGGGAGTCCGGTTGCGAGCGTGACCAAGGTCGAGTCGCGGATGACCGGTTCGTGCGTGTCGAGCGCGCCGCTACGGCGCCAGCCCGCGGATGTAAACAGCGCGAGCCCGATGGTCAGGCTAAAGAAGACTTGCGCCAGACCGGCGTGCGAGACCGAAATCGGGGTCGGCAGGAAGTAGAGCACGGTGATGCCGCCCAGCACACCCTGAAGCGTGACGGCGACCAGCGCGGCAACGCCGAGGTGTCGCATCCATTGGCGCGGCTCGGCCCGCCACAGCCAGACCGCCAGCCCGATCGTCAGCAGCCCGACGGCCGACGCGATCATCCGGTGGCCGTGTTCGTAGAAGATGCCGCCCACCATGTTGGACAGCGGGAAGGCGAACATGAAGTAGCCGTAGGTGTTCGGCCAGTCCGGCACAGACAGGCCAGATCCGGTACTAGTGACCATGCCCCCCGCGGTGATGAGCAGCAGGGTGGCCGCACAGACGAGCCGGGCATAGCGGTGAAGCCAGGTCATAAGGCAACCGGGCGAGAGTCGGAACACGTCCGGAAGCCGAGTGGTCGTCTCGAGTCGGAACGACCGGACGCCGCACCGATTTCGGGCGGCGTCCGGTCTGTCATCTGTCAACCGTCATTTGTCACTTGTAAATGACGGTCGGTCTCATGGCGCGGTGAACGTGAACGAGACTTCGGCGGTCTGACCCGTGGCCACGGTCACGTTCTGGGTCTGGGTGCCGAGCTGCTCGTGCCAGGCTTCGATGACATAGTCACCCGGCGGCAGCGTGCTGATGTCGAACATCCCGTCTGCAGCGGTGGTCGCAAAGTAGGGGTGATCGAGGACGCCGACGTAGGCGCTCATCCAACCGTGCACGTCGCACTTGAAGGGCACCATGATCTCGGCGGCATCGAACGACCGCTCGAACTTCATGCCCTGAATTGGCTGTCCCATGTTGAATTCGTCGTTTGCCGTCGGGCTCGCATGGATGTTGTGGAGCGTTGGGTCGCTGTTGGTAATCTCGAGCGTCTGACCCACACGCATGCCAAGCACGTGGGGTGTGTAGCGGCAGCCCTGCTGGTCCAGCACCACGTTGCCACTGGCGTCGGGGAAGCTCCGTCCTTCGAGCCCTTCCTTGACGTAGACGAAGACGTTGCCGAGGTGGCCGTTGCTGCCCACGAACGTGCTCGACATCGTGTCGCTCGCACTCATCGCGCACACCGGGTCGGAGCTCATCATGAGCTCTTCGGCTGCCGGCAGCTCACCGTCGAGCATGACCACGCCGGAGACGTTTCCGGCGCTGGCCGGGTCGAACGCAGCCGGGGCCGGTGCGGCCGGTGCGCTCGCTGCAGGCGCCGCGTCACCGCCGCTGTCGCCACCGCCGCCACAGGCCACCGCGGTGGCCATCACGAGTAGGGAAAGGACCGACCACACATTTCGCTGCTGCATTGAGGTTCTCCTGAACACGTTATTCGATTCGGTTTGTGGATGATCGGGTCGCGCTGAGCGTCCGCCCGACCCGGGGAAATGTATAGAACGACAGAAACCCGGTAACTCCAGTCCTAATAACTATCACACGCTCAGGGGTGTGTAAACAAAGAGCGGTCAGTTCGCCGGATACCCGTCACGACGCGGCGCGTATCTTGCGGGTGATCCGGTCCTCGATCCAGTGCGAGTCCCACCACTCCATCGGCGTGATCGGCCAGCCGTGTAGGAGGATGGCGAAGTGCAGATGGTCGCCCCCTGCGAGCCCGGTTGTTCCGCTGCGTCCCAGCTCGTCGTCCATCGACACGGTGTCGCCTGGGCGAACGGTGATCGAGGACAGGTGCGCATACAGGGATTGCAGTCCCATCCCGTGGTCGACGATCACGCAGTTCCCATAGATGCCGAGGTAATCGGCCCAGACGACCCGGCCTGTGTTGGAGGCGAGAATCGCGACGTTGGCGGTCGCCGCCAGGTCGAACCCGAGATGGATCTGCTGGTCGACTTCGCTCCCGTCATGGATGTAGGTACGATGATCGGCGAAACCCGATTCCACCTGCGAGTTGCCGAGCTGGCGAAACGGTTCGGTCCACAGCCGCTCTGCTGCGGTGTCGGCCGCGAGCGCCATGATCTGCTCGTCGTTGATACGCCGGAGCCCGCCATTGATCGCCAGATACTGCTCCAGCAGCCCGGCGCCGGGCGGCAGCGGCAGTGTGCGGAACTCTTCGCTCCGCGCGACGATGTCCGGTACCACCTGTTCGAGGAAGCGGTCGCCGACCGTGATGCGGGATCGCCTGAAGCGTTGAGGAAAAATGCGATGGTCGAACGCGATCTCCGCCTCGTTGCCTGCCTCGTCCCGGGCGTACAGCCGCATCGGCGTGTCGAGATCCTGGTCGTAGAGCAGCGCGAACAGCGCGACCCGCATCGTCTCGTCGGCATCGGCCACGCCGGCGGCCCCAGCCGGGTAGCCGGGAAAGAATCGGTCCCCAACACGAACCCCCGATTCGGCGTCCGACGGGGTGACGCGGTAGACGATCAGCTCGGCTCCGCCATGGTTGACATAGTGAAAGGATGACAGCGCCGCCAACCGTGGCGGGTCGAATCGCGCCTCGACCTCGAGCCGTGTGGTCGTGTCTCGCTCGCGCAGCCCGAACAGCACCGACCGCGTGGCGTGCACCACGATCGTGGCCGGACCCGGCGCCAGGTCAGGATGCGTTTCGCGCGTCAGGCTCCGAGACACCCGAACGCGGGTGTCAGTTTCTTGTGTCATCTGGGCGCCGCCCGGCTCCGACAGAGAGAACAGCGGCAGGGTGTTGCCGCCCTGCTCGATGACTGCCGTGATGTCGGTGAGCTCGCCGTCGGTCGCATCGATCGAGGCGTCGAACCGCGCGGTCCGGCCGATGAGACGGGTCGGCTCGTGAATCTCGATTGCCGGTCCAGGAGCGCGTCCCGCGCCGATGTAGACACCGGCGCCGAGCGCAATTGCGACCAACAGGAGCAGCGCGACAATCAGTCGGGTCACGCGCCTATTGTATAGGAGCGTGCAGATTGACCGCCTGGGAGGGCGTTGGTAACATGGGTTCGATTGGCACAGGCCGGTGCCGACGTCTGTGGCGGTATCGTCTAGGGGTTAGGATACATGGTTCTCAGCCATGGGACCGGGGTTCGAATCCCCGTACCGCTACCAACGCTCACGGTCTACTCGGTCCACAGCAACACCCGTTCCCTGTCGGCATCCTGATAATCGAGCACGAGGCCAGGGCCATGGTGGTCGAGGTCTCCGATGGTCACGTCGAGGTCGCCGACGATATCGCCGTCAGCCTCTGAAAAGTCGACCGTGGCGTCGTCACCGAACCGCAAGAGCCAGAGTGGGATTCGCAGGTTCATGAGCCGTTCATCGTCCGGGTCCCAAACCAGCACATGGAGTGATTCGGGTCGGCTGTCGCTCGGTTGGTCCCGGCGTCTGACCTCGGCCTGGAGATTCCCGTCCTCCCGGACCAGGTGGATGAGCGGGTCGTCCCCGACAAACCGAGCCCGGGTTTCCTCAAACGTGACGTCGGCGGTTTCGGCCGTGGCTTCTGCAATGTCTACGTTGCTCATGACGACGTAGACCGCGAGGGCGATGAGGGTCACCGTGCCGACGACCGCGAGCGCGGCGAAGGAGACGAGTGCGATGACCCACGTGCGCTTGCGGGAGGTCTTGGTCGTCATGATGGCGGTCGTGGGTGGCCGCTCCTATTTGTTCGGACGACACCGGTGGAGACGAAGTTCCCGCCGCCGGGGAGTCAATCGGGGGTGGGGGAGTCGGATGGCTGTGGCCACTAGGGACGCTGGAAGACGTTCTTCCGGAGGCGTTTGGCGGCGTCCTCGCACCTCTTGTCACGACCCTCGTCGCACAGCTCGCGCGCCTGGTCGTAGTGCTGGCGGCTCAGCGCCCGGTCGCCGGCGAGGTCAGCCAGCTTGCCCAGCTCGAGGTGGGTGCGACCGGTCACCCAGAGACGCGCGTCCCGCTCGAGCGCGGCTTGTAGATCGGTGCTGGCGTCTGCGTCGCGCTCGAGCAGCAGCCCGGTGGCGCCGCGTTTGTAGAGCCACACCGCCTCTTCTCCAAACATCTTGACCCTGTCGTCGGATGCCAGCCTCGAAAAACCCACGCGCAGGTTGGAGGCGGCCAGACCGGGACGTTCGTCCCGGAGCGCGGTCGCCGCCGATTCCAGCCAGACCAGGCGATTGCGCGGGTAGCGTCGCTTCAGGTCGCGGAGCACCCGTTGCGCCGCCCCGTACTTCCTCTCGCGGTTGTAGATGAGCACGAGTCCGAATTGCGCCTCGGTCCGGGTCTCTCCGTCGTGGGCGGCGGCCTCCCGGATCAGGCGCAGCGCTTCCTCCTTGCCGGCGCCGAACCCGACCATCCTCGCCATCAACCGGACCGGCAAGGGCAGCGTCGAGACCAGATACCGGTAGGTTCCCACCACCAGTCCCGCATCCAGGCGTAGGGGGTCGAGCTCGAGCACCCGCTCGTGAGAGTCGTAAGCCTGCTTCGCCGGGCGCAGCGCCTCGAGCGTCTTGCCCTCCACCGTGGCCATGTAGGAAGCGGTCAGCCCCAGTGACGCACCGAGCTGGTAGTGCGCCTCCGGGTCATCGGACGACGTCCGGACGAGTGCTTCAGACAGCTCGATCGCCCGAGCCGAGTGCGTCGTGAAGATCGATGCGAGGTCGACCGGTGGATCCGGCATGTCGACCTTGCGTGGGGTGACGCTGCTCAAGTAGTCGTCGACGGTCATCGTGCCACGCAGGAACAGGATGCGCATCCAGGTGACCGCGGCGAGGCTGCGATGGGTGGCGGGGTTGTTCGGGTCGGCGTCGATCGCCGCTTCGAGGGTCTCGACGGCGGCCTCGTGGTCGAGGTTGTAGGCGAGGTCGAAGCCACGCGCAAGCTCGTCGGCGGTATTTTGCGCGTCGCTGGTGGCGGGGACCAGCAGCAGCACCGCGCAACCGACCAGGAGTCGTCGATTCATCTGCCCTATCATAGCTGCATCGCGGGAGCTTCCGAAGACCTTCTCCCGGCAGCGCATCCTCGCAGAGCCCGTGAGTAGAGAGCGTGTGATCCACCGCATCCAGACGATCGACGCGCATGCCGAGGGTGAGCCGCTCCGGCTCGTCACCGGAGGGTTCCCGACCCCGGTTGGCCAGACGATGCTCGAGAAGCGCGAGTGGGTGCGGGAGCACTGTGACGCACTGCGTCGGGCGCTGATGCACGAGCCTCGAGGGCACACCGACATGTATGGTGCGGTCCTGACCGAGCCGTGCGCCGAGGCGGCGCACGCCGGCGTGTTGTTCATGCACAACGAGGGATTCAGCAGCATGTGCGGTCATGGAGTGATTGCCGTCTGCACGATTGCCCTGGAACGGGGGCTCATCAGTGTTGGCAGTGTCGGAGGCGAGCGCTCAGAGCTGGTGCTCGAGGCGCCGGCCGGGCTCGTGCGCGCCCGGGTCACCGGCCCGCCAGGGGCGGGACGACCCTCTTCAGGTGGCGAGGCGCGTGTTCATGCCGTGGCGTTCGAGAACGTGCCGTCGTTTGTGTTGCATGCCGGTCTGCCGGTCTCCTTCGGCGGTCGTGTCATCCCCGTGGACGTCGCCTACGGTGGCGCCTTCTATGCGGTCGTCGATTGTGAGGCGGTGGGGATACCGCTCCGGCGGGAGTCGCTGGGCCGGCTGCGGCGGGCGGGCATGGAGATCGCGCGGGCGGTGGAACAGGCGGTGCGCGTCGTGCATCCCACCGAATCCGGTATCAGCGGCATCTACGGCACGGTGTTCACCGGCATGGCGGAGCGGGCAGAGGCGGACCTGCGCAACGTGACCGTGTTTGCCGACGCGCAGGTCGACCGTTCGCCCTGCGGGACCGGGACCGCCGCGGTGATGGCAGTGCTCGACGCGATGGGGATGCTGGCGCCAGACCGGATCTTCTCGCACGAAAGCCTCGTTGGCACGCTGTTCCGCGGCGCCGTGCGACGCCGCGCCGTCGTCGGCGATCGCGAGGCGATTGTGCCGGAGATCGAGGGGTCGGCCTGGATCACCGGCGAACACACCTTCCTGATCGACGATGACGATCCGCTGAAGGAAGGGTTCGTGCTTTGAGAGGCGCTCGAGGAGACAGGAGGCAGGAGGTAGGAGGCAGGAGGGAACTTGATGCCGCCGTTGAAAACTCCACGGCGGCGGCATTGAGAACCGCTCGCCCCGCACGACTGGCTCGCTATCGAGGCGCTAAGGAAATTGGCGAAGCCCACTGGCTTCTCCTACCTCCTGCCTCCTGAAATGCAGGTCGCTCACCACCCAATCGCAAGCCCATCCTTCCGGGGGTCGGATCCGCCCATCAGCACGCCGGTGTCGGGGTCGACCAGGACGCCCTGAAACCCGCCGAACCCGAAGCCGTCGACCACGCGGTGTCCGCGGCGGGTCAGATCGTCGCCCGTCGCCGTCGCGATGCCCTGTTCGAGGCCAATGCCGGTCGGGTCCCAGCGGGCCCGCGGCGCCTCACCGGCCTCCTGGATGTTCATACCGAAACAGGTCATGTTCAGCAGCACTTGCAGGTGACCTTGCGGCTGCATGTCCCCACCCATGACCCCATAGGCGAGCCACGGGCGTCCAGCCCGAAACGCCATCGCCGGTGCGAGGGTATGCAGCGGACGCTTGTGTGGCGCCAGGTGGTTGGGGTGGGCGGGGTCGGTGGCGAAGAGACTGCCGCGATTGTGCAACACGATCCCGGTGTCGCCGGCCACGATGCCAGCGCCGAAGCCGGCATACAATGACTGGATCAGCGAGACCATGTTGCCGCTCTCGTCGGCTGCCGCCAGATACACCGTGTCGCCCGAGCCTGACGGGGCACTGGGCGACAGGGCACCGCGTGCATGCTCCGGTCCGATGCGACCCGGCCCATGAGCACCGATACGGTCACTTCGAATGTCGCGTCTTCGGTGTCTGGCGTAGTCGGAAGAGATGAGCCGGCGCAGCGTCTGGTCGGGGACCGCGGCCGGATCGGCCAGATAGGCCGTTCGATCGGCAAACGCGATGGCGATGGCTTCGAGCACCAGGTGCAGGTAGTCGGCCGAGTTGTGACCGAGCTGACCCAGGTTGTCCCCGCCCAGAATGTTCAGCGCCTCGAGCGCGACAAAGCCCTGTGTGTTCGGGGGCAACTCGAGCAGCTCGACGTCTGCGTACGTCGTTCGGATCGGTTCTACCCACTCGGAGCGATGGTCAGCCAGGTCGGCCGCGGTGAGCCAGCCGCCACGTCGCTCGGCGTCACGCACGATCGCGCGGCCGACGTCACCTCGATACAACGCATCGCGTCCGTCAGCGGCAATCTGCTCCAGCGTCGCCGCCAGTGCCGGACAGGTGAAGACTTCGCCTGGATCAGGCGCGCAGCTTCTCGGGAGGAACGTCGCCGCGGCCGCCGGGTCGGATGCCAACATCGGAACCGCCTCTCGCCACTGGCGCGCCACGATCTCGGCGACCGGAAACCCGTCCCGCGCGCAGCTGATGGCCGGGCCGAGCGCCTCGCGCAGTGGGAGCGTGCCGTGTTCGGCGAGCAAGAGCGACCAGCCGTCTACCGCACCCGGCACGGTCACCGACAGCACCCCGTGGTCGGGGATCGACGTGTGCCCGAGCTGGCGAAGCTGGGCGAGGCTCGCGGCGTGCGGCGAGCGCCCACTGGCGTTCAAACCGCGTGTGCAACCGGTTGCCGCGTCGTGCACGATCGCGAACAGGTCGCCGCCGATCCCGGTCATCGTCGGTTCGACGACCGACAGGACCGCCGCCGCGGTCACTGCCGCGTCGACAGCGTTACCGCCGTTTCTGAACACTTCGAGCCCGGCGGCTGAGGCGCGCGGTTGACTGGTGGCGATGAGTCCCGTTCGGCCAAGGGCGACCGAGCGGGACCCGCGCGATGCCGTGGTGGGCGCACCGGGTGAGCGAGTGGTCATCCAGGTGTCATTGCCCCGGGGAGCTTGCGGCTCGTGCGGCGGCCAGAAACCGGTCGAGCCGGCGTCCGTGCTCGTCGAGAATCGGGTGTGCCCAGGTGTCGACGAGCATCTCGTGCACCTGCTGGTGATACCAGATCATCCCGTCGATGTCGGAGGTGAACGCATCCGCAAGAGCCACACCCTGCTGCTCGAGACCGGTAATCAAGTTGGACAGGTTGTGGATCTTGTCGGCCGATGCCACCGCGCGCGCCTCATCGCGCGGGCTGTGGCGCAGATGTTCGATGTAGGTCTCTTTCCGCGTGAGCCATGGGACGGTCTTCGGTGGCTCGGTTACGTCGCTGACGATCGCCAGCACCTGCTCGCCAAACCGATGCCGGATGACGTCGCGCTCGAGTGTCGTCTCTTCCAGCGAATCGTGGAGAATCGCGGCGACGATGGTGTGCTCGGTAAAGCCGAAGTCTCCCACGATCATGGCCACCGAGAGCGCGTGCGTCGCTTCGAATCCCCGGCCAGCTTTGCGCCGCTCGAGCCCGTGGGCCTCCAGCATCGTGGTGATCGCCAGCTCGACGTGTGGGGAAAACATGCCAGTCCCGGGGAGGAGTGTGCGTACTCCAGCAACACTGGGCGATCTTGCGGTGGGTCTGTGGACGGGGCTCCGCCGCTTCTAATCGGACTGTGCGACGTAGGTCTTCCGCGCGCGGGCCGTCATCCCACTCTGCTTCACCCGGACCTCGAGTTCGTGGAGCTTGCCGTCCCGAACCGTTGGGGCGAACCCGAGCACATACTGGCTGTGTAGCTCCTGGGCGACCCGTGTAAACGTCGGGCCGAGCTCGTCGGTGTCCTTCAGCTCGAAATATCCGCCGCCGGTTTCCTCCGCGAAGGTTTTGAGACGGCCGTCCGGATTGCTTCGCACCTGCCGAAGCCCGTTGTGATAATCCACTTCGAGGCCGATGGTGTAGAGCATCACCTCTTCGACCCGCGCCATGTCGAGCGCCTCCCGCCAGCCGATCTGATGCTGGGTGTCCTCGCCGTCGGTAAAGATTAGTGCCACCTTCCGACCCTCGATACCCTCCAGCGAATCGATGCTCGCGGCAATCGCGTCGTAGAGCCGGGTCGGGTTGCCGAACTGTAGCCGGTCGAGTGCCCGGATCAGGGCGTCGCGGTCCCCGATGAACTCGGCTTCCGGCAGGATCTGTATCTTGTCGTTGAAGGCGCCCACCTTGCCGCGGTCATCCGGCAGCATTCGGATGAGGAACTGCTCGGCTCCGGCCATCAGCAGGTCGAGGCTGGGGGTCATGCTGGCGCTGGTGTCGAGCATCACGACGACGGTGATCGGCCTGATTTCGTTTTCGAATAGGACGATCTCTTGTAGCTGCTCCTCGTCGAGTATCTCGAAGTCTTCCTGGACCAGATTCGGGACCAGCCGCCTGTTCTCGTCAGTCACGGTGACGTAGAGGTCGACAATCTCGGTGCCGGAGCGGAACACCGGGAGCTGCGGCTGCTGCGCGGCGACGACCACCGCGGCGAGGCCGCTCAACAACACGATCGTCAGCGATGGACGGGTAAGCATGGATCGAGCTTAGCAACCTTCGGCATTTTCATGCAACGTGATGTGACCTGAGCGCGTCTATCGAATAGGCGCCCCATGCATCATGGGCGTTTCACACGGCGTCTGGTCGCGGCGGGGAGTTCTTTCGCCGGAATAGCGGAAGAACTCGCACCGAGACCGAATGCCCGGTCGGAACGAGTGCCAGTGTCGTCTATTCCTGGTGATTTCGGGCGGAACAAGAGTTGCATTCGCCTCAAGGGAGTGGAGCCGAGAAAGTGATGCACCGATGACGACGACAACGAGGACGAGACGAGCCGGAGTGGTCGTGGTTCTGACGGGGTTGGCCGGGCTGGTTGGATTGGCCGGGTTGGCCGGGTTAGATGGATTGGCAATGACGGGGACCGCGGTTGCGGCCAGTGTGGCGGCAGAGCAGCCTCAGGACCGGCCGGCGCCTCAGGAAATCGGCAACGGCACAGTGTCGCTCGACGTCTTTGCACAGGGTGCGGTGCTCGACCTGCTGACCACGGCCCGTGAGGGCACGAGTCTGGAGCTGCGTCACCAGCGGTCGACCGACGGCGGCCAGACCTGGGGCACGGTGCACGTGATCGCCACCTTGGACCAGCCGATCTCGATCGCAACGCGGGGCAACGAGCCGCAGGTCGTGGCGCACGTGGAACACGTGACGGTCCACTGGTCTACCAACGGCACCTCGCGACATGGCGCCGGACCGATGGTCTCCGCCGTATCCCACGACGCCGGTCGAAGCTGGGCAACCGGGCCGAATCCGACGAACGATGCGGCGAACGTGGCGCAGAACTTTGCCGACATGACGGCCGACTCCGATGGCGTGTTCTACGTGGCCTGGATCGGTAGCCACGATGGACCGGCAGGAAGAGGGCTCGGTCTGGCGCGCTCGACAGACTTCGGAGAGACCTGGGATCACAGTCAGCTGGTCGACATGTCGAGTTGCGCCTGTTGCTGGAACAAGATGGTCGCGCCTCGGGCCGGGGCCGTTCGGGTGCTGTATCGAGACCACGGCGTCCGAGACATGGCGCTGGCGTCCACCGACGATGCCGGTCAGCACTGGTCGCTCGATGGCGCGGTCGGATCGTTCGATTGGGCATTCCCCGGTTGTCCCCATGTTGGCGGTGGGCTCGCGGTGGCGGAAGACGCAGACGACGGTACCGAGCAACTGCACGCCCTGGTCTGGACCGGCCATGAAGATCGACACGGCCTCTACTGGGTCCGGTCGGACGACGACGGCGGCACCTGGACCGAACCGCGCCCGATGGGCGGGGAACTGGCCCGACACGCCGATTTGGGTGCGGCTGGTCGGACCGTGGTGGCCGCCTGGGATGAGGGCCGCGCTATCTGGGTCTCCGTGTCTCGCGATCTCGGAGACGGATGGAGCGAGCCTCGCCGGCTGTCGGCTGACGGCTTCGTCGCTTCCCACCCGGTCGTCATCCGCACCCACGACGCGTTTCGTCTGTTCTGGACCGAGCGCGACGAAACCGGTCGGATGCACTGGACGTCGCGTCGTCTTGCTGGTGAGCAGGCCGCGCAGGCGACCAGCGGCGCCGCAGGGCAGTAGCAGGCCACTAGCCCATTCACACGCTGACCGGTTTCTCCGGTCGCGGCCCAACTCACTCCGCCCCGCTCAGTTTCCTTCCCCTGCCCGGAAGCCGTAACGCTCGACGCCAGTCGTCATTCAAGTTCCCCCGGTTCCGGCCGATTTCCCAGACGCAACTACTCGTCTTCGGAAACCGGTCGCATCGACCGTGGTGGCCACCGCGATACCTGGCGCGACAACCAGCGCGCGCTCCACAGGGACCGCGCGGAGAGGTTTGTCATGGACGCACGTATCACGATCGTGGCGTGGGGCACCGCCTGCCTCGTCGCCGTGCTGGGAGTCCCGTCGGCGCAGGCCCAGACCGCCAGTGGTCGGGCAACACTGGTGACCCTCGCAACGCTCAACGTGCAGTTCGCCACGCTCGACGTGCCGATTGCCGAGCAGGTCGCTGCGCTGGCGGGCCGAACGCGGCTCGCCCATTTGGACCGCCCGCTCGAGGCGCAGGCCGTCGGTGGTGTGGAACAGCTGGGGAATATCGCTTACCGCCCGGCCGGACGTCCAGCCTCGCTGACGCCGCTCTACTTCACGCTCACGGCGCTGCAGGCGCTCGACGTGCACTCGACCTTGCGCGCCGTCCATGCCGGTCATCACGGGGCCAACCCGCTGATGAGAGGGATCGGCGGGAACCCTGCGGCGCTGGCGGCCGTGAAGGGTGCGTCGGCGGCCGGGATGGTGTTCTTGACAGAGCGTCTGTGGAAGAACCATCCACGCAAGGCGGTCATGTTACTCGCTGCCGTGAACGTGGCGTTGGCTGCGGTCGTGGCGAACAACTATCGCATCGGAACCGTGCGCTAGTTGGCGACCGATAGTTGGAACCAGCGGCACGCTGCCCGGCGAGTCGGCCACGGATTGGTTGGTTCGGTGCACCCCATCGAGCACCAGCTCGGTGTCGCGCGACCAACGTGTGGCCGACGTCGTCAGTATGACGATGGCAGCTCCCCCCCCTTTCCCTTTCCTCAACTGCCTTGACCTCTCCTGGCACCACCCTGATCATCTTGCCCATCTTGAACATCCTTGACCATCTTTGACCATCCTTGACAGGGTGAATCTATATATGTAGATTTATGTATATGAAAGAAACGAGCACGCTGTTCCGCCTCTTGGGTGACGAAGCGCGCCTGCGGTTGTTGCGGCTGCTCGCAAAGGAGCGGCTCAACGTGAGCGAGTTGACCGCCGTGCTGGGCATCGCCCAGTCCGGTGTGTCGAGGCATCTCGGTCTGCTGCGTGATGCCGGTCTCGTGACCGAAGAGCGGGAGGGCGGCTTCACGTTCTTCCGCGTAACGCAGGACGAGAAAGATCGGCGACTGGCGCCGGTCTGGACGCTGCTTCGGACTCGCTTCCGTGGCGCGAGCCGGGACCCGCTGGTGCACGGCGATGAGGCCCGTTTGCGCGACGTTCTGCGACGTCGCCTGGAGAACCAAGAGACGCATGGCGGCGAGTCGGGCACCGGGGTGCGTCAGGTGGTACCGGGGCGCAGCTGGGCCGCTTGGTCGCGTGGGCTCGGACTGCTGTTGCCACCGCTCAGGGTCGGCGACCTCGGGTGTGGTGAAGGCTACCTGACCTTCGAGATTGCCAGATGGGCGGACCGGGTGGTCGCCGTGGATCGTTCGGCGCGCGTGCTGGAGCGGGCCCGCAGGCTGGCGGCGCGCCGACGGGTCGACAATGTAGAGTGGCGTCAGGGCGAGATTGAGAAGCTCCCGCTCGATACCGGTGCGGTCGACGTGGCGTTGTTGTCACAAGCGCTCCATCACGCCCGCGATCCGCAGCGGGCAATCGAGGAGGCGACACGAGTGGTGATTGACGGGGGCCGGGTGTTGGTGCTCGATCTGCGGGGGCACACCAAGGAATGGACGCGGGAGCGTCTCGGTGATCGGTGGCTCGGGTTCGGCACCGAGGCGGTCACCGGGATGATGGAGAAGGCCGGTCTGGTCGACGTCCGCGCGCGGCCGGTCACCGACGACACCGAACACGACCCGTTCGGTGTGCTGGCCGCCGTGGGAACGAAGCCGCGCCGGGGAGACGACACCGTGAAGGAAACCGGACAGCGATGACTGAGGATACGAACGTGACCACCGGCGACACGCCGGCGCGTCCAGACGGCGCCGCCACGCGTCGCCACATCGGGACCCTGCTCGGCGAACGCATCCTCGTGATGGACGGCGCGATGGGGACGATGATTCAGCGTCACACGCTCGACGACGCGGCATTTCGCGGCGAGCGCTTCGCCGGCCATCCGCAGGAGGTGAACGGGAACAACGACCTGCTCGTGCTGACCCGGCCGGATGTCATCAGCGGGATCCATTACACGTATCTGGAGGCGGGCAGCGACATCATCGAGACAAACACGTTCAGCGGCACCGCCATCGCACAGTCCGATTATGGGCTGGAGTCGATCGCCTATGAGTTGAACGTCGAAGCCGCTCGGCTGGCTCGGACCGCCGCCGCCGACTGGTCCAAGCGCACTCCGGATCGGCCCAGGTTCGTCGCTGGCGCGATGGGGCCCACCAACAGGACGCTGTCGATCTCGCCGGATGTCAACGACGCGACATTTCGTGCCAGCACGTTCGATGCGATGCGGGACGCCTATGCCGAACAGGCTCGAGGACTGGTGGACGGCGGATGCGACCTGTTGCTGGTTGAGACCGTGTTCGACACGCTCAACGCCAAGGCGGCGCTGGTGGCGATTCAGGACCTGTTCGACGAGCGGGGCATCGAGCTGCCATTGATGATCTCGGTGACGATTACCGACCGCAGCGGCCGCACGCTGTCGGGGCAGACGATCGACGCGTTCTATGTGTCGGTTGCCCATGCCAGGCCACTGAGCGTCGGCATCAACTGTGCGCTCGGGGCTCGTGACATGCGGCCCTACCTCGCCGAGCTGGCGGGTGTGGCCGACTGCTACGTCAGCTGCTATCCGAACGCCGGGCTGCCCAACGCGTTCGGCGAGTACGACGAGTTGCCAGACGAGACCGCCACGCTGCTGCGTGAGTTCTCGACGAGCGGTTTCGTCAACATCTTGGGCGGGTGTTGCGGCACGACACCGGGCCACATCCGCGCCATTGCCGCCGCGGTGGACGGCGTTGCCCCGCGCAAACGGCCCGCCGAGACCGCGAGGACGTCCCGATTCAGCGGGCTCGAGACACTGACCGTCCGGGACGACAGCAGTTTCCTGATGGTCGGCGAGCGCACCAACGTGACCGGGTCGGCGCGGTTCGCGCGGTTGATCAAGTCGGAGGATGTCGTCGCGGCCACCGCGGTGGCCGCAGACCAGGTGCGCGGCGGCGCCAACCTCATCGACGTGAACATGGACGAGGGGTTGCTCGACTCCGAGCGGGAGATGACCAGATTTCTCAACCTCATCGCGACAGAGCCGGAGATCGCGCGGGTGCCGGTGATGATCGACAGCTCCAAATGGTCGGTCATCGTGGCGGGGCTGAAGTGCGTCCAGGGGAAGCCGGTGGTCAACTCGATCAGCCTGAAGGAAGGGGAGGCCGACTTTCTCGAGAAAGCCAGGACGCTCCGGCGGTATGGGGCCGCGGCCGTCGTGATGGCCTTTGACGAGACCGGGCAGGCAGACACGACCGAGCGCAAGGTCGAGATCTGTCAGCGCGCCTACCGGCTGCTGACGGAGACGGCAGGGTTCGACCCACACGACATCATCTTCGACCCCAATATCCTGGCCATCGCCACCGGGCTCGAGGAGCACAACGACTATGCCGTCAACTTCATCGAGGCAACTCGAGCCATCAAGGAGACCTGCCCCGGTGCGCTCGTGAGCGGTGGGGTCAGTAATCTTTCGTTCTCGTTTCGGGGGAACAACGTCGTCCGCGAGGCGATTCACTCGGCATTCCTGTATCACGCCATCAAGGCGGGCATGGACATGGGTATCGTCAATGCCGGTCAGTTGGTGGTGTACGAGGATATTGCGTCGGATCTGCTGTTGCACGTCGAGGACATCATCTTCAATCGCCGGCCGGACGCGACCGAGCGGATGGTGCAGCTCGCCGAAACGGTCAAAGGAAGCGGCGTCAAGCGCCAGGTCGACCTGACCTGGCGTGAGGGAACGGTCGACGCGCGGCTGTCGCACGCCTTGGTGCACGGCATCGTGGACCACATCGAAGCCGACGCCGAGGAGGCGCGACAGGGCCGTGGCCGACCGCTCGAGGTGATCGAGGGGCCGTTGATGGACGGGATGAAGGTCGTCGGCGACCTCTTCGGCGCCGGCAAGATGTTTCTGCCGCAGGTGGTCAAGAGCGCCCGCGTGATGAAGAAGGCGGTTGCGTATCTGGAGCCATTCATGGAGAAGGAGCGGCTGGCGAGCGGGACCGCCAGTTCGTCACGGGGCAAGATCGTGATGGCGACCGTCAAGGGCGACGTGCACGACATCGGCAAGAACATCGTGGCGGTCGTGCTGCGGTGCAACCGGTACGACGTCGTGGACCTCGGGGTGATGGTGCACTGCGACACGATCCTGCAGGCGGCGGTCGACGAGCAGGCCGACATCATCGGCCTGAGCGGGCTGATTACCCCATCGCTCGACGAGATGGTGTTCGTGGCCAAGGAGATGAAGCGGCGCCGGCTCGACCGACCTCTGCTGATTGGGGGCGCCACCACCAGCCGGCAGCACACCGCGGTCAAGATCGCGCCGGAATATGACCAGAGCACGGTGCATGTCGTCGACGCGTCGCGGGTCATCGATGTGGTGTCGAGCCTCTTGAGCCCCGACCGAAGGGCCGAGCTCGACCGCCTTAACCGGGACGACCAGGCCACGCTTCGCGCGCAATACGACGTTCGCCAGCAGAAGCCGCTGCGGGCCTATGACGAGGCGCTCGCCAATCGGTTCCGCGACGACTGGGCGGCCGCCGATCTGCCGACGCCGGCGTTTCTCGGGCGGCGTGTGCTCGACAAGTTCGACATCGAGCTGGTGAGGCCGTTCATCGACTGGACGTTCTTCTTTTCCGCCTGGGAGATCAAAGGACGGTTCCCCGCGGTGCTCGACCACGCGGTGTATGGCGAGCAGGCCAGGCAGCTCCATGCGGACGGCACTACACTGCTCGAGCGCATTATCGACGAGCGGCTCCTGACGCTGCGGGCCGTGTTCGGCTTCTGGCCGGCGGCCGCCGAGGATGACGACATCGTCGTCTTCGAGCCGGGCACGACCAGCGCCGACGCGAACGCGCACGAGTTGTTGCGGTTCACGATGCTCCGTCAGCAGGACCAGCAGCCAGGCGGTCGACCGAATCGCTCGCTGGCCGACTTCATCGCGCCGCGGGATAGCGGACGGCTCGACCACATTGGCGCCTTCTCGGTGACCGCCGGAATCGGGGCCGACCGGTTGTCGGCCGAGTATGAGCGAGACCAGGACGACTACCACGCCATCATGGTCAAGGCTCTGGCCGACCGGCTGGCCGAGGCGGCGGCCGAGTATCTGCACGCCGAGGCGCGACGCCAGTGGGGCTACGGGCAAGACGAGCAGTTCTCACCAGAGGAGCTGCAGCGGGAACGGTATCGCGGTATCCGGCCGGCGTTCGGCTACCCCGCCTGCCCGGACCACAGCGAGAAGTTCAAGCTGTTCGACCTGCTCGAGGCCCGTTCGATTGGCCTCGATCTGACCGAGAGCGCCGCGATGACACCGGCCGCCAGCGTCAGCGGGCTCTACTTCGCGCATCCACAGGCCGCCTACTTCACGGTCGGACGGGTCGGGGCCGACCAGGTCGAGCAGTATGCGCGGCGCAAAGGATTGCAGGTGCGCGAAGTGGAGCGCTGGCTGGGCCCGTCGCTCGCCTACGACCCCCGCCCGGTGTCGGCATAGCTCTCATTGCTTCCGACGGGACGAGGTCATGGTCTCCAGCTCCTCCAGCGACCGTGGCCAGTCGCGCTTGAGCAGCCGGGACAGGGCGCGGTCTGCCAGCAGCCGTCCCTTCGTCTGGCAGCGTGGGCAGTAGTTTGCCTCGTTGCCCGCGTAGACAATTCGCTGCACCGGCGACGCGCACACCGGACACGGCTCGCCATAGCGGCCGTGCACCGCCATGCCGTCACGAAACGCGGTGACCTTTTCCGGAAACCCGGCGCCAACCTCCTGTCTTAGCCGGTCGGTCCAGAGCTCGAGCGTCGTCTGTGTCGCCTCGAACAGTCGCAGCATCTCCGGCTCGGTCAGCTTGCGCGTGAGTTTCAGGGGAGACAGCCGCGCGGCATGGAGGATCTCGTCCGAGTAGGCGTTGCCGATCCCGGAGAACAGCGTCGGGTCGGTCAGGGCACGGTTGACGGTGTGGCTTTCCCTGGTCAGTGCGTCCCGGAACGCGTCCCTGGTGGCACCGAGCACCTCCAGCCCGCCCCGGTCGTGGGCCCGAACCGCCGCGGCGCCGGAGACCACGTGGAGTGACGCTCTCTTCTTCGTGCCCTCCTCGGTGAAGAGCACGGTGCCGGTCGGCATGTCAAATGCGGCGAGCCCGCGCCGTTTCGGGATCGGGGCGCCCGGATCTCGCCACCGGAGCCGGCCGGCGATCATCAGATGGATCACCAGTGACAGGTCTCCGGCCAGCGTGATGACGATGCGTTTGCCGAGCCGGCTGACGGCGCGCACCTCCTTGTCGTCGACGTCGGTGATCGGCGGCGTCACCGAGCGGAGCACGAACGGGCTTACCAGCCGGACCCGAAGCAGCGGTTGCCCGACGAGACGCGCCTGGAGACACTCGACATACACGGTGACATCGGGAAGCTCTGGCATGGCCTGACGTCAGTGTATGATCACGCGTCACCAGACCACTACGGGCGAGGAAACCGTGCGCGAGCGCCTGTAGCCCATAGCCTGAAGCCAGCAGGCTGGCAGTGATTACCAGTCTGCCAAGCACCCACGTCGATGGAGTATCAGATCAGGCAGTACGGGTTGCAACAGGGCTCGCTGGAGATCCAGTACATCGAGGAGTTCTTCGGCGAGTTCCACCGGCGCAAGACGGCGGCGGAGGTTGTCGCGCGACTGAGCAGCCGTGACCATCAGATCGTCATGGCCGAGGCGGTGCTCCCTGATGACCCGGGCACGGTGGTGCCGGTCGCCTACAAGGTGTCTCATGAGTTGCACGCCAGCGAAACCGAGCCGAAGCTGACCGACCTGGTCATGCGGCTCTCCGACAGCGTGGTGTTCGAGGACCGGAAGATTCTCTATAGCTGGATCGGTGGCACACGCCGGGACTGGCGCGGGCAGGGGTTCTTTCGGGCGCTCACCGAGCAACAGGAGGCGTGGGCGCTCGACAATGGCTTCGACGAGGTCGTCGCAAAGACCAAGAACCGGCTCTACGACATGCGTGGCACGCTCGACCACCTGGAGTTCAACGTCGTGCAGTTCGAGCCCAACGCCGACGATCCGCGCGAGTCGAAGGTGTATCTCAGCAAGCGGCTGGGTCGTGCGGTGCTCGACCGCCACCGGAGCCGGCGTGCCGTCGTCGAAATCGGCTGACCTGAGAAGCGTGATTGGGATCACGGCGCCGCCGTGACGCCGGTCAAGGAATCGGGGATGTCGGTTTTCGTAGACTGTGCTCATCGACAGGCCGCGCGCGGCACAGACACAGACAGGAGGCAACCATGGGTGGACGAACAGGCAAGCGGAGCAGTGCAGGTGCAAAAGGGAAGACGAAGACGATCGGCAAGAAGAGCATGAAGAAGGTCCGCGGCGGCTTCTTCGATGTGTTCACGGAAGTGTCGGCCACCGGGGCGAAGAAGCCGGTGAAGTCGACGACGAAGCTGGGCAGGGAATGAGAACGAGTGGGGTTGATGCCCCAGCCCGAGTGAGCGACAGGACCACACGGGACAGTGGAGTTGCCGATTCCCCGCCTCTCCCACGATAGGAGCACATCGGGGCGGGATCGCCTCGATGTGCTCCTGGTGTCGATGCCGTTCGGCCCGCTGCTTCAGCCGGCGATCGGGCTCAGCCTCCTGAAGGCGGGTCTCGTCCGGCGAGGTCGGTCAGCCCGGATTCAATACTTCACCCTGCGGTTTGCGAAGCTCGTCGGCGTGGGCACCTATCTCCAGGTGTCGCTCGCGCGGGCGGCGCCAACGCACACGCTCGTTGGGGAATGGATCTTCTCCCACGCGCTGCGGGGGCGGCCCTCAACCGATGATGACACCGGCTATATCGACGCGATCCTGCGCGGCGAGGGGCGCAGTCATGCCGGACCGTCGGCGAACTTCTTGCGCCAGGCGCGCCGGATGCGGCGGCGAGGCAGCCCGTTTCTCGAACGCTGTCTCGAGCGGATTGTCCGGCAGCGGCCCCGCGTCGTCGGATTCACCAGCGCGTTCCAGCAGCAGGCGGCATCACTGGCGCTTGCCCGGCTCGTCAAGCGGCGGCGACCGGAGACCTGCATCGTCTTCGGCGGCGCGAACTGCGAAGGGGAGATGGGTGCGGAGATGATCCGGCAGTTTCCGTTCATCGACGCGGTGGTGTCTGGTGAGGGGGATGTCGTCTTTCCGGATCTCGTCGATCGGGTCCTCGCAGGCGAGGAAGTTGATGGCCTTTCCGGCGTCTACACTGCGGCCAACGTGCCGCCCGCCGCGTCGCCACAGCCGATCCCGAACGCACCGGCCGTCGGCGACCTCGACGATCTGCCGTATCCCGATTACGGGGATTTCTTCCGCCAGTATCGGGCGGCTGGGCTCAGAACGAGCTATTCACCCGTGCTTCTGTTCGAGACCTCGCGGGGGTGCTGGTGGGGTGAGCGGGTGCACTGCACCTTTTGCGGTCTGAACGGGTCGACGTTGGCCTTCCGCAGCAAGTCCGCCGCCCGGGCGCTCGACGAGGTTGAGTTTCTTCATCGCACACATGGTCCGGCGGTCATGTCCGCCGTCGACAACATTCTCGACCTGGCCTACTTCAAGAACTTTCTTCCCCAGCTCGCCGCGCGCCGGATGGGACTGGACATCTTCTACGAGGTGAAGTCGAACCTGAAGCGCGACCAGGTGCGCCTGCTGGCCGAGTCAGGTGTCACATTGGTGCAACCGGGAATCGAGAGCCTCGACAGCGGGGTGCTGCGCCTGATGGGCAAGGGTGTGAGCGTCCTGCAGAACGTCCAGCTCCTCAAGTGGTGTCGCGAGCTCGGTGTTGCGCCGCTCTGGAACCTGATCTGCGGGTTTCCCGGCGAGAGCCCCGAGAGCTATGACCGGATGGCTGCACTCATCCCGTGTCTTAGCCATCTGCCGCCGCCGCAGATGGTGGCGCCGCTACGGCTCGATCGGTTCAGCCCGAACTTCAGCCGCTCACGAGAGCTCGGCTTCGCCGACGTTGCGCCGGACCCGGCGTACGAGCACGTCTATGGATTCTCACGGGACGTCGTGGCGAGGCTCGCCTATTTCTTCACGTTTCGATATCAGACGCCACAGGACGTGAGGCGCTACACGGACCCTGTGCGCCGGCAGGTTCGGGCGTGGCAGCGCGATCAGGCTGCCAGCCGGCTCTTTTCCGTCGACACAGACGACGCGCTCTGGATTCGGGACGAGCGGCCGATCGCGCGCGACCCGGTCGTGCGCCTCGACGGCGTCGGTCTCGCCCTGTATCGCGCATGTGACCGCGTCCGGAACGTGGTCGAGGCGGGGCGACTGGTTCAGAGCCACACCCATGTGCGCTCGAGCTCCTCGGTACAGGCACAGCTCGACGCGCTCGTCGAGCGCCAGCTGATGATTCGTGAGGGCGGATCGTATCTGAGTCTGGCGCTCCCGGTCGGCGCCTATCGGCCGCCGCGGCACGCCTGGCGCCGCCTCACCGAGTGTATCGATGCGAAGTCCCAGCCTGATCGCCGAGGGGCGGCCTAGTAGAGGGCACCGGCGCCTTGTAGCGGAAGCAGCCGACGAGGTGGTCGTTCACCATCCCGGTGGCCTGCATGAACGCGTAGCAGATGGTCGGGCCGACGAACCGGAACCCTCGACGCTTGAGGTCCTTGCTCATCGCCTTCGATGCCGCGGTCTCGGCCGGAATTGCCCCCAGGGTCTTCCAGCGATTCTGGACCGGGTGGCCCTCGACAAAACGCCAGATGTAGTCGTCGAAGCTGCCCTCGTCGTTCTGGACCTGCAGGAACGCTCGTGCGTTGGCGACCGTCGACTCGACCTTGAGCCGGTTCCGCACGATCTGTGGGTTCCCGAGCAGCCGGGTCACCCGGCGCCGGTCGTAGCGCGCTACAGCGGTCGGGTCGAAGTCGTCGAACGCCTGGCGGTAGCCCTCGCGCTTGCGGAGGATCGTGATCCACGCGAGCCCGGCCTGCGCCCCTTCGAGCACCAGCATTTCGAACAGATGCCGATCGTCGTGGGCCGGGACTCCCCACTCGACGTCGTGATACCGCTGGTAGAGCGGGTCCGAGCCGGTCCATGGGCAACGCGTCGGCTGCGAATCGGGGCTCACTGTGGCTCGCTAGCCGACAGCCGTTCCCGCGCCTGCTCCACGTCGCGGTGGAATACGAACAGCGCGTCGGCGGTGTCCTGATCGTCGGTGAAGTTGTATGTCCGCCCTTCTCGATGCTGCAGGGTCAGGGTGTGCTCGAGATAGTCGATCTCGTGTCGCTCGATTTCGTCGAGCGGAATCGAGAACGCGTCGTCGTCGGGGGTGTCGTAGTGAATGCCGTCGAGGTCGGCGCGGAGCACGCCGGTGCAGGAGCCGAACCGGTGCTTGTGCTCGACCGGCACCGAGGCATCGAGGCGGACCACGAGAAAGCGGATGTCGACCGACACCAGCTCATCGCCGATCTCGATGTCCCGGACGATGCCCTCATAGCCTTCCGCCGACACGTTGAGCCGATGCGGGCCGAGCGCGACCTCGGCGATCTCGAATGGCGTGGTGCCCAGATACGTGCGGTCGAGGAACACCGACGCGCCAGGCACGTCGCTTGCGACCCGCAGGATCGGCTCGAGCGCCGCGGCTGGCGGAGGCGCCTCGGCGACCACCTCCGGCTCCGGTTCCCTCACCGGTGGCGGCGCCTCAGGATCCGGGACCGCTTCCCGCGTCGGCTCAGGCGCCGGTCTCGGTGTTGCAGCGGGTGGGTCGGCCGCGGTGGTGACCGGCGCTGCGTCCTCGACCGGTGCCATGTAGAAATAGGCGGCGACGCCGCACCCGATGACGATCAGGCCGATCAGGACGACGCGTCCGGTGCGGGATGGGGCTTCCTCTTCCGACTGGTGCTCCAAGAGTGACATCCTTATGATCTTACTAAACCGGGGCTTCGCCCCGGACCCCGGCTCGGTCGCTCGCGGGTGCGCATTGTCGCGCGCCGCCGGTCCCGAACGGGTCCGGGACCGGACCGCCGTGGGGCTCCGCCAGCATCGATTCGATTCCGTGACGGCCTCGAACCGACGGAGAGGTGACGTGAGACGGTTCACACTGATTGGGCTCGTGCTGCTGATGGTCCCGCTCACCTCGCAACAAGAGCGGGAGTCGTTCGTGACGCCGCTCTCGCTCGACGAGATGCGCGAAAAGCAGGCGGTCGTCGAGACGACCCAGGGCACGTTCGTCATCGATCTGCTGCCCGAGTCTGCGCCCAACCACGTCGGGCTGTTCCTGCGGATGGTCGAAGACGGGACCTATGACGGCACCAGCTTTCACGGGATGGTTGCACGGGGCATCGTGCAGGGGGGCGACCCGATCACGAAGGACCCGGCGCGGCGAGACGACTTCGGCCGGGGCGGGTTGGGACTCCTCGCCGCCGAGCCGAATGACGAGCGGCACACGCCGGGCACGGTGTCGTCAGTGGGGGTGCCGGGAGACCCGACCAGCGACGGCACGCAGTTTCTCGTGACGGTCGTGGCCCAGCCGGGGCTCGACGGTCACCACACGGTGTGGGGTCGGGTCGCGGAGGGGCTGCCGGTCGTGACCCGAATTTCGGAGACGCCCGTCGATGCTGCCGGCAAGGCGACCGAGCGCGTCGAGATCGTGTCGGTGACGATCCGCGATTGGGCGCCGCCTCCGCCACCGGCATTTACGACCGAGACGGTCGAGGAGCTGGCGGCGTATCGCGCGGTGCTCGAGACCGACGCCGGGCCAATTACGCTCGAGCTGTTTCCCGACCGCGCGCCCGAGCATGTCCGGAATTTTCTGCGGCTGGCCGACGCGGGTGTCTTTGACGGCACCGCGTTTCATCGGGTCGTGCCGGGATTCGTCATACAGACCGGTTTCATGCCGAGCCGCAATGTGCCGCTCTCCGAGGAGCAGCGCGCGCTAGTCCGCACACTCGAGCCGGAGTTCAGCGACATCCCACACGTCAAGGGCATCGTGTCGATGGCCCGCGGCGACGACGCGGCGAGCGCCTCGACCTCGTTCTTCATCGTGACCGACGTGGGCCAGGAGCTCGACGGCGTGTATACGGTGTTTGGCAACGTCGTCGAGGGTCTCGAGGCCGTGGAGCAGATCGAAGCGTCTCCGGTCGATGGGGAGACGCCTGTCGACCGCATCGAGCTTCGTCGCGTGCGGATCGAGCGGGAATAGGACGGGTATCTCAAGATGTCAGAAGGCTGAAGAACGGAGAACGGCGGTTGGGCAAGGCTTCACAGCCTTGCCTTGCAGATGAGATGAGAGGGCCAGCCTCCAAACGGGGTATCTTGCGGTCCCCAAATCAACCACGGGCTCAAGGCCCAAAGGAGGCTGGCATGGCGAACGGTATCACGAGCGAAACCGCAGTGACGATCGGT
>MPMF02270803.1_pt1 | contig 30208 bp, 24 predicted proteins | sample 1617271 | NCBI WGS metagenome assembly MPMF02 (sample SAMN05944812, study PRJNA350692) | marine metagenome | biome: marine; feature: ODZ; material: water; isolation source: 120 m water sample prefiltered with 30 um filter, filtered on to 0.2 um... | place: Pacific Ocean | collected 2012-04-09... | reverse complement strand
TTACTTGAGTTTGTTGATTGCCTTTGACAATCGTGACTTGGTACGGGAAGCATTGTTCTTCTTGATCAGGTGCTTCTTTGTAGCCTTGTCGAGCAACTTCTGTGCAAGAAGGAGCGACTTTGAAGCCTCCGCCTTTTTGCCGGCTGCTACTGCTTTTCGAGTAGTCTTCACTGCGTGCTCCATGTTTCGCTTGGCGATCTTGTTTCGCTCACCACGCTTTGCATCTTGTCGCAACGCTTTCTTTGCACTTGCCTTATTTGGCATAACTGGTTGATCTATAAAAACGTGTAAAACGTCTGTTGTATAAGTATTCAGGGTCTTTTCGAGGTCGTGACTCCTCTTACTGAGTGACCGCAATATAGCAAGAGGCGTTGGATTTGTCAATATACTCAGGTGCTTTAGTTACTCGCTATTCTGAGTGGGCGTAAAAAAAGGACCGGCCCGTGGGCCGGCGGAGTGTCGTGACGTCAGAGACGACTGCAAATGCTGCAGTGACCGTCTTTGTAGTCGGTGAGGGCGCTCTCAATCTCTCTGTAGGGCATGCCGCCAAGAAGTGCCTGGCGTGCTTGAGTCCCCTTGAATGCGAATCCGTGGCTCATTACTCGGTCAGAGTCAGGAGTCAGCGTCCAGAGCGGCTTTGTTCCGAAAAATCGTGCAATCCATCCGAAGATGTACGCCGTGATTGTGATGCCACGAGCCCACATGAGCCAGGGCCGGCGCAGGCGTTCTTGCCCGAACCAGATCTGTGCGATCAACCCATTGAAGTGCTCGAACGACAGCTTGTAACCACCGACGAGGTATTCCCGTCCGATGGTACGCCTATTCGTGAGCGCACCGATCCCAGCGTCGCTCGCGTCATGCACGTGCAGCCAGGTGTGTACCGAGTGCCTGTATGTCTGACCGGGCATTCCACCTCGCCATGGCGAGGTTGTGATGGCGTCGATGTAGTCGGCGCTGATGTTGTGGTCACCTTCTCCTAGAACTGGTCCTGGGAAGATGATGGTCACCTTGAGTCCACGAAGGTCGCGGAGTCGTCTGATCAGCTTGTCGGCTTTCGCCTTGCTGGCACCGTACGCACAGATCGCCTCGCCACGCGGCGACAGCTCGGAGAAAACACCGACCTGCAGTCCCCAAGCAGCCACTGTGCTGTAGTACACAAGATGGATGCCGAGCTCGAGTGCCGCCTCAGCAACATGCAGTGCTCCTTCGACGTTAATTCTGTCGAGTTCTTCTTCTGTTGCGGAGAGGCTGTACATCCCCGCGAGATGAACCGCGTGGGAACACCCGCGCATTGCCTCAATCAGCGGTTCCGAGCCTTGGGTGATGTCGCCAAAGACGATCCTGCACCCAAGTGCCTGTAGCATCTCCACGTCTTCCTCTGACGTGCTCTTCGCGTGGATCAGACAGACCACGCTCGCAACCTGGGACAAATGACGAACCAGGTGCTTTCCAATAAACCCTGCTGCACCTGTTACGAATACTTCCAATGTCTCTTCCTCCTTCGCGCATTTACTGCACATTCGACATTAACACAGTATACAACTATGTCAAAAAAATGACCGCGTCAGCCGACGCGGCGTTGTTGTTGTGGCTATCGGCCTTGATGCTTCCTGAACATCGCGACCGCTTTCTCAAGATATCGGAGGACACGTGGTTCTGAGAGTGATCTCCGTGCGTCACCGTCATAGCAGAGTTGTCCCTGAGCATCGATGCTGATGTCCGGGTAAAGCTCAACCAGGGGTTCGACGAGGTCCATCGTGTATGGGCCAAGTCCACCCGCTACCACTATCTCGAACATGGGTGCAAGAGCCTTGATCGTCCGGATGAACCGGACAAGGTCCTCTGCATCCATCGGAAGTCCTTTGCCCATGCTTCTGTCCAAGAGGATGTAGCCCACCGAGTCGATGTACTGCGTAAGCCGCGTCGCTAGGCGTGCGGGGTCGTTCCCGACCTCGTCGAAGGCCTTGCGTCCTACCTGCAGGATAACCTTGATGTCACCACTGATCCTCTTGAAGGTGAACAGGCTGGTTGGATCCGGCCAGCACATGTCCAGCTGAATGGCGTCCATGTACCTGCCACCGACTTGTCGCGCACGGTTCAGATTCACGAGCACGTGTGTGTTCGTGTAATCGACGTAGTGCAGGACGTTGAAGATGTCCGGGTGGTTCAAGAAGATCCCGGCTATGTCCTTTGGTTCAGGCCAGACCAGACTCCACTCAGATGGGAGGCCTGTGAGCACCTTCCGTCCCGTCATCACGCCGACGGCGAGCATCTGCTGAATCTCGTCTCCACCTTCTCCACGGAACACCTGAAGCAAGTCCATCGCCTGCCTATGTGTCGTGACACCCGTCACGCTGATAAATGGGTCTTTCATGTCGTCTCCTTCTCCGTTGTCTGCAGGCAACGTAGCTTGTTTTGAGGCGGGTGTCAATAGGTCTGTTTCTACTTGGCAAATAAGTATATAAAAACACCCCTACCAGAATCCCGGGGGGTGGTTTATATATCTACCTATCTTCTCTCCATCTATCTAACTTTGGAGTTTGCTTGGCGAGGAACTTGGCCATGAATCGAGGTATTCGTTTTTCTACGAGTACGTTCTCGACTAGGGCCATCATCTCCTCAAGGCTCATGTCTTGTCGGAACTCTCCAAGGTTGTAGCAAAGGCTGCAATAGATCTTGGATTTGCTCCCGTCGCGCTCGGATCCTCCGTGTTGCTCATCCTTCTTTAGAGGCATGCCGCAACTTTGGCATATTTCTTGTTTCATATTACGTGATCATTTCTTTCCAAATGTCGACATCGAACTCTTTCAACATGTTCATGAGCTCGAATAGGGGCATTCCCATTATTCCGTAGTAGTCCCCTTCAATGCCGGAGATGAACAGCGAGCCGAGGTCTTGTATTCCGTAAGCTCCTGCACGATTTCTGGAGTTTCCACTTGCGATATACGCGTCGATCTCATGTTCGGCGATGTCCTTGAACGTAACCTTCGAGATATTCGCCCTCGACAGAGTCTGTCCGCTCCCAGCGTCTATCAGAGTCACTCCGGTCATGACCTCGTGCGTGTTGCCACTAAGCTCCTGCAGCATCTTTCTCGCTTCTTCATCTGACTTTGGTTTCCCCATCACCTTTCCGTTGAGTGCGACTATCGTGTCCGCTGCGATAACGATCCCTTCCTCAACTTTCTTTACCACTGAGTCCGCTTTTCCTTTGGACAAATGCTTCACGAGTTCTTCCGGTGACATATCTAACGTCATGTCCTCCTCATAATCACTCGGCACAATGTCGAACGGAAGGTTGATCAGCTCCAGCAACGCCTTGCGCCGCGGTGAGGTTGACCCTAGGATTAGATTTTTCATACTTATTTCAATAATTTAACTTGGTCTACCTTGCCTGATAGTTTTGTGTACTCTGAGTTCACTGTGTCCATCGCGTTCTTTGCATTTGTAACATGTCGCGAGAGCACGCCCATCTTTTCTCCGAACTTCTCGGTCTCTTTTTGAACGCCCTTCAAGATCTCCCAAATTTGTTGTGCTTGTTCCTGAAGTTTTGAGCGCTCCATACCCATCATTACTATGTGAAGGAAGTTAAAGAATGTGTTTGGAGATGTCACCATGATGTTCATCTCTTGTGCGTAGCGGTTTAATTCCTCGTGCTGCATTGTAACTTCGTAGTATACGGCTTCAGATGGGATGTAGATCACGGCGAAGTTAACAGTTCCCTCTTGTGGGAGGATGTACTTGTTTGAAATGTCACGAATATGTTTGCGAACGGCGTTAGTGAACTCTTTGTGAGCAACCTTCTCTTCCTTTTCATCATCTGTACCCAAATATCGCTGGTACGCCTCCATCGGAAACTTGGAGTCGATAGGTATGATCCCTGCTGAAGTCTTGAGCATGGCATCTACGACCTGGCCTTCGTTGAACTTGTACTGTTTTGAGTACTGTTCAGGTGAGAAGACCTGGTCCAATGCGTCGTACAATATCTGTTCTCCTAGGTTCCCTCTTATCTTTGGAGACTTAAGGAACTGTTGGAAGTCAGCAATCGATCGTCCGATCTCCTTCATGCCACCAAGCTCATGTTTCAGCGAGCCGATAATTTTGGCTGCGTTATCAAGACGCTCGTTCATTGATTTGGTTGTATCGTTCATGTTCACCTGCATTCCCTGCATCTGGCTCTGCACAAGCTTCTGAACGCCTTGTAGGTTCTCGTTTAATTGTGAGATTACCTTGTCATTTTGGGATCCTAGCTGTACTTCTTTTACCTCCTGTAGTTTTTTGAGTATCATCAAAGCGGCACCAAGAAGCGTGGCACCAACAAGGATGAGAATTATGAGTGTTAATGTGTCCATGTGGCCTATTTTAGCACATTAGACGTATGTATGTTTCGCTACGTTTCATAGTCTGTGCTACCTGAATACAGTCTGCTATATTTTACGACACTTAGCATGATGAACTAGGATTAATGTGTAGGAGCTGTGGTTAGGACAGCCGCTTGGTGATATACCTTCTCTTGTACACGATACTTGCTGCTGATCTAGAGCTCTTGATGTATCGGACTATGTTAGAATGCTGGTCGTGATACATGTTGATGATGTTCAAGAAGTCTGGTACACATGATCCGAGCAAAGAAATGTTTCACGTGAAACAAAATGCCTCTGTAGTTAAATGGATATAACAAATCCGTCCTAAGGATAAGTTGGAGGTTCGATTCCTTCCAGAGGCACCATTCGATCTCAGCTCGGTTATTGGCAATATTCCAACGCTGAGCGTTGGCACCGAGTCTCTAGTATGAGCTCAGGTGGAAAGTCGAGCTCAGCTCGACCATTCTAGTCATACTGGCAACCGAAGGGCCCGCGAGTTTTGTCAGGGTTCACTGTGGATGTAAGCAGAGAGCAGCATTTGGCTGTTTTTTTGTTTGTATTCATGGGGGGATACCTATAATTTGTTTCACGTGAAACAAATTGTGCTCAAAAATGTGTTCAAGTGTGGATAGTTGGCGCTACTAGCATTTGCTAGCTTTACACCCCTCTGTCATAGTGGCTTCGCCTATGACATCTCCCCTCCGGAAGGGGAGAACGAGCTGATAGAACTAGTAAACCAAGGTGTCCTCCCCTTACTAAGGGGAGGTGCCCAAAGGGCGGAGGGGTCTGTTCTAGCGAGAGCTAGATGCATAGGCCTCTTTGATATCAAGATCTTTAGCTGCGTGCATGACAGTACAGTGCGAGCGCTGTTCCACGTGAAACAAATAATTGTTCCACAGGTAGTGAAAAACGGTGGATAACTGGTGTCTGGCAACAGTAGTCTAGACAAACAGTCATGTATTTTCTGAAACCTTAACAACCTGTTAACAACTTGAGGACAACTCTGGATAAGTCCCGAAAGTTGACGACAAATTGTCGTCAAAGCCCGATATTTGGCTAAGATTAGGGGTATTATGGGTTGACTTTTAGGCCTTTTTTTGCTAGAATAGAGGTACTAAGGAACCAAAAACGTATGAAAACCCTATCTGCCCTAATTCTAGCTCTGGTTCTGATGGTCATTTCAATTGGCGATGCTTCTGCTCTTATGAGTTCTAGCAACTTTCGAATATTTGGTGATTCGTTCTCAAGTGGAGGCGGAACTGCTACAAGCGGTAGCTACTCTCTACACGGCTCAGCTGGCGAAGATTTCGCTGGTGAGAGCTCGAGTGCCAGCTACGTTCTCCTAGACGGCGTGCAGTCGATGGCAGAGCATCCAACGTTTACCTTTGCGCTCTCCCAATCATCGGTTGCTATTGGCGGACTTCTTGATTCGTTGATCCAGTCGGGGTCGGTTACTGCTACAACTTCTACAAATGCACCGTTTGGGTACACAACTACTGTGATCGAGGACGGAAACCTGCGATCCGGAGCAAATGACATTGACGATGTTGCTGATGGAGCCGTAACAATTGGGTCAGAGGAGTACGGAATGGCATTAACTGGTACAGATCGAGCATTTTCAGATGATCAACCAATCACCACCAGCCCGACATTGATCGCTACACGCGCAAATTGGAAGAATGGGGCGGAAACGATCATTACGTTTAAGGCATCAATCGATGGGGTGACAGAAGATGGTACGTATTCACACGAACTCTTCTATGTAAGCACTGGGAACTTCTAGCATTACCTAGATGTAGTCCCTCACTGGTCCATACTGTGGATCGATGAGGTGTTATATCAAGTCCAAACTGATACAACATCTTCCCAAGATTTACGAATCAAGGGAGCGTAGAGTCCTTTCGACAATCTTTATTTCTCGATTTGTCCTATTTATAATGACGATAAGAATTCAAAACAAAAATCGTCACGGAAGTGGGAGGGATCAAGGGTCATGGACCCAAAACAAAACAAAAAGAGACAAAGTCGTACATTATTAACACCGTAGCTCGTTCAAGGAAATCAACTATGATCATCTGGCGCACAATATTGCCCACGTGTGCCATCATGATTGGTACCGTATTAGCTCCAACTGTCGTGCACGCGTTAACGTTCACGCCGGAAAGAATTGATACCCAAGTGTATCCGGGTGTTCCTTTCAGTGAGGAACTCACACTATTAAACGAGACAGGTGAATCTACAAGCGTTGTGCTAGAGCCAGTACTGCTGGACATTATCGACGCTGCATCCGGTAAGGCCTCATTCCTTCTCGATTCCGCAGGGGATCCTTCTCTATCATGGCTGTCTGTTACTCCCGATCAGTTTGTGCTGGTCCCAGGTGAGCAACGGAACGTGAAAGTAGAAGTCCTTGCACCAGATACATCATCTGGCAGCCTCACAGCTGGAATCGCGTCAACGTTTCGCCCTGTGCGCAGTGGTGAACGTGGTGGCATCTCAGTAATAGGTGTCACAGGTCCGTACGTTTTTGCCGAAGTTCTTTCCACGGATAGTGTTGTTAACGGAGTAATCGATTCATTTCGATCCACGGGTGGTTCCAAGTGGTTCTCCAGTCAACCTGTTTCGTTGTCGGTTTCATTTGCCAACAACGGTAACGTCCATGTTAAGCCTTCCGGTTTTATCGAAGTACGGGACATGTTCGGTCGAGTTATCGACCAGCTTGTCGTGAACGAAGAACAACGAACCGTGCTAGCAGGAACTTCTCGAAAGTTTGATGTTATCTGGGGTGGACATGCAGAGGAGCGCATCTCAGATTTCAAAAGAGAGTTTCAAAAGCCACACGTAGGGCCGTTTCGATTTACGGTATCGATGACCTACGGTGAAGATGCAGTCGACACAACACAATTAACACTTTGGGCAGTCCCATGGAGAAGCTTGCTTCTTCTTAGTGCGATCAGTATAGGGATCGTTGCTGCAAGACGCCGATTAAGACGCGTATGAAGTTTCGATCCCTTTCGCACATCCTTATAGTGATAACGTTTATCATTATGCACTCCCTGATATGGAGTCAGCCTTCGATGGCAAGCATTTTGACGAGCGCGAGCCTGACATTGTCTAATCAACAAGAAAGTACACTCAGTAATCAAACGCTGGAATTCGTGACACCAAGTGGTGTCAACGCTTCAACAGACACAATTGTCTTGGAGTATGAGAGTGGATTTAATCTCTCATTGTTGACCTTTGCAGATTTCGATCTTGCAGAGGATGATGATAGCGCCTGTGACGGTCCGTTTTCGGACAAAACCCTAGCAGCTTCGGCAGCTGCAGGTACTTGGGGAGTTGGCGTGTCAGGCCAACTTATCACCCTTACCGCGCCAACAGATGCGGGAGGATCAGAAATAACTGCAGGACGATGCGTGCAGATTCAAATTGGCACGAACGCAGCAGGAGGATCTGAACAAACAATAAATCCTGCAATTGCAGGGTCATACGAAGTAGATGTATACGGACTGTTTGGTGACCATGCGATGTATGCCGTCGGCATACAGGACGGCACCGCGTTCAACGTGGGCGCAACAGTGAATGTAACAACGGGAGGTGGTGATCCACCGATCATTACTCCGCCCGGAGATACAACGGCACCTACAATATCGAGCATCGTAGTATCAAACATCACCACGACGAGCGCCACAGTGTCGTGGGAGACAGACGAGGCAGCAGAGACAGAGTTATTCTATGGGCTCGACACGAGTTACACAGAGACTTCGCTGCCAGATACTCTGTATCGAACTGTTCATACTCGTACATTAACGGGCATGACAGAGGCTACCTTGTATCACTTTCAGATCTGGGCATCGGACAACTCTTCAAACGCTACAACGAGTAGCGATCTAACGTTTACAACGTTGGACGCGACAGCGCCTATAATCACGAATCTCCAGGTCACAGCGATCACGGAGACGACGGCGACGGTGTCGTGGGACACGGACGAGCTCTCAGATAGCACGGTAGTAGGTTCCTTTGGAACAATCGTCGATGGGACGATGGTTCTATCACACAGTGTGAATTTAACAGGACTTACTCCCGGCACTACTTATCCGACAGATGTATTTTCTTCGGATGCTAGTACAAACGAGTCAATGGACTCAACATCATTCACAACGTTGATTGATCTTCCGCCAACAAACGTAGTTGGATTTGTAGCTACAGCGGGCGACGAACAAGTGGGACTCACTTGGACTAACCCACCTGACCTTGATTTCGCGAGTGTTTCACTCCGATTCAAGTTGGGAAGTGCTCCAACATCCATTACAGACGGAACAGAGATCTACTCAGGAACAGATTCATCTTACCTGCATACGGGGCTAACAAACGGTACGGAATATTTCTACACCATATTCGCGATCGATGCAGGAGGTAACGTGTCATCTGGCGCAAATGCCAGCATAACTCCAGTTAGTGCAGCACCACCAATCATTCTCCCGCCACCAACAACTAGTCTGACGATCTCGAATCTACAGATAACGAGTATCACACAGACTACTGCGACGGTGACGTGGGTAACGAGTAGGGTTGCAGACAGCACTGCTGTCATAGCACTGATTGGAACATTCTCAGATACGCCATTAGTGATAAATCACAGTCTCCCTCTTAGCGGATTGTCGGCAAACACTACTTATGCGTTAGTTGCTTCATCAGTGGACTCGACTGCGCTGGCGGCATCGTCAAACATTTCGTTTACCACGCTAGCTGTCGGTGTAATCCCACCAGCTGCGCCAGGAGATGACGATGGTGGCGGTGGAGGCGACGACGATGATGACGATGATGACGACGACGATGATGATGATGTCGTTGTTGGAGAAGACGACGACGATGTAGTGGTGATACCGGATGAGGACACGCCACCAGTACCATCTGTCTTGATTCCACGTACGGAAGTAGAGTTCTTGGTTGCGCGTGATGCTATTGCACTCACGCCATCAGTAGAAAACGAAGTGCGCATACTCGGAGGTCGCGGACTTAGCGTGAACTTGGATCTTGTAAACGCCCCGGCAGACATAGTGTCTGTACAATTGAGCGTTGGAAATTCAGGCTACTTGATGAACCAGGAAACTAGCATCGTAGCTAGTACGGACGGCGAGTTGGTAGAAGTCGAAAACAATCAGATGTATTCGGCGCGCATAATTACGCCAAATGCTGGAACATCGCTTCAGATCAGCATCAACTACGTAACAGGAGAGACTCAGGTACTTGATTACGTGCTTGAGGTGAAGCCTGAGGGAAGTATTCGAGATAAGAACGAGGGTACTTTGTTAGATGACGTAGTAGTTACGTTATTTTCGCAGGACAGCGGTTCAAATATTTGGAACGCAATTCCATACGCTCAGGTCAACCCACTCACATCGGGTGAAAACGGTACTTATGCTTGGTATGTTCCAAATGGAACGTACACGCTCGAGCTTCGAAGGGACGGATACAATGCATTAAGCTCAACTAAGATCACGATAGCGGACAACATAGTGAATGCGCCGTTTGAATTGATTGAACTCCTTCCTCCGTTATTGGAAGAGATTGAGAGTATTGCTGACGTACTTCCTGCTCTTACAAGGCGCGCGGTGCACTCTGTACAGATCATTCGTCAAAACGCGGCCGCACAAGAAACGGCAGACGTTGCAGCGCCTATCGTGGCGTTTACAGCAGTGTCTACTGTGACAATGCTTGCAACCTCGTTTAACGCGATCAGATTCCTTCAGTATCTATTCACGGCACCATTCTTACTTCTAAAACGACGACGTCGAAAGAAGTGGGGAGTCGTGTATGACAGCCTTCGTAAAGTTCCAGTTGACTTGGCCATAGTTCGATTGATCGATGTAGCGACAAATCGAATAGTAAAGAGTCAGGTTACGGACAAGGCAGGGCGGTTCATATTCGTTGTAGAAACAGGGGTGTATAAGATCGAGGTTCGTAAAGAAGGATTTACTTTCCCAAGTGATCACCTCAAGGACCTTAAAGTCGACGGTGACTTCCTGGATCTTTACCACGGTGAAAACATTGAGGTGAACGAGATGTCTTCTGCGATTTCTGTGAATGTACCTGCAGATCCTGTAGGACAAGAAATAGCAGCATTAAAGAAAGGCCTACTGGCAATTTGGACACGTCGACTCATGTACGTATTCTCTGTTGTCGGAGCGATAGTTGCGATGATTGTCGCGGTGATCGATCCATCTTGGTGGACAATCGGACTTGCGGTTGTGCAAGTTGTGGTGCTCGGCCTCTTTATTAAGCTGGCCATTCCACAAAAGCCAAAGAGCTGGGGAATTGTCTACGATGAAAAGACACGTCGACCACTTGCAAAAGCGATCGTACGAATCTTTAACCCTAAATACAACAAGTTGTTGGAAACACAAATTACGGACTCCAGAGGTCGTTATGCGTTCTTGGTGGGACCTAATGAGTACTACACAACTTACGAAAAGGAAGGTTTCCAAAAAGTTGAGGTGCGACCAATTGATCGCACAGACACAAAGGAAGCATCATACGTCTCCATGAACATCCCACTGAGCAAATCCAACAATCAATAAACATAGCATCGTAAGAGAGGCCTCCATAAATTGAAATTTGCACAATTGCCAAATTGAAAATATCGAATATGAGTATTCTAAGCACAATTCAACGCAACTTCTGGCGCTCGGCGCTAGTCTTTGGCGTGATTGCCATCCTGGCTATGGGTTGGATGCTTAGAGTTCCTATGACGAATGCTGCCCTTGATGTGCCGCAGGTGCTTACGTACCAGGCGCGTTTGACTGACAGTAATCGTATTACAGTGGACGATGGCAACTTGGAGATGCAGTTCTCTTTGTACGATGCATCATCTGGAGGAACATGTCGGTACGTTGCTGGTGGAACCTGTGGTACACCTACTACAGTCTCAGTAGCAACTGTTGATGGAATATTCACTGTTGGGCTTGGAGATGGCGTGTTAACAAACGCGTTAACGGATGAGCTTTTCGATACCTACCCTTCACTTTACCTAGAGATACAAATTGCAGGTGAAACACTTTCACCATTGCGACAGGTTACCTCTGCAGCGTATGCAATGCAGGCGGGAGACTCAGACCTTCTCGATAGTCTGAACTCGGATGACGACGGTTGTACTGAGGCTTGTATCGTTGCGGCCGATGTGGAAGGTAACGTCGTGGTTACAGGAGACCCTCTCAGCTCACTCGCAGCCGAGGCGGCGTTCTACATAAACCCAGCAACCCCAGCTTCTGACGAAGCTATATTTGGAGTTGCAAACAACGGTTCTGCGATTTTCAAAATTGATGAGGATGGTGACATTGTCCGTATCGGATCTACAACCATCACAAATACCGTTAATCAGAATACATTCATGCTGACAAACAACGCTGTAACGGACAGCGATCTGATGGTGCTGTCTGCCACGTCTCTAACAACAGGGGATGCTTTACAAATTACAACAGGCGCAGGAGACAGCGCTATTAACGTTGCGGTAGGAGATGTTACATTTAATGACAACCTCACTGTTACTGGTCTGACGATGCTGGACGGCTCAAGCTCAACTCCAGACACTGCGGCAGGCGATGGTGACCTGTTCGTTGAAGACGCGCTTGAGGTCGATGGACTACTCGATATTGATGGGACTGGCGAGAATGACTTTGCCGGGTCAATAACTGCACGCTCTGGGTCTGGTGAAACAGCCTTTGGACCGGAAACAATATATTATGGTGTTGGTGCGGATACTGTTACTTACACAGGGTCTCCGTCTTCTGCAGTGTGGAACACGGGAGTCACGGGGTTCACGACAACGACTCAGACTCCATCATCGGGAACCGTGGATACAATCGGAGTGTATGGTCTAGGTATTGACTCATCATCTGGCAACACGTCTGCCGTCAATTCAAACGTAGTCTTCGGGGTTAACGGGTTTGCACGATCTGGGCTAGCTTCTACTTCAGACATAACGGCCGCCTTAATTGGATCATTTGGACGGGCTCAACCTGCAGGGTCGGGTGATGTTTCGGTGGCAGCGGGTGTCAAAGGTACAATGGCGCCAGACTCTGGATGTACAGGGGACTGTGACATCACCACGGGATATGGTGGACAGTTTTCTGCGGGTGACACTGCGGGAGGTACTGCAGACTTTACTGATCTATATGGTGTTTCAGGTATAGCCACACGAACAGGGTCAGGAATTGCAGCGAACGTGACAGGAGGATACTTTACGGCTGTAGGAGGAGCAACGAATACAATTGGAGTAAGTCTTACGGCTGATCACACTGAATCTTCTACTCTGACAGTGCTTACTGGAGTTTCAGGAGTATTAGATAACTCGGGTACAGGTACAGTTACAGAAATGAAGGGGCTAGATATTTCTGCAGGCAATTCGGGAGGAGGCACAGTTACAGACGGTTTTGGCGCAGATATCGTGGCAAAAAACACCTCTGGAACAATCACAACCTCGCTCACAGGAACGCGTTCAAGGATGACGCAGAGTTCCGGATCATTGCTAAGCGGAAGTGGGATCACTGGATCTTCAATAGTGACCGGTTCGGCAACGGCTACCGACATTTTTGGAGGGGTTTTGACAGCAAACTCATCAAGCTCGGGTACAACAACACGTGCGCATGGTGGTTACTTTGTAGCATCCGGTGCTACGACAAACTATGCAATCTATGCGGAAACGGGGGTCGTTCATATTGACGACGTTGCATCCAGCTCGGGATCAATTGGAGTGCCAGATATTGCTACAGCATCTGGTGAACTCTACGTGAATAATGACTTGGAGGTTGATGGAGTGTTCCGGGCAGACGGTAATATTGATCTTGGGGATGCGGATACAGACACGGTTACTGTGACAGGTCGATTTGATTCTGACCTAGTGCCAGATCAGGACGATACACACGATCTTGGTACAGACGCACTCCGATGGCAAGATGCGTACATCGGCGCAGAATCTCTACACTTAGGTACAGCTGTTGGAGATGAGCTTCACCTTTCATACAATACTACTGACAACGGACTCGAGTTTACTGTCGGCGCAGCTGGTACTATCGACTTTGAGATCTCTGAGGATGGGCACGTAGGACTTTCAAATACAGATGCCGCTCTAGATAACACACTGACGTACACGGACACGTATGACAGTGTTTCTGGTGGGAATCTTTCAAGGAATGGGACACTTTCAACAATGACATTTTCAAACAATACGACTACACTCGGGACGCATCGGTTCACTGGGTTCAATAATGTAGTTTCAGCCTCCGGAATTGACGATAACACTACAGTATCTGGTGAGACTACTGTGCTTACACTTTCTGGTACTGCACCAGGCTCGTTGGATCAAGAGACATTGATTGGGAATAATGTGAATGTAAGTGTTACCGACGGAAGTTCTAAATTCGCAAAAGCATTTATATACAGCGGTACAACCACATATGATGGTGGAGCAACATCCACTGGATGGCGTGGGTCTACCAACACATTGACTATGTCGGGCGGCACCATTTCGGATGCCCGTACGTTCAATGGTGTTATATCAATTGATGGCGGTTCTGTGACAACGGCGTATGGAGCAAACTTGTTCATAGATGAGATTGGAGCGGGATCGTTGACGGATGCCATTGGAATCAATCTTGATGTTAGCAACGCGACGTCTGACAATATTGCGATGTACGTTGCAGGTGGATATGTTCATGTTGATGACACTGCATTTTCTGGCGCACCTGGAACTGCACCGACATTCAGTGGTATCGGAGCTGACGGTACAATGTTTGTGAAGAGCGGAATCGAGATTGGTAACGGTGCGTTGTGTGTCGGTGGTGCTATAACTTGTGCTTCAGCATCTGCATCCACTGCCGGAGAGATCTATGCCGATGGAGCCATCAATGCAACAGACTTTGACCTTGCCGAGATGTTCAATTCTAACGAGTATCTTGTGGCCGGAGACATCATAACGGTAGATGGTGAGGAAGACGAGTCTATAAGACGTGCACAGCCAGGAGACATAATATTGGGTGCTATATCAACGGCTCCTGGACTAGTTCTAGGTTGGGGAGGCGAGAACCAGTATCCTGTAGCTTTGGCGGGACGAGTTCCTGTAAAGGTGTCGGATGAGAATGGGTCTATCGCTATTGGAGATCGAGTTACACTTGGAACATCATCAGGTATCGGAATGAAGGCAACGGACGCAGGCGAGATTCTAGGAATCGCAATGCAACCATCTAGCGGTGGTGCAAACGACGCCATCGTGATCTTCATTCAGCCTCAGTACTGGAATGGTGATCCTGAAGAGGAAGTCTCCGTGACTGAGCAGGTTCCATCATCCGTGATTCAAACAAATAGCGTTTTGGCAGTATCAGACAATGTGATCTCGAATATTGCGAGCTTGCGAGGAATGAATTGGGATGTTGACGCCGAGGGGGTATTCACAACTGAAGGTACGTATGATCTGAAGACAAAGGGTCATCAGAACAAGGACGTGATTACTCACGCTGTTACCGGGCTTGAGAATTATATTACGATGGCAGGTACAACAGAACTTGATGGCAAGAGCGCCAAAATCGAGTTTGAGAAGATCGACCCTGAGTTTAATGACGTAATTGAAGCGGATACAACAATCTTTGTTACTGCAACTATGAGCAATGGCAGTGGAAACGTATACGTAACGGATAAGACCATGAACGGATTCACGCTACATCGTGAAAGCGGCACAGGAACAGAGATCGACTGGGTAGTGACTGCGTTCAGAAAGGGATTCGCGCCTGACGAAGATGATGAGGTGGTGGAGGAGGAAGAAGAAGTTGTCGACGAAGTTGTCGATGAGCCTATCGAGGAACTTCCAGTGGAGGAACCGGTTGTCGATGAGCCTGTAGACGAGACTCCTGTCGAGGATGAGGAGCCCGTTGAAGAGCCTGTCGTAGATGAGCCAGTCGAGGAGCCTCTTGTAGAGGAACCTATCGAAGAACCTGTCGATGAGCCTGTTGTCGAAGAGGTGATCGAAGAAGTTATTGAGGAACTGCTTGTTGTAGAGGAGGTGGTTGACGAAGTAATCGAAGACGAGCTCGAGGTTCTAGTGGAGGTAGTAGAATAAGAAAGCAAAGAGACGCATGCGCGTCTCTTTTTCTTTGTGATATAATTTCTGCATATATGAAAAAAACGCACACCCACATTATCAACTTGTTTAAAAAGGTAACGGGTGGAGCATCGCACGCGGCACTCATGCAGTGGTCGCTTGTTGCGCTTCTTATCTCTTTGCCATTGTTGATCATTCCTTCTTTTGGAGATATCTACGGACCAATCAAACAGGCTGCCTTAGTAATCTTGACTACACTGGCTTTTCTCGGTTGGACTCTTGGCGTGTATCGAGATCAGGCTTGGCAGCGACGTAAGGGATGGTTGATTTGGACACCGGTTCTTGTACTGGTAGGTGTGATTGTATCGGCTGCACTTTCAACTTCTGGATACGCAGCGTGGATCGGTGCTGGAGGACAAGGTTTCACGGCTGTCGTTCCGTTTTTTGCGATGGTGTTGCTATACGTGATGGTGATGCACCTTGGAACCGACAAGAAAGCCCTGCGGTATTTCACTTCCGCGGCGATGCTCGGCATCTTACTGATGCTAATTTACGGTTTGCTGGAGTTCTTTGGGCTCTCCTTACTTACGGGTGAAGTTGGATTTCCTGGATTCAGTCTTGGAGGAACCTTTGAGTCTATGGGACTTCTGGGCGTGATCATGTCGCTGTTCGCAGCAGGAATCTGGATCGTCGCTGATAGGTCAAAGGCAGATACTTGGATGCCTACTCGTACTTGGACGATTGCATTTGGAGTTTTGGGTGGGCTGATTACAGTCCTTACTCTATTCTTCATGATCGTTGGTGATCGATGGCCAATGGAAATTGTTATGTTGGTGGGAAGTGGCTTGATCGTGGCTCTCGGGCTGCACGATCCAAAGAAGTTCGCAGCACCAAGGAGGATGCTATACCCAATGTTCTTGTTTGCGACCTCGTTGTTGCTCTTGATGTTCAACCCTTCAGTACCAACGTCAATCCCAGTTGAGATTTCGCCAAACTATGAGGCGAGCTGGGAGATTGGGGTTGCAACCATGAATGCGGATGGCTTGTTTGGATCGGGCCCAGGTACTTGGATGTATGACTTCACACGATTCAAGCCCGAGGTGTTCAACCAGGGTCAGTTCTGGCAGGCAAACTTTGACCATGGGAATGCTCATATACTAACGTTGTTTAGTACCTGGGGAATTGTGCCTACAGCTTTACTGCTTATATTCTCTCTTTGGGTGATCGTGAAAGCAATTGATGCATTGATGTTGAAACGCGCACGTGAAAACTGGCAGACTATCGCGGTACTGTTTGCAGTATGGGTGGCCTTCCTAATTTCTCGCTTTGTATATTCGTCAGACATCGTGCTTGATACGTTCTTCTGGCTGTTGACTGGAATCTTCGTCGCGCATATTGCACCGCAGATGAAAGCTATCTCGTTCAAGACACATGGTCGTGCATCACTACTTACTTCGATGTCGATTGTAGTAGCTGGGATCATCTTTATCATGAGCTCAGTCGTATCAGTACAGTGGTTGTCTGGTGAGGCACTCATCGCAAAGGCTGCAAATGCGCAGCGAGCGGGCAGTGCAGCGGACGAGATTGTGAACTTGGTAGGAAATGCCACACGACTGAACGTATGGAACTCGGGGTACGCCCGTTCACTTGCTGTTGCACATCTTCAACGCGTAGATATGCTCGCTAGCGATGTGGAAGCAAATGCAGAGGCGATTGTGCAAGGCTCAGACTTCGCCGTGATCATGGCGCAGCGTGCAATACAGCTCGAACCACTTGATGTTCGGGGCTACCACACACTTGGATCGATCTACGAAAGCCTTTCAACAGTAATTGGAGGGTCAGAGGTACTAGCACTGGATCAATTCCGGATTGCCGTGGAGCTAGATCCAAATAATCCGCTACGACACGTAAGATTATCACGAGCATTGGTAGCAGTATCAGATAACGCACTCGCTCGAATGGAGGAGGGCGAAGATAGGGACCAGACGGTAGCGAGGTTGTTGGAAGAAGCAGAGGCGTCTATTGATGAGGCGGCCCGTTTGAAGCCAAACTACGCTCCAGCGTTTTACACGAGGTCTTTGATTTTGGAGCGACAGGGAAGACTCGAGGAAGCGATGAGCCAGCTCGTACCGTTGATAGAGCTCGCGCCACAAGATCCCGTGCTACGGTTCGAACTTGGAGTTCTCTTGTTGCGAGCAGGTAATAAGGACGTGGCTCTACAGAGCTTCCAAGCAGCTACGACTCTCGATCCTACGTACGCGAACGCGAAATGGTACATGGTAGCGTTGTACGAGGAAGCGGGGGAGTTAAACTTGGCAATCAGGGAGCTCGAGGACCTCAACATCCTCAATCCTGAGGACACCATAGTCCTGGATAAGCTCAAGCTACTCAAACAAGGCCTCGCATCTCCGCAACCAGCAGTGGATGTTGCCCCGTTAGAAAGCGTAGACCCACCAAATCAATAAAAAAATCGCCCCCGGACCAGTGGTCTGGGGGTTCTTGTTTAGAGCGACATCATACGACGTGTGTACTGCGCGCGCGACATGCCGAATTTGAGGTCGAGAGCCTCTAGAAACGGCTTGATCGCTTCGAAGTAGCTCTCATTCCACCAGTAGTAGTACGACCGCATTTCTGAAGGGCTCTCCGTGAGCAGCGTTCCGAGGGTGATCTGCTGGCTTGCGAAGGCCATCAGCCAACGCCGCTCTCCACACCACACGCCGGTTCGCCTGATGAACATGACGATTCTGTCATGCTCGTTCACGAACGCGATGCCGCGGAGGATGTTGATTCGTCCTGCCGCTATTGTCTCAAGATGGTCGGTCGGGCTTCGTGGCTCAAGTTCCCTGTCTTGCTTTCGCATCTTGACCCACTCCTGCCACGCAAGCTCGCACTCTGGTGGATCTGGCGGTGACCAGGTCAGCGGCTTGCTTCGCGTCTGGGGCTTAACCGGCTCCTCAATGTCTACAAGGCGCAGACCTCCTAGATCGTCTGATCCAGCTCCTATCGTACTCATTACGTCTTCCTCCCCGGTACCGCACCATAAAACCATGAATCAGAACCCCCGTCAATTGACTGATTGAGTAATTCTGCTATACTCCGGCCATGTTAAAAGTAGGAATCGTCGGTCTACCCAATGTTGGAAAATCAACGCTGTTCTCAACGTTGACCAAAAAGCAGGTAGATTGCGCTAACTTTCCATTCTGTACAATCGAACCTAACGTTGGCGTAGTTGAGGTACCCGATCCACGACTTCACAGACTCGCAGAAATGGAGAGCTCAGAAAAGACCATTCCAGCAGCCATTGAGTTCGTAGATATCGCCGGTCTCGTAAAGGGCGCATCAAAAGGAGAGGGCCTTGGAAACAAGTTTTTGGGAAATATCCGAGAGACAGACATGATTTGTCATGTTGTACGTTCCTTTGTGGATCCAAACGTGGTTCATGTAGATGGAAATGTTGATCCTGTGCGCGATGTTGAAACGATTGATTTTGAGCTCGCCTTGAAAGACCTCGATACTGTTGAAAAACGACTAGCTAATGTCGTGAACAGTATGAAAAGCGGGAAGTCTAAGGATCTAGAGATCGAGCACGGTGCTTTGGTGAAGATTCGGGCGGTACTCGAGCAGGGAAAGCTTGCGAATGGTGTTGAGCTTACCGAAGACGAGGTTGTATTTGTAAAACAGCTGTACCTTCTTACTATGAAGAAGGTGCTGTACGTTGTAAACGTGAGCGAAGAGGACGCTGCGAACGTAGATTGGGTGTCACCGCTTGGTCCAGACCGTATTGCGATTCCTATTTCAATTAAAATCGAGTCAGAAATCGTATCTTTACCCGAGGATGAGCAGAAAGAGTACTTGGAGGCACTTGGCCTTGAACTCACCGGACTGGATCGTGTGATTCGACATTGTTTTAAAGCATTAGATTTGATCACGTACCTAACAGTTGGTCCAAAAGAGGCTCGTGCATGGCAGATCACGCAGGGAATGACAGCGCCTCAGGCAGCTGGAGTTATTCATACTGATTTTGAGACGTCATTTATCCGCGCAGAGGTTACGCCTTTCGAAGTTTACTCAGAGCTCGGGTCAGTTGGAGCTCGAGAGGCGGGGAAGACTCGTATTGAAGGTAAGAGCTATGTGATGCAGGATGGAGACGTGGTATATTTCCGTACAGGAGACTAGTATGCAAGCATTTTTTATACTTGGAAATAATCGAGATTTGGCTCGAACTGAACTCACCAGTGTAATCGGTGAGGTAAAGCCCGTTGTAGATGCGGACGATGTTTTGATTGTCGACGATATCAGCGGAAACTTGGGTTCTCTGCACTCGACATTGGGAGGAACGATCAAGACAGGTATCATTTATGCATCGGTGAAGTCACAAGAGGAACTCGTAGACGCCGTGGCCGGACTTGCGCCGACTCTACGGAGCATGGAAGGGAAGTTCAAGTTCGGTGTTTCAGTATATTCTGGTGGACATCGCGGAAAACTTACGGCATTGAGGTCACAGTCAGAGAAGATTGGTATACGTATTAAGCAAAAACTCAAGGAAGGTGATCAGTCAGTACGACTAGTTACCTCAAAGATACCTGTACTAAGCTCGGTTATCGTAACTAAGCAGAAGTTGCTCGAGAAAGGCGTTGAGTTCTGTATATTCCCGATGGCAGATCAGATCCTGATCGGTGTTACAGAGTCAGTACAAGATTTTGAGGAGTGGGGAGAGCGAGACTTTGAGCGACCAAAGCGAGATGCGAAGCGAGGAATGCTTCCGCCTAAGCTCGCACGCATGATGGTGAACATCGCAGCAGGTGATCCTTCAAAGGACACGTTGCTTGATCCATTCTGTGGGGTTGGTACGGTGCTCACTGAAGCAATGGCGCTTGGATACCGGAGCCTAATAGGATCTGATATCGACGAGATCGCAGTAGATGCAACCAGAGCAAACGTTCGATGGGAAAAGAATCGAACGGACAACGACATTGAGCCGCAGATGATTACGGCAAAGGCCCAGGAGCTCGCAACCTTCTTGGCACCACACTCAGTGGACCGGATCGTGGCAGAGTTGCACCTCGGAAAGCCGCGAACAGGAGACGAAGGACGGCCGGAGCTCGAGAAACGTCTCGAGGACCTGCTAGTAATGTACACAGAGTCCTTCCGAGCATTCGCAGGGATCGTTTCCGAGAATGCGCGACTAGTGATTGCAGTTCCGGCATACGTTTCCGATGGTTCAGTCATTCCAGTACAGATTGTGGAACGAGCAAAGATGTTCGGTTTCGAACTTGTACCATTCACAGACGTAGAGACGACGTCGTTCGGGGCGCTGAGATACGGTCGCCAGGGCCAGATGGTGTTGCGAGACATTTACAGATTCAAGAAAGTATAAACACTGAACAAAAACCCACGTTGATTAACGTGGGTTTTTGTTTTTTCAGACGTCGAAGGGCTGAACATCTAGTCACATTAAGCCAATGATTACAGGATAATACACACAAATATATCATCTCTTAAATTAACTTTTCACGATTATCGGTCCACCTGGACATATAAACGTGAAAAGTTAAGGGGTGTGAGTTTTCTGTCGGGAGTCAATCACACGGTACCAGGTACAAAACAGGATTATCGTGCCTGGCACCTTTAGAGCGCAGATCCTTCATCAGTCCATGTTCGCTCGTGTGGCGTATGGTAACTGGGGGCTGCATCAACCCTAAATGGCTAATCTTGGCCACACATTGACAAATGGGCGGTTCTGGGCTAATATCGACCTACTCAATTAGTCCATAATCTCGCGTTGCGAGGTTTCCAGCGGGGGAGCTCGTTGGACGTAAATATAATCCACATGAAGTACGAACTACTGTACATCATCCCTGCTACAAAGACCGACGAGGAGGTCGCTAAGGCAAAGGATGAAGTAACCGCACTTATTGCCAAGTATGGCGAGGAGTGTGTCCGAGACGAGTCTCTCGGGAAGAAGAAGCTCGCGTACCCTATCGAGGGTGTACGCTACGGACATTATGTCCTTGCATGTTTCGCGTCAGCACCTGACCAGGTTCAGGCATTCGACGAGGAACTCCGTCACTCAAACGACGTTCTGCGCCACATGATCACATCTGCGATCGATGGAGCGGAAAAGAAGAAAGTCGAACTTGTTGAGTACGAGGTACCAGACACAACACGAAAGCGACGTCCCGCTAAGAAGGACGCGGCTCCTAAGAAGAAGGAGATGACAGAGGCAGAGGCAAAGAAGAAGACAGAAGATGCTTCTGTGACTGACGAGCAACTTGAAAAGAAGCTCGACAAGATCCTCGAGTCAGACATCGACAAAGCGTAAACTACTAAAACAAACTTCTACAATATGTATAGTCTCAACCGTGCACAGATTATCGGGAACCTCACACGAGACCCCGAGTTGCGAACAACTGCATCTGGTCAGTCCGTTGTAAACTTTGGTGTTGCAACAAATCGTCAGTTCAAGGATGCGAGTGGTGCAAAGCAGGAACAGGTAGAATTCCACAACGTGGTAGCCTGGGGAAAGCTTGCAGACATTTGCTCACAGTACCTTGGAAAGGGCCGAAAGGTTTTCCTAGAAGGACGATTGCAAACACGAGAGTGGGAAGGACAGGACGGAAATAAGCGAAAGTCGACAGAGATTGTTGCAGATAACATGATCATGCTCGACAAGTCAGGTGCACCAGCAGCTGGCGGACAAAGCTTTAACGCAGCAGGAGCAGGGGCGCCGGCTACAACGCCTGCACCAACGCCTGCGCCGATTGATGAAATACAGGTAGAAGATATCCCATTCTAAATTATGCGACCACGAAACAATAAGGCGAACCGCAAGCCGTTCACATGTCCACCTCCTAACGAGATTGACTACAAGGACGTAAACTTGCTCCGCCGATTCCTCTCAAGTTACGGAAAGATTGTGCCCCGACTGCGCTCAGGAGTTTCTTCTAAGCAGCAGCGCGCGATTGCAAGTGCAATCAAGCGAGCTCGGATCATGGCATTGCTACCGTTCGAGATTAAATAGGATAAAAGACGCGAGCTTGACTCGTGTCTTTTTGTAAAATAAAGTCAGATGTCCGATCGAAAGCTTAACATTGAGAACCGATCAAAGATGAACACAACAGTTCGTCGGTTTTTTGGCGATCAAGAATACTTGGAGGTCGAGACACCGCGATTCGTGAGGTCACCAGACATAGAGCCGACACTTTCGCACTTGGAGACATCGGTTGCGACACTTGAGGGGCGCAAACTCGACGGTGCCATGATCACGAGTCCGGAATATGCACTCAAGAAACTCGTGTCGTCAGAGATTCCCAAGGTGTTCGAGCTTGCGCGCGTGTTTCGTAATGGTGAACCGCTCGATAATCTGCATAGCGCAGAGTTTACAATGCTCGAGTGGTATCGATTAGGTGCGAGTTTTCAGGATGGTATCGCTGAGACCAAGGAGTTCATTGAATACGTAGCAAACTCGTTTGAGTACGAGCTTAAACCGTGGCAGATTGTCACTGTTGAGGAGCTATTTAAAGAACATTGTGGGATTGAGTCGCTACGAGAGCCCAGTGTCGAGCTTTATAGGAGCGCATTGCAAGCTCATGATCTCGACTTTGACCCTGGCGATACAATTTCGGATCTATTCCAGCGGCTTTTCCTCAACCTCGTTCAAAAACATATCGATTCCTTGCCAAACCCGGTTATTGTGGCATACTACCCGCGACATGAAGCGACGTTGGCAAAGATAAATCACGATGGTTTTGCTGAGCGCTTCGAGATTTATATCAATGGCATTGAACTCTGCAACGCATATGGTGAGCTCACCGATGCTGCAGAACAGAGGTCACGCTTTGAAAGTGAGCTTAAGGAACGGCGTAAGCTTGGGAAGCGAGAGTTTCCGATTGACGACGAGCTTATATCCGCACTTGAGAAGATTGACCAGCCGATGTTTGGCATCGCGCTTGGTCTGGACCGGCTCATCATGGTGATAACTGGCGCGAAGAGTTTAGACGACGTCATCTTGTTTAGTACAAATAACCTATTTTAATATGGCAAACGTATCAGAGATCAAGAAGGGGATGGTTGTAGACTGGAAGAGTCATCTTTGGCTAATATCCGAGTTTCAACATGTGAGTCCAGGAAAAGGATCTGCGTTTACTCGTATTAAACTGAAGAACATCAACACGGGAAAGGTTGTTGAGAATACTTTTAAGTCGAGCGAGACGTTGGTGTTTGTCGACGTTAGTAAAAAGAACATGACCTACTTGTTTTCGGACGACTTGAGTCACACATTCATGGACATGGTGAGTTATGATCAGGTTCCGGTTGATAAGGCTCTCGTTGGGGACGATGCGAAATACCTGAAAGAAGGTTTGCAGGTGATTGTCTCACAGAACGAGGACAAGGCAGTTGCAGTTGAGCTTCCAAAGAAGATTGAATTCGTGGTCGGATACGCTGAGCCGGCGGTGAAGGGAGATACGGCGTCGGGAAATGTTATGAAGAACTCCACGATGGAGAATGGGCTCGAGGTTCGAGTGCCGTCGTTCATCAAAACAGGAGACAAGATACTGGTGAACTCGGATACATGTGAATATTCCGAGCGAGTAAATTAAAAAAAATGTCCCGGCCGAGAAGCGGCCGGGTTTTTGTTATGCAGAGAGTTCCTCCTCCACCGGGGGCGCCTGCCACTCGGCTTTGCGCTCGTTGAAGTCGATCCAGTGCCTGATCAGGTAGACCATGATCCGCTTCTCCCACTCCTTGTGAGACTCGCCTGCTCTGCGCTTGAGCATGTGCAGGTGCGCCTCAACAAAGAAGTACCGGAAATGCGAGTTGATCATCTTGTGAGGCTCCGAAATGCTCCAGATCGGGCGGTTGAGCCCAGCAAACAGGAACACCACACGTCCCCCGATGGGCATGGCCTCGATCGTCGCGAGGAATCCGCGCACACGTGGGAAGAGCGTGGAGGTCATCCAGGACAGGTCGTCCTTGATGCCGTACATTTCCCACAGGATTGCCGAGTACTTCACGCGCTCTTCAACGATCGCGACTTTCTTCGCTCGGCTCTTGTCTGTGGACACGGTCAGCGCGCGAGGATGCCGTGCCTGAGTATCGATCGCTGTCCTCATGTGCTCAACGAGCTGACCATGGCTCAGCTTCTTGCCGCGCGGCATGGCCACACGGCACCTGATCCACTCGAGTACACGAACAAAGAGCTCGGTCACGTAGTCGCCTTCGTCCGGATCGAACTCCTTCGTGCTCACGAGCAGCCTCTTGGAAAGGTGCTTGCAGATCAGGTAGTAGTACGGGATCATCAGCAAGCTTGGGGTGTGCGCACCCGGCACGAACATGACGTGTTGCCCATCGTACTTGTCAGGGAACCTCTCATCCACGTGCTCGAATGTCATTCCGGCTATCCACTTGTAGCAGATCGTCACTACAACCGTGTGATACACCACTGACACGTAGGCCAGTGCCGGATCTTTTCCCTTCCTCAACAGCCGATGTAGCGGTAGGTAGATCGGGGCGGTCACGAGCACCGCCAGTACGAACGTACCCGTAATCATGGCCCACACACAAAGCGCGAACCACCCTCGAATCCAATTTGTGGGTTGCATTGCACCCTCCTAGGCCACGAACATAACAAGGAAAACCTTCCGTGTCAACCAAAAACCTCCCCATACGGGGAGGTTTTGCTTTATTCTTCAATGTGATCTTCCATTGCCTTCTCGGTCGCCTTTCTGACCGTTGCGAGCAGCTTCGGATCGTTACGCAGGAACAGTCGCGCATTTTCGCGACCAACTCCTAGGCGATCTTCTCCGAATGAGTATGTATTTCCATTCTTCTTCAACGATCCAAACTGCAGGCCAACATCCAGAAGGTCGCCGGCCACGGAAATTCCTTCGTTGTACATGATGTCGAACTCACATGTTCTAAATGGAGGCGCCACCTTGTTCTTTACGATCTTACAACGAACTCGGTTACCAATAATCTTTTCAGCCTTCTTGATTTGTGCAGCACGTCGGACTTCTATGCGGACTGAAGAGTAAAACTTCAACGCATTTCCACCAGTCGTTGTTTCTGGGTTTCCAAACATGACGCCGATCTTCATTCGAATCTGGTTAATGAAGATGACAGTGGTATTGCTCTTTGAAACAATCGAAGTGAGCTTTCGAAGGGCTTGACTCATAAGCCGTGCCTGCAGTCCCATGTGACTTTGCCCCATGTCTCCCTCGATTTCTGCTTTTGGTGTGAGCGCAGCTACCGAGTCGATCACGATAACTCCGACGGCGTTAGATCGCACTAAGGTTTCTACAATCTCGAGAGCCTGTTCCCCGGTATCTGGCTGCGAGATCAACATCTCGTCAATGTTGACTCCAATTTTTGCTGCGTAGTCGGGGTCGAGTGCATGCTCGGCGTCCACGAATGCCGCTATCGCCCCCTGCTTTTGGAACTCAGAAATAATATGCTGAGCGAGCGTAGTCTTTCCGGACGATTCTGGTCCGTAGATCTCGATAATTCGTCCTCGTGGCACTCCTCCGACTCCCAGGGCGAGGTCAATACTCAGACACCCGGTTGTAATTGAGTCTACCTTTGTAGTTTTTGCCTCCCCAAGACGCATAATGCTTCCGTCTCCGAACCTCTCACGAATCTGTGCAAGGGCGTCCTCTGTCGCCTTAAATTTTGCCTTTGTCTCCTCCTTATCTTTACTTGCTGTAGCCATATTCTTGTTATTGTCAGTTAAAGGGGAGGTCGTTTTTGCCATCTTACCTCATTCCGCCCAAATCTTCCAAGAAGACAGTGCGCCGAACGATATTAGGTTGGCCGTATTTCTTTTGAGCTTCTACCGTAATGATATTAAGCCCACGCGTAAGTGTTACATGTGTCGTGAACCGGCCGGTGGGATCCGTTAATATCGGTTCACTGTTAACTTTGATGCTCACCTCCGCATCGGTCTGACCCGACACTGGAAGTGACGCAGTTGTAGTCTGAATGTCGTCGTGGGGGTCATCGACAATCAGGTTTGGGGGTGAAAGTAATGTGTGGATCTGCATGCCAATGTATACGAGCAATAACAGCGCGAGTGCCGCTATGCCGAGCTTACCCATGATTGATCGCACTTGCAGCAAGGACTTCCGTCCAATGCGCTGCCGTGGGATCTTGAGCTGGGTTACATCGGCCGGACAGGACCCACATTCCTCATCGTACCTCGCTAAGAAGTACTTGGGGTCACCATGGATAACTTCTACGAATTGCTTCAAGAAATGTCTGGCGTAAAGGGGGTCGGGCAATTCGTGATACGCATCTTTTTCAAACGCCTCCAGATACTTCTTATGAATATGCGTTTGCTCGGACACCATTTGCAGCGATATGCCCTGCCGCTTTCTAAGCGACCTCAGCTTCGCCCCAATACTCTGGGTATCCAGCTGGCGTATTAGAAACGCCATATTATTCTTGTTGATCGTCCTCCTCCTCTTCGTATTCTTCCTCTGTATCTTCTTCAAGATCCTCATCTACATCATCTTCCGTCTCGTCTTCCTCGTACTCTTCCTCGACTGGCTCCTCTTCGTCCGGCTCATCCTCATATTCATCATCTGAGCTTCCGTCGTCATAGAGCTCACCGATGGATTCGATTAAGACTTCTCTTGGCTTTGATCCTTGCTGAGGTCCAATTACGTCTCGATCCTCCAGCATGTCCATAATCCGAGCTGCTCGAGAGTAACCGATCTTGAGTCGTCGCTGTAATAGGGAGGTCGATGCTTTGCCAGCGGCCAAGATTGCCTCCACGGCATCTTCCATCAATGGGTCGTCGTCATCAGCCTTTCCGAACTCGGTACTTCCACCCTTTTGATTCTCTGTGACATCATAATTGTAGTCAGGGGCCTCTTCTGCCTTAAGCGCATCCACCACATTCTTGATTTCCTTATCTGACAAGAAGGCTCCTTGCATTCTGCGAGCCTTCGCTAGGTTTGGACTCATGAAGAGCATATCTCCACGACCCAATAGCTTCTCTGCTCCACCGTGGTCAAGAATTGTTCGTGAGTCAGTCTGCGATGCAACGGCGAACGCGATACGTGTTGGAACGTTGGCCTTGATAGTTCCTGTGATCACGTCTACAGACGGTCGCTGTGTTGCAAGAATCAAGTGGATTCCAACGGCACGCGCCATTTGTGCGATACGAACGATCAATGTCTCCACCTCTCTTGAGGCCTGTGCCATCAAGTCTGCCAACTCATCGATAACAAAGACGATGTAAGGCATTTGCTCTGGAGACTTCTTATTGTATCCGGCAATGTTACGAGCACCAGCTGCGCTTAGAACATCAAGGCGTCTTTCCATCTCTCTTACTGTCCACTTCAAAGCATTGATCGCGTCGTCGGACTTTGTAATAGGAGGAACAAGCAGGTGAGGGATTCCTTTGTATGCAGGAAGCTCAACACGCTTAGGGTCAACGAGGACCAGCTTTAGCGAGTCTGGGCCATGTTGGTAGAGTAAACTCACGATGATGTTGTTCAAGCAAACAGACTTTCCAGATCCTGTAGCACCGGCAACAAGCAAGTGAGGTGTTTTCTCCAATCCTGTCACCCAAGACTTACCTCCAACATCCATACCAAGCGCGAACGTGAGTTCAGCGTCGCTTTTCTTGAAGGATTTCGCCTCGAGGATCGTGCGAAGAGCAACTGTAGCGATACTCTTGTTCGGCACCTCGATCCCAACCAGTGACTTTCCGGGAATTGGAGCCTCGATTCGGATTGGGTGCGCGGCGAGAGCAAGAGCAAGGTCGCTTTGTAGACCAACAATGCGTGAAAGCTTTATTCCCTGAGCTGGGCGGATTGCATATTGCGTAATAGTTGGTCCAACTGCAACATCTACCACTTCGGTATCAATACCAAAGTTCTCGAATGTGTTCTGAATGATGTTGCTGTTTTTGTCTATGTTCCCTGAGTCTGGTGTTAGGGGTCGATCTTCAAGTAGATCCAACGAGAAGGCAACATGGTTCTTTCGTCTCTTTGTAAGAACAGCTTCTTCTGACGACTTTGCCTTGGATCGCGTAGCGAAATCTCGAATACGGCTCTTCTTTCTCTTCGGCTCTTCATCTTCCTCCTCCTCTTCTTCAACTTCCTCGTCTTCATCTTCCTCCTCTTCGTCTTCCTCATCCTCTTCGTCGGGTCGGAGACGTTCAAGTAGGTCTTGGAAGTCAGAGTAAGATCCATGGAACAGCAGAACGATACTGATTGCTATGAAAGCCGCCAGTATTACGAACGTTCCCCAGAAACCGACAGTGGACATTCCAAGTTGTTGGAGCACTAGTCCAAGGTAGCCCCCGTTGGCTGCGATTAATCGTTCAGATAGTTCCTGAGACCTGAAAGCAAATAGGTTGATCAACGCTGTACCGGACATGAAACCTAGGATGAGCCCTACGTATGTCCAAACAGTGATCCTCTCTGATCGTGGCGTTACAACTCCAAATGCAAATATAAGCAGAGCTAGAGCTGCTACTAGCCTCGTCCACCCGAAGATGAGCGCCATGAACTGGTCAATGTACACTCCTGCCATTCCTGATAATCCGAAGGCAGATAGAATGATCATTGCACTCGCTGCAATCAGGATAATAAAGAGTAATCCTCTGCGTACTCCATCAGGTAGCTGTGAGAGCAGACTGTTTTTTGATGACTTCTTGGATCTATTAGATTTCTTACGCTTTTTTCCCATAAATATTGGTTGTTTGCAGAAATGCTGGCACGTTGGAGCGGACGCGAAGAATGGCGTCCCTACGAGCCTTTTGTGTTGTGCATTTTACCATGCGGGGGAATTCCAACAAAAAACCACCCTTGGCGTAGGTGGGGGTTCTACAACTCATAGTCGCCGCCGTTGAGTACGACGAGGAAGCGAGCGACCCGAAGGTCAAGACTTCAAATACCATGAGAGGTAATTGAAAGGAGATGCTTCCATCAGTCAGAGATTAACGGCAGCGTCTCTGAGCAAGGTAATGCTAGTTGTTAAGGGGTAGGATGTCAATCGATAAATGGGGATATGTGGGGGTCATACAATTTCAAAGCACAATTCGGCAAATTTCAAACTAAGGAAGATCATTCTTTGTTGAAATGCGTGGGATGCTTCACATTGTCATTGCGAACGGTAGCTGAAGCAACCTTAATAAGTGGACTCTAGCGCAGCGCCTTACGAGATTGCCTCCATTTGTCGCAATGACATACGATCTTTAGTCGGAATGTTTTAAAAGAAGAACCCCAGGCACGAGTGTGCCTGGGGTCCGTAGTTTCGTAGGACTGCTAGAGTCGATCTTAAACCCATTGCGGGGATCGTTTGCGTGCTCTAGAGTCTACTCCGTTCAGCTGCGGCGCTTGGCCTTCTCGGCGGCCTTCTTCTCCGCCTTCAGCTGCTTCTTGGACTTCTCCTTCTTCTTCGGCTTCGCAGCGCCGTAGCCCGGCTTGGCCACCTTCTCATCGTGTGCGGCCTGCCGCTCCTCGTGCGACTTCTTCGGCGACTTCCGCTTGTTGTTCGCACCACCGCTGCTCTTGCGTCGCGGCGTTTCGGACACGGGCTCGAGCACCTCCTCGGAGAAGTGCTCCGTCACGAAGTCGATCATCCGCCACCTGAGCACCATGTGGTACCCGTACGGCAGCGAGAATCCCTGCTTCACGACCAGGTTGAACGTCGCCCGGAGCACCGGTCGGTATGTGGCCTTCATCCGACGACGCTTCGCGTCGCCGTCAGCCGGGACGAAGATCAGGAAGCCGTCGGCCTCCGTCAT
>MPMF02048312.1_pt1 | contig 30210 bp, 27 predicted proteins | sample 1617271 | NCBI WGS metagenome assembly MPMF02 (sample SAMN05944812, study PRJNA350692) | marine metagenome | biome: marine; feature: ODZ; material: water; isolation source: 120 m water sample prefiltered with 30 um filter, filtered on to 0.2 um... | place: Pacific Ocean | collected 2012-04-09... | reverse complement strand
CATCCACCAACTGCAGAAACCAACTTTGTTTGACCTGCAAAGCACGCAACCGACTCAATAACTGCTGCCGATCATCCACCTCTACTGCTGATGGGCTTTCCACTGGGACATTGCCCACGAGATCTCGATCCCTGACAGGATCCATCCCTAGCGGGGAACTACGACTGAGCAAGAACCAGCCAATAGCCGTGCCTACCAACGCAGACGCCAACAAGGCACCTACAACAGACCAAAGTCTGCCTTCAGCGGCCTGCTCCCGTTCTTCAGCCCGCCGCCTCTTCCGATTAGCAGGACAATTCTCCGTCAAGAGCGATTGAGACATACGCGAGGGGGGATCGGATAAAGACACTGCTTGAGGCGCGAGTGCCAGAGTGCGATCTGCTATGGGCTTAGGACCGATGCTTTCGGGCATGATCACCGCTTGAAGGGCACAGATCACATCCGATGCCTTTTCAAAACGCTGATCAGGAGCCTCACTCAACATTCGCTCCAACACGTGGCGAAAAGACCCATACACCTCAAAAGACTCTGGCCAGCCCCAAAACTGAACATCACTGTGCAAAAGTTCCTTCGGGCAATGACCAGTCAGCAAAGTCAGTGCTGTAAAGCCCAAACCATGCAAATCCATCCAAGCGTCAGCTGGTTCGCTGCTGCCCTGTGCAATTGCGGCATACGCTGAAGTAACACCGCCCCAAGGGATCGTCCCTTGGGGCTGCAGTAAGCCAAAGTCCAACAGAACCGGCAAGCCGTCCTGATGACGCCTCAACAGGTTGCTGGGATTGATATCACCATGCACCAACCCCTTGGCATGCAACGCAATCAAAGGAGGTAGCAGCTGCAACAGCAGCTGCAGCACTTCTCCAGCAGCGAAGACCAACTGACGCTCGGCCCGTTGCTGCTGAATCTTTCGGTAGGTAACACCCTCCTGCCAGTAACGCACCGCCCAGAGGCTGGCCTCCGCCTCGAACAATTCACCACAACGCGGCAACTGGGGATGGGAAAGGGATTGAAGCTCAGGCCAAAACTTCTGAAAGCGCTGCCTTGTAGGGGCATCGCTAATTTGGCGGAGCACCACCGATGTGTCACCGTCGAGGATGTCGACCCCACTCCAAAGCACACCCTGGATCGGGTTCGAATTCTGGATGGTCGCATCCAACCGATAGCGCTGTGCCAGCACAGTGCCGGCAACCACGGCGCTGAGTTCGCTCACGTGACGCCGAAGCATTGATGGGCTGATCGTACTGATGGTCAGCCCATTGCAACCGCTTCCGCAAAGCTAAACAGCAGAATCGACTCGTTTCAAGAAGAAAAAATTGCCTTAAAAATAATCTTTATCGCTGAAGATTACGTAGACCTAAACCTGCAGAAAAAGGGCCCCGACTGTCAACAATAATATGGACAAAATTGCATCTGAAGCACCGTGAATGAAAACAGCTCCGATTGACCCAAGCGCAACAGCTGCTCCCCAGCAAAAGTTCATCAGAAACGTGGCTTCATTGCTCTCCTGACAACGCATTAGAAGACCATCATCAACGAGCACAAAGCCTGGGCCCGCCAGCGCCAATATGAATGCAGCTGCAATCACGACCAGAATGAGGGAAGGCAACTTCAAGCAATCAATCACGCTAAGAGTCAAAGCAAATGCAGCCGTGAGAAGTGCAATAAGCAATAGCCAATGCCTGGCTACACTATCACTCAAACAACCAACATACGGTGATGTAAATACATTTACAACTGCAATTTAGCTGAATGCAAGAGCAACCAAGACAACATCAGCACCCACTTCATAAGCCTGTAAGTACCGGACACGGCAAGAACTCCAATCGCATATCCTGAGAGTGAAGCAACTCAAAACTCTATTGCAACCTTACTGGTATCTAAGTAGCGCCTGAACACGGGCAAAGATTGTGCTGCCTTAGAAGAAGCCCTTGAAAGCATTAAAAACAAGGCAATCATCAAAAGCTCAGTAAAGCCAAACATTGAAAAAGTCAAGGCCCTTCCAAGCTCAAGAGATAGAGCAGCAATGATCGGACAAAATGCTACATCCGCAGCCGCACGGATATAGATAATTGCAATCGCAGAGCCGTGCTTACCATAACCAGAAAAAATTCTGCTCTGCTGAACTAGCCTGAACAAACAATTGGACTACAAAACCAGCCAAAATACTAGACCGCATTAGCCAAGAGAAATCATCACAAAAAGAGAAAATGAAAAGTCCTATTATTCAAGAGCTCATGGCAATTAAAGACTTTTTACACGCACATCTAAGAGCAGCCCACTTGCATCAGTGGTCAACACCCAACCAGCAACCAAGTGTAACCAATAGCGGATGATTCAGCACAAATTAATATTCAAGGACAGCAAGTTATAACGCCACAGCCATACAAAAGATCGCCTCAGATCAAGCACTAAGAGCACAAATAACAGCACGAAGCCTAGAGACTAAATTACAATGAATGCAGCAAATAATGGATTCGATGACCTCCAAACTTTACACTTTCATTTTCAAGCCGAAACAGAAACTTCAACCGCCCTGACTGATGACCAATGCAACCAAAGCAGAACACGCGAACCCAACATATTTTGCGATCAGATCGATCGATGCCACTCAGTAGATTGCCTGGATCGTTTGTCCAAGGGAAATTTCCCTATCAGTGCCCTTCCGTGGCCAAGAGCTTTTCTATGACCAGATCCATTCGGCCGTGGTGCTTGGGCGCACAAGTGGGGAACAGTAAAACCGTTTCCGCATGCTGAACCTGCTCTTGGCAGTGCGTCAGCGAAGTGAATCGCTGGTTGCACCCCTCGAACCGGAAGATCTCTGCCTTCAGGGCATGGCCGATGCAAGTCCGCCGAAATGGCACCTTGCTCACACCACCTGGTTCTTCGACACCTTTTTGCTTCAGCCCTATCTCAAAGGCTACGAAGGCTGTGATCCACGCTGGAATTATCAATTCAACTCCTATTACGAAGCGGCCGGGGCACGCCATCCAAGACCCTCAAGGGGTGTCCTGACCCGACCGACAATCAGGGAGATCTTGGCCTGGCGGCAACGGGTGGACGCTGCATTAACGCAACTCCTGACCTCCCCGGACGCTGACCAAGAAGACATCCAGCAACTGGCAGAACTGGGTCTACATCACGAACAGCAGCATCAGGAATTGCTGTTGATGGATCTCTTGGATGGCTTCAGCCGACAACCGGTAGAGCCTGCTTATCAAACTGGCGCCGATCATCATCTGGGACCTTTAGAGCCAACCAAAGCCCGCTGGATCTCCTGCGATGGAGGCCTCTATGAAATCGGCCATGCTGGCGCGGGATTCCATTTCGACAACGAGGGGCCGTCGCATCGCATCTGGCTGGAGGCCTTTGCCCTGATGGATCACTTGGTGTGCAACGACGACTTCAGGTGCTTTATCGCAGATGGGGGATATCAACGCCCAGAACTTTGGATGAGTGAGGGCTGGGCCGTACAACAACAACTGGGATGGCAGGCTCCCCGTTACTGGCGCGGCGACGGGCCTGCAGATCAATGGCAGGAAGAATTCACCCTGGAAGGGAGGCGGCGCTTGAATCCACAAGCACCGGTGCGCCATTTGAGCTGGTTCGAAGCCGATGCCTACGCACGGTGGTGTGGTGCTCGATTGCCCAGCGAAGCGGAATGGGAAGTGGCCCTACAACAGCATCAACCTCTCATCCACGATGCTCACGGCAAGCTGTGGCAATGGACGGCAAGTCCTTATAGGCCCTATCCGGGATTCCTTCCCGCCCCAGGCGCTGTGGGTGAATACAACGGAAAATTCATGAGCTCCCAGTTTGTTCTTCGCGGTAGCAGCTGGCTCACGCCGGAAGGCCATGGGCGCGACACCTACCGGAACTTCTTTGCACCAGCAAACCGTTGGATGGCAGCAGGACTGCGCCTGGCCCGATGAGCATCGAGCTGATTGACCTACATCCCGCCCCTGCGGATCTGAAGCAGCTGGTGCAGTCAGGCTTCAAATGCCAGCCCCGGCAACTGCCGGCTTGGGTGTTGTACGACGCGAAAGGATCACGCCTATTTGCCCAGATCTGCGAACAACCTGAATACGGCCTAACCCGGACAGAGATCAAGCTGCTGGAGGAGAATGCACCAGCCATTGCCAAAGCCGTAGGAGATGGCGTCATCGTGGAATTCGGCATCGGCAATGCCCGCAAGGTTTCCCCCCTACTAACAGCAATCCGGCCGTCAACCTTTGTGGCCCTGGACATCAGCCAAGCAGCTCTAAGGGATTCGCTAACCAGACTCGCCAACACCTATCCCATGTTGTCAATACTAGGCATCTGCTGCGACCACAGCAGCATGCAGGCGCTACCGCCCCACCCCCGGCTCGAGGGTGTGCGCTGCATCGGCTTTTTCCCCGGCAGCTCCCTAGGCAACTTCACACCAAAAGAAGCAGTGACAGTGCTTCGTCGGTTCCGACAGCTGCTTGGCGGTGGTCCCCTGCTGCTCGGTCTCGACCAACCCCGTGACCCAACCCAGCTCGAGGCTGCCTACAACGATGCTGCAGGCATATCAGCAGCTTTCGCGCGCAACCTGTTGCATCGTCTCAATCGTGAGCTGGAAGCAGATTTCAGACCGGACCTCTTCTCGTATCGAGCCCAATGGCAAGAAGAGTTTCATCGCATCGAAATGGCCCTAGTGAGCCGCTGTAGTCAAACAATAGTGATTGACAACAGCACCTGGTCGTTCAGCGCCGGAGAACCACTAATCACCGAATACAGCGTCAAATACAACCCACAAGAGGCAGCCAGACTGGCTGAACAGGCGGGCTGGAGAATCAGCCAACGATGGCACGACTCTGCTGATTCACTCTCGCTGCATCTGCTGGAACCGTCAGACTGAGCTGAGCTGAAAGGAGAAGTGCTAAATGAGCCGAGAGCAGCAACGCCAGAACGTGCGGCAAGAACGTGAAAGCCTGATCCGGGAGCTAGAAGCAATCTACCTAAGAGCTTTTGAACGACTGACAGAGCTTGACCTAGGGGAAGGAAGCTTGGCAAGACTCACCCAACTGTTACTGCACTCGCGTGAGGGCGCTATCAAACCCCTGCAAGAGGAGATCGAGGCCCCACTAATCACCCGTGCCCCAGATCAGTCATGAGCGCAACCTGGCTCGACGAACTGGAACGAGTCTTGGAGGAAAGGTTGACCGACTTCCTCCGCGAGAATCCATATCAGGAGTTAATACTCCACCAACAACACCAAAAAGACCATTACCAAAACCTAAAAAGGCAGCGACAACAACTTCAAAAAGAAGCAGAGGAACTTCGCCGGCAACTCCTTACCCTTGCCGGCGAAGTTCGGGAGTGGAGCACTCGATCGAATCATGCCAGAAAGGCAGGAGCCTCGGCCCTGGCCGATCGGGCCGATCAACACATAGCCGATTTAATGGAACAAGGTCGGCAACTATGGTCCGATTTGGATCAACTGGGCAATCGCTTCAAAGACGTCGAGCAGAAATTTTGCGCACTTTCTGAACAGTCAGTAAAAGATAGCTCCACTCTTGAAGAGGACTGGAAACGATTCGCAGCCCAACAAGAACTACAAGAGCTCATACGAAAACGCAACAAGACTAATTAAGTCAGGCTTTTGGGGCCGGCGGCTCAAGACTCACGTTCTCCGGAGGAGGAGTTGGATCTGGATCAGCAATCAGCATGTGCTGAAGCACAATTTCTGGACGCTCGCTATCACGCCATCGAATGCGATAGGCGGGCATCTTGGTGCCGCGACTGGTGGTCTGCTCAACGGGTTCCATCACCCACCCGCGCCTGGATCGACCCTGGGGATTGCGCTTGACCACCGCATCGGCGTGTTTGAAGCGGAAACCTACGCGCTCGCCACTCATAGAAATAGGACCATGCCATTGAGTTAATTATCCACTGCGGGGGTTCCCGACGTTGAAAATCAAGTTTTGAGCTCCGGTCGAAGCAGAGGAAAAGCAATCACATCACGTATTGAAGGGCTATCGGTTAACAACATCACTAAGCGATCGATGCCAATACCCAAGCCGCCGGTAGGTGGCATGCCCACCTCAAGAGCCTGAAGAAAATCCTCATCAACCCCATGAGCCTCCAGGTCCCCAGCCTGACGACGTGCTTGCTGAGCCTCAAGCCGCTGACGCTGATCAAGGGGATCGATTAACTCACTAAAAGCATTGGCTGTTTCCCGACCCACAATGAACAATTCAAAGCGCTCGACCAATCCTGGTTTGCTGCGATGTTCTCGGGCAAGAGGCGAGATCTCAATCGGATAATCGAGCACAAATGTTGGCTGGATCAGACTTACCTCCACTGTTTGTTCAAAGGCCTCATTAAGCAAGCGGCCCACACTGTCGGCCTTAGACGGCACCTCTAGACCTGCCCGCGCCATAGCCGAAGCCGCTACCGCACGGTCAGCAAAACCCATGAAATCAAGCCCCGTCGCCTCTTGCACCAGTTCGTGCATGCTGGCTCTCCGCCAAGGGGGCGTCAGGTCGATTTCTATGCCTTGATAAGTGATCCTGGTAGACCCACAGATCTGAGTACAAACTGAGGAAATCAACTGCTCAGTAAGGTCCATCATGTCGATGTAATCCGCATAGGCCTGATAGACCTCTACAGAAGTGAATTCAGGGTTGTGGCGAGTACTCATCCCCTCGTTACGAAAGATGCGCCCAAGCTCATAGACCCGCTCAAAACCACCAACCACAAGCCTCTTGAGATGCAGCTCTGTGGCAATACGCAGATAAAGAGGAAGATCGAGTGTGTTGTGGTGAGTAATGAATGGCCTAGCTTCGGCGCCACCGGCCTCAGCCTGAAGCACCGGTGTTTCAATTTCCAAGAAGGCACGATCATCGAGCCATCGACGGATTGCACTCACCATCAATGCCCGGCGGCGAAAAGTCTCACGCGATTGAGGCGACACGATCAGATCCAGATAGCGCTGCCGATAGCGCTTCTCCACATCAGCTAAACCGTGCCACTTATCCGGCAAGGGTTGCAATGATTTGCTCAAGATCTGCCACTGCTGAACCTTCACCGAGAGCTCACCACGGTCAGTGCGACGAAGAACTCCGGTGACCCCAATCCAATCGCCCGCGTCAACAAGAGTGGTGAGCTGCTCAAAAGTCCCTGAAGCCAGATCATTTGATGCAGCCGCATCAAGGGTGGCCTTCTCCAAATACAGCTGAATCGTGCCGGTCTCATCCGCCAAGGTAAAGAAAGCCAACTTGCCCATGACACGACGGGTCATCACCCGACCAGCCACAGACACAGTGAGAAGCCTCTCCTCCCCCTTGGCCAAATCAGCATGATCCGCCTGCAAGTTAGCGGTGCGATGGCTTGACTCAAAGCGCAGGGCATAAGGCCCATTCCCCAGCTCTTTGAGGGCTTGTGCCTTTTCCAGGCGAGTCTCACGCAGCTCAGACAAGGCACTCAGGACTGACCTCGCCATCTTGCCGGTCGATGGAGTCGCTGCTCTACTCACCCCATCGACTTAAATCAACTCGCAACCGAAGCAGGAGCAAGAGCAGGAGCAGGAGCAGAAGCAGAAGCAGGAATATCCCCGACGCGCTGGGAGGAGTAACCAATTCCACGAACCGTAAGGATTAGCTCTGGATTGCGGGGGTCTGGCTCGAGCTTGCCGCGCAAACGAGCTACATAAACATCGACCACACGCAAGTCTGCCGCCCGGCGAGGGGGATAACCCCAGAGCTGCTCCAAGATTTCGGCCCTGGGTACCACCCGTCCAGGTTCACGGAACAACAGTTCCAAAAGACTGAATTCGGTGTAGGTGAGACCGATACGCTCTCCTGCACGACTCACCTGGCGGCGATTGGTGTCAACCACCAAATCACAAACTCGCAGAACACCCTGCCCAACTGGCAGATCTCTGATTTCAGCCGTAGCGGAACCTGGACCAACCCGACGCAGAATCGTGGCAATACGAGCCTCAAGTTCCTTCGGGCTAAAGGGCTTAGGAATGTAATCATCTGCCCCAAGATCAAGTCCAGCCACACGTTCAGAAATGGCCTCTAATGCTGAGAGGAAAATAATCGGCACGCAAGACTCAGCCCTAAGCCTTCTACAAACAGCAAAACCATCCAGCCTGGGCAGCATCACATCGAGCACAAGCAAATCAGGCTGTTCTCGATGAAAAATCTCAAGGGCCTCTTCCCCGTCCTCGGCACAAATCACCCGATAGCCAGCCAGTTGAAGTCGCATGACCAAAATCCGGAGGACTGCTGGCTCATCGTCAACGACAAGGATGGTTGCCTTCGGATTCCCGGGAGCCTGCGTCTCAGACCCATCATTGCTTTGGAGCTGAGATAAACCCCCCGGATGTGACATATGAGCATTTCCTCATGAAGAAACACAACCTTAACCTTCCGCCTTAAGCAAAAATCGCTAAGACCCTTGAGAAATAGCAGTTTTTCTATTTATTTAAGAATTAAAAGGTACTTATACTTAAGTATCAATTACTAATTGATAGCACTCTAGGGCCATCTAGCTTCTGCGTAGCGGTTCCACTGACGAGCAGCCTCTTCCACAGCCTCATCGCTGCTGATCTGATCGAGCATGGCCCGCTGTAACTGGGTATAAATAATGCTCTGCAGACGCTTGATCCCAGGCAAAGCCGGAACCAACACTTTCGCCCGCTTCAAAGTCTTTGCAGACAATGCTCTAGCAGAGCGGATCTGAGCAGCCTCACGCGACTCGGGGCGCTCCGCATTAAGAGCAATCTGAACTTGTCGCAAGGCGTTTCTAGACGATGGCAACACCTTGGCTTGCTGCGCAAAAGTTGCCTGATTAACCCCATTGGTGAGAAACAAGGCAAAATCAACGGCTTCCTGCTGGCGCCTGCTCTGACGAGGTACAACCAATGTCATCACAGCGACATTCGCATTGCCATCACCACCGACAAGCGGTGGATAGGAGTTAGTCACCCTGGCCACAGCCGGAGCATTTGTCTGGATCGTGCGTAGGAATTCAGCCCCGCTCGCCAACATGGCCAACTCACCGCTCTGATAAAGCTCTATCGCTCGCTTCTGACCCTGGCTTATCACCTCTCGAGGCAGAAGACCTTGCCGATAAAGATCGGTCCAGAAGGCAAAAGCACGTTGACCCTTTGGAGTAGCAAAACCAGCCCGCCTCCGAGAATCCAACAAAGTGACTCCCATCTGAACCATCGACTCAAGCAGTTCTGTCGAATCGTCAGGGACCACAGTGACGAATAGGCCATAGCGACCTGTGCGCTCACGAATGCGGCGCGCATAGGAAGGTACATCCTGCCAACGTCGCGGTGGAGCATCAAGTTCGGCTTGTCGCAACAACTGCTGGTTAACCAAACTCAGCCGTACCGTGAGATACCAAGGGATGGCGATCTGTCGCCCCTCAGCATCCAGGCCAGACTCCCAAACCGAGGGAAGATAGCGGTCGGCTACATCGTCTGGAAGCAAAGGCGTCAGATCCCTAATCCCCCCTTTGCTGGCAAGATTTGCAGCAAAGGGGGGATTCAGATTGACCACGTCTGGTGCGGTGCGCGCGAACACCGCAGCCAATAACTTGCGCTCCACTGATCCCCAGGGGAGATCTGTCCAACGCACCAGCGCGCCGGGGTGATTCTGCTGCCAGTTGGTGATGACCCCCTCCATATAGGGGTTGAACTTCGGCGCCAGTTGCAACGTCCAGAGCTGCAAATCAGTTGAAGATCCCTGCTTCGGTCGACAACCCCAACCAATCAAGGCTGCACCAAGCACCACGAGGCTTGCAACAAAAAACTTTCTTCGTGACCGCAGCATTCTCATGACCTATTCAAGCTCGAGCCAGCCGCCGCCAAATCAACAGCATCCATGACACCAGCAGAGGAGCAACCAAACCAGTAATCAGCGACTGTGCCAAAAAGGTATGCAACCCCCAGGACTGAAGCCAAGACACCGAGCTATCGAACTGAATCAAAAGCGTTTGCAGCCAAAGACTCAAGCCAACCAGAGATGTACCTGTCCATGCCAATAATCCGAGATTGAAACTGCCCTGAATCGGTGGAGCACGCCTACCTATCCGCCCCCACCACCATCCAAGCGCCATTAACGCCGGCAGTTGACTCGCACCGCCAAGGCTGAGACCATCCAATACCAAGCCAAGACAAAGTCCAGCGGTGAGTCCAGAGACAGGTCCATCAACAAGGGCCCAAGGCAACAACCACAACACCGCCCAGCACGGACCCACCCCAGAAAGGCTCAACCAGGTCGGTGCAGCGAGGGTCATCCAAGGCACGAAGAGGCTTGAAGCCAAGCAAATCGGTTGCTGATGAAGGCGCGCCATCAGCGAATTTGCACCTGCACCCAATCGATGGCTTCTGGTGCAGCGATTAACTGCACAGCTGCAAGAGGGGCCGGAACTGCTCGGTCATCCACTGTCTGAATCACCCCTACAGGCAGGCTGGAGGGCAACAATGTGCTGGCAGGCGAGATGCTGACAAGATCACCTGGCACTGCATAGGGATTCTTATCGAGAAACTCCAACTGAGGCCTACTCGTACCCACACCAACCAAGAGGCCATGACGCTTGGTTCGCGGTATCCAAACTCCAACCCGACTACCTGGCGCCGTGAGCAGTTGAACACGTGCAGTGGCAGGGGTGACACTTTGAATTCTCCCCAGCAATCCTCCTGGCCCCATCACAGCATCACCCTGAGCAATGCCATGCAATCGCCCCTTGCCCAGTTCCAGTTGCTGCCACCACCCCTTCGGGGTACGGGAAATCACAGCCGCGGAAATGCGCCCAGATCCTGAGGCCTGACCAAGAGCAAGCAACCCGCGAAGTCTTTGATTGTCCTGCTCAAGCAACCGAAGTTTGCTCTGCTGCTCGAGCTGAATACCAGACTGGATCCATTCTCGCTGGGCTGATCCAGGCCAAAACGGCCGACTAAGAAGGGCATAAGCATCGGCAAAACCGGCGCCTTTACTCCAACGCACCAAACCAAGCGCTCCCACTAACAACAGCCAAGGCAAAACTCCACGCCAACGCCACCAACGCAAAGATGCCTGCCAAGGGGAAACCCCCATCGATTCAGGCCGTCATTGAAGAGCGAGTGAATTCCGGAGTATCGAGCACCCTGCGAAGTCGCTTGTAATCCTCGAGTACCTGACCACAACCATTGACCACACACAACAATGGATCCTCTGCAACATGAGTAAAGATGCCTGTCTCATGGCTAATTAAATCGCTAATCCCGCGCACCAAGGCTCCTCCACCAGCAAGCATGATGCCACGGTCAACAATGTCAGCAGCCAATTCTGGTGGTGTGCGCTCAAGGGTGCGCTTCACGGCCTCCACAATCACGTTGAGGGGTTCGGCTATCGCCTCCCGCAAGTCTCCAGCCTGCAAATTGATCGAACGTGGCAGGCCGGAGAGCAGATGCAGGCCCCGCACATCCATGGCCTGCAGGTCAAACTCGTGATTGGGGAAAGCGGAGCCAATGCGGATCTTGATCTCCTCGGCCGTGCGCTCACCGACCACAAGGTTGTGAACCTTCTTCAAATAAACCCCAATGGCATCACTAATTTCATCACCGGCCACGCGAACCGACTCACTCAACACAGTTCCTCCCAAGCTGAGCACAGCCACCTCGGTTGTGCCTCCTCCTATATCAACGATCATCGTTCCAATCGGCTCAGTAACAGGAAGACCAGCTCCAATCGCGGCTGCAACAGGCTCATCAATCAGATGAACTTCCCGAGCTCCTGCCATGCCTGCCTCCCGCACGGCACGCCGTTCGACACCGGTCACTCCGCTCGGGATACCCACCACCAAGCGAGGAGCAACAATGCCTCGACCTTCATTGCCCTTCTGAATGAAGGTCTTCAGCATCTGCTCGGCTGCATCGAAATCGGCGATCACGCCATCGCGCAGGGGACGCACGGCACGAATATTGCCAGGGGTGCGGCCAAGCATCAACTTGGCATCGTCGCCCACCGCCAGAGGCACACCGTTCTCCAAGTCCAGGGCTACGACTGAAGGCTCCTGAAGCACAATCCCTTTGCCCGACACGTAAATCAGGGTATTGGCCGTACCAAGATCAATGCCGATGTCGCGTGACAGTTGAAAGCGACGAAAAAACACAAGCGCTGGACTCAAGTCGGCGAATCATAGGAGTCGTAGCTAATGCAGCTTGTTACACCCAGCGATGAGGGTGGAACTCCTTATAAGCAGCCACTTAAACCGTGGCGCATCATTGACCAAACTCAAACAAATAGGTTTCATTCATGAGCGTAAATTCCGTCACACTCGTCGGCCGAGCAGGCCGTGATCCAGAAGTTCGCTACTTCGAATCAGGAACGGTTGTCGCCAACCTCACCATGGCCGTGAACCGTCGCAGTCGCGACGACGAACCAGACTGGTTCAACCTAGAAATCTGGGGCAAGCAGGCTCAAGTGGCAGCGGATTATGTCAAAAAAGGATCTCTGCTGGGTATCATCGGTAGCTTCAAACTGGACCGCTGGACTGATCGCAACACTGGAGAAGAGCGCACCAAACCTGTTGTGCGGGTGGACCGTCTAGAACTTCTAGGTTCAAAAAGGGATGCAGAAGCAAGCAACTTTGGCGGCGGGGGGTTTGGGGACGGCCCAAGCGAAGAGGAAGTGCCCTTCTAAATAACTCATTAATCAATGAGTGTGATGACGCCTGCGCCAAATGCGCAGGCCCAGCCACACCAAGGCAAACAAGACAGCCATCACCAAGCCCACCTTGACGACCTTGGAGACAGGATCTATCCAAAGCTCCACATTGCTGTAACCCTCCCCAAGCCCCAACCCAGCCAGGGTCAGTAGCAAAGTCCAGATCAGACTGCCTGCTGTTGTCCAGATCAGGAAAGGTCCGAACGGCATCAATTCAATGCCTGCAGGCACAGAGATCAAGGTACGAATGCCAGGCACTAGCCGTCCCCAAAACACCAACGCAGTGCCATAACGATTAAACCAACGACGGCTGCGCGCAAGTTCTGCCGGACTGATACCGATCCAACGACCATATCGACTGAGCCAAACCTCAATCCGTTGCTCATTGATCACCCGCCCAATGCCATACCAAGGGAGAGCACCCAACAAGGTGCCCAACAAACCGGCCAACACCACTGGTAAGAACTGCAGCTGCCCCTGCTGCACATAGAACCCGCCAAGAGGCATGATCAACTCGGATGGAATCGGTGGAAAGAGATTTTCCAGAAACATGGCCGCGAATATCGCGCCATAACCCATCCACTGGTTGGCCTCCACGGCCTGGCCGATCAACTCCGGCAACTGAGTAATCAGTTCAGAAAGCCCCATGGAGCCTGCGCATCACCAGGCAAGTCTTCCATGGGACCGGGGTTCTTGATGGTCATGCGATCAGCGGCGATCACAGAAGATTCAAAGAGGTCGCCACTCTTCACGCGACTCAACGCCTCCTTAGCCTCAACAATACGCCGACGAATCATTCGCAAGGCATCTTCAAATGTTGCCTGATTACTGATGGCCTCAAGCCCAAAGTATTGACCTGCCAAATTCACTCCAAGCTAAATATTAACAAACGGTCCAATCACAAACAAGACTTTAATTCAAAGTTGGCCGAGAATTTAGAGGGCCGCTTCAATCCCAAAAAAATCTTGAGCCGGCAGGATGCAATCCGCTAAAACCAACTTTATTTATTTTCCCAATCAAAAAACAGCTTTTGGTAAGCTCCATAAATCTCTTTTTACCAGTCAATCTATAACAACTATTGGGTGAACTTCTTACCAGGCAGGCAAGCCTAATTCTGAGAAGCATGCTTACCTGCCTGGCAACAATCAGTAGCGATAATGGTCGGGTTTATACGGACCCTCAATAGGCACACTGATGTAATCGGCCTGCTGCTTGGTGAGCTCAGTAAGCCTCGCACCGATCTTCTCCAAGTGAAGGCGAGCCACCATCTCATCGAGGTGCTTAGGCAACACATACACCTGATCGGCATACTGATCACCTTTCGAAAACAACTCAATTTGAGCTAAAACCTGATTGGTAAAGGAATTGCTCATCACAAAGCTCGGGTGACCGGTAGCACAACCAAGGTTCACCAAACGCCCTTCAGCCAGAAGAATGATCTTGTTTCCGCTGGGAAGAGTGATGTGATCAACCTGGGGCTTGATGTTCTCCCAGGGATAATCCTTCAAAGAAGCAACATCAATCTCATTATCAAAGTGACCGATGTTGCAAACAATGGCCTCATCCTTCATGCGAATCAGATGTTCATGACGAATCACCTGAAAGTTACCTGTGGAGGTCACAAAGATATCGACATCCTGAACCACCTCATCCAGACGCACCACCCGATAGCCCTCCATCGCTGCCTGCAGAGCACAGATGGGATCAATTTCAGCAATCATCACTGTGGCACCAAGGCCCCGTAGGGATTGAGCTGAACCCTTACCCACATCGCCATAGCCCATCACCAAAGCCACCTTCCCAGCAACCATCACATCAGTGGCCCGCTTGATGCCATCCACCAAAGATTCACGGCAACCATAGAGATTGTCGAACTTGCTCTTGGTCACCGAGTCATTGACATTGATCGCCGGGAAAGGCAATTCACCACTCTTTTGCATCTGATAGAGACGCGCGACACCCGTGGTTGTCTCTTCTGTCACCCCCTGAATATTGCTCTTGATGCGGGAATAAAAACTGGAATCCTGGGCCAACTTGGTACGAATCGAGGCAAACAATGCCGTCTCTTCCTCGTTGCCAGGGTTTTCCAGTACAGAACGATCGCTCTCGGCCTTGCTGCCAAGCATCACCAAGCCAGTTGCATCACCGCCGTCATCCAAGATCATGTTGGGAGTGCCACCATCACCCCACTCGAGAATGCGATGGGTATAGGCCCAATACTCATCAAGAGTCTCGCCTTTGGTTGCAAACACAGGCACGCCGCTAGCGGCAATAGCAGCAGCAGCGTGATCTTGAGTAGAAAAAATGTTGCATGAAGCCCAGCGCACGTCAGCACCGAGGGCCACCAGCGTCTCAATCAACACACCGGTCTGAATGGTCATGTGCAGACTGCCAGCAATGCGAGCCCCCTTGAGAGGTTTTTCGCTGCCGTGCTTGACCCTCAGGGCCATCAAACCAGGCATCTCAGTTTCAGCAATGCTCAATTCCTTGCGGCCAAAGTCCGCTAGGTCGATGTCTGCTACGACGTATTGAGGGGGGGCCTGCAACGAGGCCGTTGATGTGGGCACTGCCACCATGGTTCAAAGCTCCCTTGGGGGAATCGTGTACGGAAATCTCAGCGAAGTCGCCGAGACTTCGGGATCGCTTATGGGGCAATCTACAGATGACTCATGGATTCTTGAAAATCTTGATGCCACTCGATGCCTAGGAAGAGCCCTTGTCCAGCGGCTACCTGCTTTATCAGTGCTGTTGCTAGAAGGACCCCTAGGAGCCGGCAAAACCTCTCTCGTACAAGGCATCGCAACCGCTCTCGGCATCCGTGAGCCGATCACATCGCCTACATACGCTCTTGCTCAGCACTACCCGGACGGGAATCCTCCTCTGATCCATCTAGACCTCTACCGCTTGGAGCAACCCAGCACTGCCAATGAGCTATTTCTGCAAGAGGAAGAAGAAGCCCAAGCACTAGGTGCCCTAATGGCCGTGGAATGGCCCGATCGATTAAGCCTGAACTTGCCTGAAGCCTGGAGATTGCAATTGCAGCATCGAGCTCAAGGAGGACGTCTAGCTCAGTTCACATCACCTGCGACCGACCCCAAAAACTCCTCCACTTGCATCTGAGACGGCTGCGGATCGATACCACCAGCCCCTCCACAAACAAGCGCGCCACAGGCTGCAGCAAAACGAACAATCTCCCGGACCTTGATCGGATCTCGTTGAGATGAGGCATCCATCAAAAATTGATGCAGCAATCCTGCCGAAAACGCATCGCCAGCACCGGTGGTGTCGACAACAAAGGGGGGAGCAAGCGCTGCAATCTCACCGTCACAACCCCCGATCCACCACCGCACCGGACGCGCACCATCGGTAACAACCACATCCGGCTGCTGCGGAAGGGATCGCGCAATCACTGCAGGGTCGTCAGTGTCAAAGAACCAAACTGCCTCTTCCCTGGCCAGCTTGAGCAGAGAAGCACGCTCCAGGAGCAAAGCAATCGCCGCCAAGGCCTTCTCATCCGGACCACTATCAGGAGAACAGCCAGGGTCCCAGAAGGTTGGACGCCAGTTCACATCCAATGCGATCTCAAGACCAGCTTGTTGAGCCTGCTCAACGCACCAAAGCAGGGCTTCGGCTGAAGCTGGTGTGGCCAAAGGAATGGAGCCGATCAACAACCAGCGCGCCTTACGTACCACCAAAGGCCAAGTGACCGCCAACTCATCTAAAGACAGAGCCTGATCGGCAAAACCGTCTCCCCGATCGCCTGAAAACCCCTGAAAAACCCTCTCTCCATCGAGATCACGACGCACCAACACAATGCGACTTGGCCGAAGGTGATCGATCTCTAAACCAGCAAGGTTCACGCCTCGGGTATTCAGCAATTCGCGAAATCTGGCCCCGATGGCATCGTCTCCAAGACGACCTAAAAAAGCCACCTTGGTACCAAGCCGAGCTAACCCACAAGCCACGTTGGCAGGGGCTCCCCCTAGGCAATCCTCCAAAGGCTGATCCACAGCTGGATCTCCCCCCAACGGGCCAAGACGATCCACCAACGCCTCGCCCAAGCAAATCACCTCAGGCTCGTTGCTGTGAACCGGATTGGTCCCCGTCATCAGGTAAGAGCTGCTGAATTAAAACTAGGAAAGCTGGCTAAGCGTGTCTGCGCGAAGATGATCAATCAACGCGGCAATCATGCGCGCATTGGCTGCCGGGAAGGGATAGTCAGAAAGATCTTCAGGCTTCACCCAGCACACCTGCTGACTCGCCAAAGGCTTTGGTTCTCCTGCAATCCAGCGGCAGAGATGAACAACAAAGCGAAGCTTCTTATGGCTGTAGGCATGGTCAAGAGCAATCAGCTGCTCACCCACCTGCACTTCAATCGCCAATTCCTCCCTGAGCTCGCGAGCAATGGTGGCTTCGATGGCTTCGCCTGGCTCTTGCTTGCCACCCGGGAATTCCCACAAACCACCGAGTAATCCCTCATTAAGCCGCTGATCAATTAAGACCTCACCCACCTCATTCAGCACAACCCCCACACCAATCAACTGGAAGGGAATGGGCTTGCTCGCATCCTTCACGGGGAAGTGGCTTGGCTCTCCAGCAGCGTAGGCAGCACAACTGCTTTGCCAAGGGCATAACTGACAACTGAGGGCCTTAGGGGTACACACCAAAGCACCCAGATCCATCAAGGCCTGATTGAAATCTCTTGGCCGCAAAGGATCGAGAAGGGCTTCACTCCACTGCCAAAAGCTTGCCTGCAATCTTTGCGGGAGCTCCACGCAAGCATGAAGTCTGGCCCTAACACGACGCACATTGCCATCAAGGATTGGCACTGGCCTATTCAATGCACTGGAAAGGATGCTCCCTGCCGTGGTGCGACCAATACCCGGGACAGCCTGCCAAGCCTCAAGAGAGGAGGGCAGCGGGGAAGCTGCCAATTGACGCGCCGCCTGATGCAACCTGCGGGCACGAGAGTAATAGCCCAGGCCTTGCCACAGCAACAACACTTGGCGCTCTTCAGCAGCAGCCAAATGCTGCACCGTTGGCAACACCAACATCACTGCTCCCAGTAGGGACGCATCACCCGCAACTGGGTTTGTTGGAGCATCACCTCGGCGATCCAGCACTCCAGGGCATTGAGATGTTCATGGGGCTCAGGCCACCTTCCGTCCTTGGCGAACATCCACGGCTTCAGAGCTGGGTCCTTGCAGCCATGCACCTCCCACCAGGCCAACAACGAGCGACTGGCTCTAGAGCTTGGACCTTGCGATCGTTTGAAACGCTTTCACCTAACTCGCTCATCAAACGATGACACTGCCAGCAAACGTGAACTGAACCCCCTATAGAAGGACTACATACCATTCAAACTTGCTCGCAATCATGGCTTTAACAACCAACATGCTGATTGCTGGAGCGAGTGCACTCATCCCGCTCCTGAGCCTTCCCGCTACGGCGCTGGCAGCTGGCGGAGGAGCTGTTCTTTCCGATCCAGGTGCAGCCCACGGAAAGCATTTTCATCCGAAGGGCAAGGGGCCTAGTGCGGCAACCGTCGAGCTCTGGCTGAAGAACAAAGGTGCTCTTCCTTTTGATGACACCCGCGATTTCGATGAAGCAAAAAAAGGATTCATTGCAGCGCCCCCCTACAAGCAAATCCTTAAAGACGACGGAACCGTCGTCTGGGATATGGAGAGCTACCAATGGCTACTCAACGGACAGGACTTCGAAAGCATTCACCCCTCCCTGCAACGGCAAGCCGTGCTCAACATGGCCTATGGCCTGTATGAAGTTGTTCCGGATCGCATCTATCAAGTGCGTGGCTACGACCTAGCGAATATCTCTTTCATTAAGGGAGATCAAGGCTGGATAGTCTTCGACCCGCTTACGGCCAAGGAAACCGCCCGCGCTGCCCTCGACTTCATCAATGATCAGTTAGGCGAACGGCCTGTCACTGCTGTCGTGATCTCCCATTCCCATGCCGATCACTTCGGCGGCATCCGCGGTGTTGTCGATGAAGCGGATGTACGTAGCGGCAAGGTGCCGGTGATTGCTCCGGTGGGATTCATGGATCATGCCGTCAGCGAAAACGTCTACGCCGGCAACGCAATGAACCGCCGTCTTTTTTATCAATACGGCGTTTTGTTGTCTCGCAGCCCCTTCGGACATGTTGATCAATCCATTGGCAAGAACACCGCTGCTGGAACCACCGGCTTAGTGCCACCTTCCCGCATCATCAGCAAGCCGATCGAACAGATCACCATTGACGGGATTGAGATGGAGTTCCAGAACACTCCTGGCACCGAAGCCCCAGCGGAGATGAACACCTGGTTCCCGCAGTTCAAAACGTTCTGGGCCGCAGAGAACATCACCGGCACCATCCACAACATCTACACCCTGCGAGGAGCCCTGATCCGCGACCCACTGGAGTGGAGCAAGAAGATTAATGAGGCTCTTTTTCGTTACGGCAGTAAGGCCGATGTGATGTTTGCCTCCCATAGCTGGCCACGTTGGGGCAATGCACGAATTCAGGAAGTGATGCGGGCCCAGCGAGATGCTTACGCCCATCTCAACAACAATGTGCTTCATCACGCCAACAAAGGCGTGACGATTAATGAGATACACAATGTTTATACCCTTCCTGACAGCCTGAAACAGCAGTGGGCAGCTCACAGCTATCACGGCTCTGAAGAGCACAACAGCCGTGCCGTGATCAACCGCTATTTGGGTTATTGGGACGCCAACCCCACAACACTGACGCCGCTTTCGCCGTCTGATTCAGCCCCGCTTTACGTGGAAATGATGGGAGGTGCAGCACCGATTCTCGCCAAAGCAAAGGCACTGATCAAGGCCGGGCAGTACCTTCTGGCGACAGAAATTCTCGACAAGCTGGTCTACGCCCAGCCCAACAACAACACAGCCAAGGATCTGCTCGCTGATGCCTTCGAACAGATCGGCTACCAAAAAGAAAGTCCAAGCGTGCGCAACAGCTTTCTTGCGGCGGCGTTGGAGCTTCGCTCCGGCATCCCCTCGGGTGCCATTCCCAAAACATCTGGTCCAGACATGATCAAAGCCATGTCCACCCAGTTATGGCTTGATTTCCTAGGAATCCGCCTGGATCCGGAACAAACCGCGGGCAAGTCCTTCCGCATCAATCTGAACACTCCGGACAACGGGGAGCGGTTTGCCGTTGAGCTCAGCAATGACGCCCTCACAAGCATCCAGGGATACAGCGGGAATGCCCCCGATTTGACGATCACGGTCGAGCGGGACCAACTCGAGCGCCTGATGACCGGCAGCGCCGATTTCGATCAACTGGTTCAGGAAGGCGTCATGCAGCTTGATGGCAGCCGTGCTGTGGCAGACAACTTGCGCTCCATGCTGGTGCAGTTCACACCAGACTTCGAAATTCTTCCTGGCACAACACCTGCCGGCAGCAATCAGGGGGTCGATGCCAACCCAGCACAACCGCTGCGTCAAGCAGAGCCAGCCGATACGGCTGGAGGGTGAAGCATCACCTCGGCGATCCAGATGCCGTAGGGCGAGAGATCTTCGTGTTGTTCGGGCCAACGTCCATCGACTGTGAACATCCACGGCTTGATGGCAATGTCCTTACGACCATGGACTTCCCACCAATCCAAAAGCTGCTGACGCATTTCGGGCCAACGTTTATCGAGCAACTCTCGGCACTGTTGACTCGAACCTTCTAACCCCTGAGCCATGAAGTCGCCAACATGAATCAACAACTGACCACCAACCTCTCAAGAGCTACCTGGGCTGCAACGAGTTTTTAAGGCACCATTTCAGCGTTCGTTCAACCAGGCCATTGCTTGAACCAAACGATTCTTGATGTTGACCTGCTGGCTTTTGAACAGGGCACGAAATTTCAACAAGCAGCTGTCGTTGACGGGCTGATGCGCAGCCTCGGGACGGGATTTGTAGTAACAAGCAGTGATCTCCCCTCGGCGCTTCTCGATGAGGCCTACGGGATGTTGAGCCGTTTCTTTGCTCTTGAGACAACAACAAAGCGACAATTCAACGTGCCCGAAGCCTTTGGCCAAACTGGTTATACAGACACACTTGTAGAAACAGCGGCAGGCGAAAAACTGCCCGACTGGAAGGAAATGCTCAACTGGGCATTACCACTCCCAGACAACCACCCGTTACGCCGCCGTTTCCCCACGCTGTATCCGGAACAACTCCTACCAGACGTAGCGGTGCCAGGAATCACTGGAGTGCTACAAACCTTCCATCAAGCCATCGCCGAGTTGCAGTGTCGCGTGCTGCGGATCATCGCTACTGGCCTTGGTTGCCATCATGATTTTTTCACTGATCTGGTCCAAGACGCACCAACGCTCACCAGAGCGATCCGCTACCCACCCATGAGCGAAGCGCCTGCTGAAGGGCACATGTGGGCCGCCGCCCATGGCGACATCAACCTGATTACAGCCTTGCCGCGAGCCACGGCCCCAGGCCTGCAGGTCTACATCGATGGCTGTTGGGTTGATGCCATCGCACCTGAAGGCCAAGTGATCGTCAACAGTGGTTTGATGCTTGAACGCATCAGCAATGGGCTCATCCCAACCGGCTGGCACCGCGTCTTAGCACCGAACGAATGGAATCGTGAGCGCCTAAGCGTTGTGCAGTTCTGTCACCACAAACCATCCACCCTGCTCACACCGCTCAGCAGCTGTATCGATGCGGAACACCCCCAACGATTTGCAGGTTTGATGGCAGCCGATGCCTTAGAGGAAGTGCTTTATCAAATCAAACTGATGACTTAATGGCTGCAATCAGTAGATGACCACCAGATATCAACGTGCCTCGCGATGCATCCAGCTGATCCAATCCGCGGAGATTTGTTTCGGACAGACAGCCTCACAATTCAAATGGCTGCTGCAACTACCGAATCCTTCCTTAACCATTTGCGCTTGCAATGCCCTTGCCCGCTGCTGCCGTTCTGGCTGCCCCTGAGGCAACTGAGCCAAATGGGCCAACTTGGCCGCCACAAACAAACTGGCAGAAGCATTGCGACAACTGGCAACACAAGCGCCACAACCAATGCATGTTGCCGTCTGGAAAGCAGAGACTGCCTGCGTGGGTGGAACCAACAGAGCATTGCCATCAGGGGCCTGGCCCGTATTCACCGAGCAGTAGCCACCAGCTGCAATCAAGCGATCAAACGAGGCGCGATCCACCACCAAGTCTTGAATGAGAGGAAAAGCTCTTGCCCGCCATGGCTCCAGCGTCAATGTGTCGCCATCAGCGAACTGGCGCAGATAGAGCTGACACACAGTGGTGCCGGCCTGAGGCCCATGGGCCTGACCATTGACAAGAAAGCCACAGCTACCACAAATACCCTCGCGACAGTCATGGTCGAAATGCACCGGTCGTTCTGATTGCGTAATCAGCTGCTCATTGAGCTGGTCGAGAACCTCCAAAAGCGACAAATCAGCCGACAACCCCTCAAGTTGGTAGCGATGAAAAGCACCATATTGATCCGAGGACTCCTGGCGCCAAATGCGCAAGGTCAGCGAGAGCAGTCGGCTCATCGATAGCTACGGGCTGTGGGCTTCATCACCGTGAACGACAGCGGCTCAATATGTCGCATCGGCTCAGCATGGTCGCGATATTCCCAAATCGCGATATGAGCAAACTGTTCATCGTTGCGTAGGGCTTCTCCATCGGCTGTCTGGTGCTCTTCGCGGAAGTGAGCACCACAGGATTCCTCTCTCGCCAAAGCATCACGCAACATCAATTGAGCCAAGCCAAAGAAATCAGCCACCCTGAGCGCCTTCTCCAATTCAGGATTGGGCTCATCTGCACCACCCGGTACACATAATTCCTGTTGGAAACGTTGCTCAAGCGCCGCCACTTCCTGCAAACCAGCACGCAAACCTTCAGCATCACGACTAATGCCGCAGCGCCCAATCATGACCACACCAAGCTCGCGATGAAAAGCATCCACAGGAGTGGTACCAGCAACCTGAAGCAACGCCTGGATGCGTCCACGTGTCTGATGGAGGGCTTCACGACAAGCTGGATGATCCTGAGCGATCGCATCGGTGTCATGGCCAGACAACCAAGCCGTCACAGTTTCGGGCGCAATGAAGTAGCCATCGGCCAAGCTCTGCATCAGGGCACTCGCTCCAAGCCGATTCGCACCATGTTCAGAAAAATTGGCCTCCCCCAACACAAACAAACCAGGAATTGAACTCATCAACTGATAGTCAACCCAGAGGCCTCCCATCGTGTAATGAGGGGCCGGATAAATACGCATCGGCGTTTCATATGGATCGTCTCCACTAATCCGCTCATACATCTCCAGGAGGTTGCCGTAACGCGTCTCAATCGCATCCCTACCTTCACTGGCAATCGCATCACGCAGATCGAGATAGATCGAGCGGCCACCGGGCCCCACTCCATAGCCAGCATTGCAACGTTCACGCCCACTGCGAGAGGCCACATCGCGAGGAACCATGTTGCCGTAAGTGGGATACTGTCGCTCGAGGAAATAATCACGCTCTGCCTCAGGGATTTCATTGGCAGCTCGCCTCTCTCCCGAGAGCAATGGCAGCCAAACACGGCCATCATTACGCAGGCTCTCGCTCATCAGCGTTAATTTGCTCTGATACGTGCCGCCGCTGGGAATGCATGTGGGATGGATCTGCGTAAAGCAAGGGTTGGCGAATCCAGCGCCCTGGCAATGAGCCCGCCAGATCCCACTGGCATTTGATTTAAGAGAGTTCGTCGAAAGAAAGTAGACGTTGCTATAGCCACCACTCGCCAATACCACAGCCTGAGCGGTATGCACTTCCAACTCACCGTTGAGCAAGTGGCGGCAAACGACACCGCGAGCTACACCTTCTACGGTGATCAACTCCAAGACATCGCGTCGGGTCAACAGCTCAACTCTGCCGGCAGCCACTTGACGCATCAGCGCCTGATAGGCGCCATAAAGCAACTGTTGACCAGTCTGGCCGCGAGCGTAGAACGTGCGACTCACCAATGCACCACCAAAACGACGGGTGGTCAATTGGCCGCCATACTCGCGAGCGAAGGGAACCCCTTGAGCAACGCACTGATCGATGATCGCGCTGCTGATCTCAGCCAAGCGTTGACAACCAACCTCGCGCGCACGAAAGTCACCACCACGGACGGTGTCAACAAAAAGACTGTTAATGCCTGCATCCTCAACGTCTACTGCGCGAGCCGCGTTGATCCCACCTTGAGCAGCAACAGAATGAGCCCGGCGCGGGCTGTCATGAAAGCTAAGCACCCTGACCTGATAACCCTGTTCAGCCAGAGTGGCTGCCGCTGATGCACCGGCCAGGCCAGTACCAACAACTAAAATATTCAATTCGCTCTTACGCTCTGGACTGACTCCTGGCATGGATTCACGGGTTCGCTGCCAGGAGCCAGCCATAGGACCTCCAGGCGACTTGGGATCGAGCAACATCAGCTACGCCCTACTCCTAAACGATAAGCAGAAAGAGACTGCACTAGCCATCTAAGGGAGATGACCAATCGAAAACACCACTCACCATCGATCATCAGTCAGCCTCTAAATGGAATAAGCAAGCCACAAGGTCCCCAGGATGAAGCCTCCAGCCACCAACCAGGCCATCCCACGAGCAGCCTTGCGAATCCGACCAGCATTCATAGGATCCAAAAGCCCCAGACTGCGATGAGCAGCCTCGCCTCCATGAAAAAGGTGCAGACCCACTGCCAAGGCCGCAGCTAGATAAATAGCCAGGCTGACGGGCTGCGACAAAACGGCTCGCAAGGCAACCAACTCTTCACCAGCACCCGGCCGGGGCCAGCGCAACTGGCTGAGATGCAATCCAAGAAACACCAAAAGCAACAAACCACCCATGGCTTGACTCGCTGCAGCGAAAGCAGCCCATGGGTCATCGCGACGGCTGACAAGCATCGCCTGATTACCAGCCAATCGATTGCTCATGGCCTTCATGAGGCTCAAGCCCACATGGCTCAATGCTGCAACCAGCAAGCCAAGCTCTAAAAACGGCAAAGCAACAGCTTGATGCAAAGACACTGCATACATTTCAAAACTAGCCGGAGCCCAAGCTGCCAAAAGCACTCCAGCCAGATGCACCAGCACAAAAGCCACCAAGAGCAAACCTGACAACGCGACCCAAAACCGAACCACAAATACCCCCATCAGTTCAGCGTCAAAGCATTGTCAAATCCAAAGGATCTTGATGACAAGAGCGTGACGGCTCTAGCAACCAGATAGCGTTATCTTGCTACAAAAACTAATTGTCGAATGGCATCTCGCCCCACCTCCATTGTCTTACTGGCAGTCATGGTGATGATGGCGGGCTGCGGCCATGGTCAGAAGTCTGCTCAGAAATTACTCGCCATCCAAACAAGTCAAATCAAGCTGGCGGATTTTGCGCCGTCGATCACCGCCATCAGCATGCTCGAATCGAGCACAAACGTGTCGTTGACTCCCGAGACGTCCGGCTCAGTCGTCAAGATACTGGCCAAGGAAGGCCAACAGGTAAAGGCTGGTCAAGCCATTCTCGTGCTGGACAATGTGCAGCAATCGGCAGCTCTTGATTCCTCAAAAGCCAAAGCGCTGAAAGACAAGCTTAATGCTGAGCGTTTTGAATTCCTTTACCAACAAGGAGCAACCTCCGCAAAGACTCGCGATCAATATGCAACCCAGGCCATCGAATCTCGCGACAAAGCAAAAGCCGATCGGGCCACACTCAACTACAAATTTGTACGCTCGCCAATCAATGGAATTATCGGCGATCTCGACAGCGTCAAACTCGGCGACTACGTCAAAAAAGGCCAAACCATTACAGGGATCGTTGACAACTCAAACCTCTGGACGCTGATGGAAATTCCAGCGGCTCAAGCCAGCAAAATCAAACTGGGGCAAACCGTTGAGGTGATGTCACAGTCAACCCCACCGGTTCAAGGCAAGGGTTCCGTCGTTTTCATCTCCCCTTATTACGCAATCAATGATCAGAAACAATCACCCAATACTCTATTAATTAAGGCAATATTTCCAAACCTCACAGGCGAACTTAAAACCGGACAATTCGTACAAAGCCGTATCATTACAAGCCAAAAGAAAATTCTAGCAGTGCCTGTTCAAGCAGTATTAATGCAGGCCGAACAACCTTTCGTCTACAAAGTTCTACCTCTCAAAACAATCCTGCCAAAAATCAAAGCATCGACAACTGTTCCAGAGAAAAACAAACGCAAGCTGGAAAGAATGCCAGCGAATACACCAGTCGTTGTGCAAACTCAAGTGAAGCTTGGTTCACTACAAAACAACTACTACCCCGTCACCTCAGGCTTAAAACAAGGCGACAACGTCGCCATCAGCAACACCAGCCGCCTCCGTAGTGGGATGCCCGTTCACCTGCCCTCCACAAGCTCCTCAACCACAACAAAACAGCAAGGCAGGCCCTAAGAAGCGATGTCTTTTTCCGACAAGTTCATCAAGCGGCCGGTTCTCACAACCGTTTGCAGCATCCTGATCGTGCTGGTTGGAGTCATCGCCATTCCCAGCCTGCCGATTGCCAACCTGCCCAATATCGCCAACCCCCTGATTCAAGTTTCAGCGGTCTATGGGGGGGCGAACGCGAAAGTCACCGAACAAGCAGTCACCAATCCACTCGAGCAGCAGATCAATGGTGTGCCTGGCATCAGCTACATCTCCTCCAATAGCGATATGGAGGGAAACAGCACAATCAGTGTCTATTTCGATGAGTCGACAGATATCAATATCGACCAGGTCAATGTGCAAAACAGGGTGTCCCTGGCGATGCCCCAGCTGCCAGAGCAAGTCTCTGCCTCTGGGGTTGCTGTAACACAAAGCACCCCTTCAATCCTGCTTGCTTATCAGGTCGGATCCACGGAGGGTCAATTTGATGCGGCGTACCTGAATGGACTGATTTATGAGCAACTTTATTACCCGCTTTCACGAGTTGAAGGCGTCGCCCAAGTCACGGTTTATGGCGGAGCCAATCCAGCCTTCTGGTTATTTGTTAATCCCGAAAAATTGGCCGCCTACCAACTCACATCCGAAGATGTGATCCAAGCGGTGCAATCACAAAACAGCGTTGCTGTTGGTGGCCTCGTTGGTGGTCCGCCAGCATCTGGCGACCAGAAATACACCTATCCAATACTGGTAGAAGGAAATGGCTTTCTGACTTCAATTGAAGACTTCAACAACCTGATTATCAGTCGAACCCCAAGCGGAAATCTGCTGAAACTCAGAGATGTTGGTGAAGTTCGCTATGGCACCGACACCTACGCGGTCGACGCGATCGATAAAAACAGTTTACCGGCCATGATCTTGGGTGTTTATCAGACACCATCCAGCAATGCACTGGATGTTTCACAAGCAGTTGTCGAAGAAATCAATAATTTTGCCGACGTTGTGCCGCCCGGCGTCACCGTCTCAGAGATTTATAACATCGGTCAATTCATTGAATCCTCTGTCGAAGGAGTCGTTGATGCACTCGGTCTAGCGATCGTGTTGGTGCTAGTGATTCTGTTTGTGTTCTTGCAGAACTGGCGAGCCACGGTGGTGCCCAGCCTGGCGATTCCGATCTCTCTCATTGGCACCTTTGCCTTTCTGAAAGTCTTCGGTTTCTCGATCAACCAACTCACATTGCTCGGCCTGGTTTTAGCCACAGGCCTTGTCGTTGATGACGCGATCGTGGTAATTGAAGCGGTTTCGAGCAACATCGAGAAGGGCATGAAGCCCCGCGCTGCCGCACTGGAATGCATGGGCGAGCTGTTCGGAGCGCTAGTCGCCACAGCCTTGGTGTTGATGGCGGTGTTCGTGCCGGTGGCCTTCTATCCAGGTGGTATCGGCATCATTTACAAGCAATTTGCTCTCACCATTGCCTTCTCCATAGCCATCTCCGCATTCAATGCCCTGACTTTCTCTCCGATGTTGTCTGGGCTAATTCTTCGCCAAGAGAAAGCTCGCGAGCCAAAGGGTTGGAGCTGGATCGTCGCTGGAGTGCTAACAGGATTGGCCTTCGGTCGCTTTAGTGCCGCATCATTTGGCAACTGGACTTACATCCTTGGCATGGCGGTTGGTGCCTACGCAGGCGCCAATTTGAGCACAATTTTCAGAATCTTCAATAACAACTTCGACCGCTTGCAAAGCGGCTACGCACGTCTACTGACCCGCCTGATCAACATCCGCCGCTTGATCATGGCTGCCCTGATCGGCGGCATTGTGCTCACCAGCCTGGCTTTCACAGCCATGCCGACAGCCTTCATTCCCGAGGAAGACCAGGGCTATGGGCTTGGCTTCTTCCAACTTCAAAATGGTGCCTCACTCGTCGAAACGCAAAAACTTGGCGCAGAAATTGCCAAAGTCTTGAGTGAAGAGCGCGACGTGGCCAATGCCGGAGTGATCAGTGGTGCCGGCTTCAATGGATCCAGTCCAGACCAGGGTCTCTTCTTTTATGGATTCAAACCCCTGGCAGACCGCAAAGGCAGTGACAACAGTTCAGATGCCATCATCGCCCGCCTAAACGAAAAGTTGATCCAACTCAGTAGTGGCCTGGCTGTCGCGGCAGGGCCACCAGCCGTGCCGGGCTTCTCCTCTCAAGGTGGCTTCTATTTTCAGTTCAATGATCTCAGCAACGGCAGCTACAGCCTCAATGAACTCTCCAACATGGCTGGAGAGCTGATCAAAACCGCCAATGCGAGTGGGGATTTCTCCAGCGTCTACACGCAATTCAATCCCAGCTCACCAGCCATCGGCTTGCAAGTGGATCGCGATGTGATGGGTGCTCTCAACGTTGACTATCAAGAGGCCATGGATACCATTGCCGCTTTAGCTGGCAGCAACTACAGCGGCCTTACCTATGAAAGCGGGCAGGTGCGCAATATCTACCTTCAGGGTTCCGCCGAACAGCGTTCAACTATTGACAACATCCTCAGCTACTACGTCAAAAGCAAAGATGGCCAGTTGGTGCAAGTTTCGCAGTTCGCAGCAGCAGAACTAAGTAGTGCCCCAACTGTAATCAGCCACTACAACCTTTATCGGACTGTGCTGATTCAAGGAGCAGAAGCAATCGGCAAGAGTAGTGGCCAAGCTCTGCAGACAATCCAACAACTCTTCAACCGTCAAAATTTCACCAACATCGGCTCCGCCTTCACCGGCCTGGCCGCCCTGCAAATTTCAGCAGGCAACGCTGGTGTGCTGGTGTTTGGCCTGGGAATTTTGGTGGTTTATCTGGTGCTTTCCGCGCAATACGAAAGCTATGTCACACCCGTGATCATTCTGGCGACAGTCCCCCTCGCCATGCTTGGCGCACTGGCCTTTCTCGCAATCCGCTCCATCGATCTGAACATCTATGCCCAAGTGGGCTTGGTCACCCTGATCGGTTTGGCAGCCAAAAACGGCATCTTGATCGTGGAATTGGCCGAGCAAAAGCTGGCGCAAGGGAAAAGTGCAAAGGATGCCGTCATCGAATCTGCTGAATCACGGCTGCGTCCAATCCTGATGACAGCCATTGCCGCAATGGCTGGCTTTCTGCCATTGGTGGTCGCCAACGGAGCAGGCGCTCACAGCCAACAATCTCTGGGCACTGTGATCTTTGGGGGACTCGTGGTGGCAACCGTGCTGTCCCTAGGCGTGGTGCCACCGTTTTATGTCGTAGTCAAAAATCTGGAAGAGCGCTGGTTTGGCAGCGAAGCAAAAACTTGAGCTCATCACCTCAGCAACATATTTGGCGATGGCATGGGTTGGATGTGGCTTGGAGTTCGCATGGCCCCGTCAATGCATCACCATCGTCTACAACGACGTCTACAACCAAGTCGACAACCACATCGACAACCACGTCTATAGCAACCGTTCTCATCCACGGTTTTGGAGCCAACAAAGACCATTGGCGACACAACCAACCGGCTCTGGCCGAGGTCTCCACTTGCTACGCCATTGACCTAATCGGCTTCGGGGGTAGCAGTCAACCACGCGCACGGCTAACTGACGAGTCACACCATCCAGATCATTTCAGCTACAGCTTTGATAGCTGGGGCAGCCAGGTCGCCGACTTCTGCCGCGAGGTTGTGAAGACACCTGTGGTCCTAGTAGGCAATTCCATTGGCGGCCTCATTGCTCTACGCACCGCACAGATCATCGAAGAGTGTTGTTCCAGTGTTGTCCTGATCAATTGCGCCCAACGCACAATGGACGACAAGCGGTTGCATGAGCAACCCGTCATGATGCGCTGGCTGCGACCCTCGCTGAAGACCTTAGTTCGACAGCGCTGGCTAAGTCGAAGTCTGTTCCGCAATGCCGCCAATCCCAGGGTGATCCAACAAGTTTTGAAGCATGCCTACCCCAGCGGCTGCAATGTGGATGAATCGCTGATGAGCTTGCTGCAAAAACCAGCCCAGCGACAAAATGCTTCTGAGGCATTCCGCGGCTTCATCAACCTGTTCGATGATCACCTAGCACCTGAGCTGATGAATAATCTCAAGGTGCCGGTAGATCTGATCTGGGGGGCAGCCGATCCAT
>MPMF02329154.1_pt1 | contig 30246 bp, 25 predicted proteins | sample 1617271 | NCBI WGS metagenome assembly MPMF02 (sample SAMN05944812, study PRJNA350692) | marine metagenome | biome: marine; feature: ODZ; material: water; isolation source: 120 m water sample prefiltered with 30 um filter, filtered on to 0.2 um... | place: Pacific Ocean | collected 2012-04-09... | reverse complement strand
TGTTAGAGGTGGAATAGGTGCTACAGATATTAGTATAAGTGGTATTGCTACTGTTGTAGATCTTCGTGGTGTTACTGCTATAGATGCTACCACAACAGCAACCATATATCAGGTGATCATGGATTCTATATTATTTCGGAGTCCATAATGGCAAAGTTAGGAATAAATACGGGTTCTTCCGCTAATGATGGAACAGGCGATGGCTTGAGATTAGGTGGTGGAAAAGTTAATGCCAATTTTGATGAAGTTTATTCTTCTATTGGTGATGGTTCTACTTTAAGAATTGGTACGGGAAGTACTTGTGCTATTACCATAGGAGAATCATTTGTTGGAATTGGTAGTACTATTCCTGCTCATTTATTAGATGTAAGAGGTGGAATAGGTGCTACAAATATTAGTATAAGTGGTATTGCTACTGTTGTAGGTCTTACTTCTCCAACTATTACTGCCACAACATCAACTCTTGTAGGTTCTGCTGTTACTACAGATTCTGGAGGTATTAGAGTTGCTGGTGTTGTAACTGCTACTAGTTTTATTGGTAAATACTTTGACGGTACTGTGATTGGTGATGTACAAGTAGGAACTTCTCTTACTGCTTATTCTCACGGTGTAGTTACTAGTGGTATTGTAACTGCACAAGGTGGATTCATTACTGGTTCTGGTACAACAGCAGTCCAAATGTCAATATCTGGAAACAATCTCCTCTTTACTGTTGTGGGAATAGGTACAACCCACTTAGTTCTCGTACCATAAATAACTAAAAAATTATAAAAAATGGCCGCAATTATAACCGACCAAATTAGAATTTTGAACGCAAGGAATTTTCTTGCTGGAATAACCACGACAGATAATTCGTATTATTCTTTTATTGGTTTACCAAATCCGTCAGACATTCAGAGTGATTGGGATAATAGTCCTCCTGCTCCTATTGACAGTTTTGATGATGAAAATGAATATTGGGAAACAATTATTGCACTGAAGAAGATTAATTCTGGCGATGTTAAACTAGTAATTCCCAAAATTGCTTGGAGATCTGGTAACAAATATGATATGTATCGCCACGATTACAGTGTTTCTAATACTGCTCCAATATCGGGTTCGACTAATTTGTATGGATCGTCATTTTATGTAATGAATAGTGATTATAGAGTTTATGCTTGTTTGCAAAATGGCACTACACCGGAAACTCCAAATGGAAGTCCTTCTCTTGATGAACCAAAATTTATTGATTTAGAACCAAGAACGGCAGGTACTAGTGGTGATGGATATGTTTGGAAATATCTTTATACAATTAATCCTTCAGATATTGTAAAATTTGATTCAACTAATTATTTACCAGTTCCTAGTGATTGGGCAACTTCGGATACATATAGTTCAGTTCGTAATAATGCTGTTGGTGGATCTCTTAAAATTGCCACTATTACGAATAGAGGAGTTGGTCTTGGAACTGCTGGTGTAGTTTATACAAAAGTTCCAATCAATGGAGATGGAACAGGAGCAGAATGTACTGTTTCTATTAATAATGATTCACAAGTTGACTCTGTGGTTATATCAAATCAAGGTTCTGGATATACGTGGGGAAATATTGATTTAGTTAAAGGTGGAGTTCCAACAGGAATTACCCGACCATCATTTGATGTTATTATTCCTCCGCAAGGTGGGCATGGATTTGATGTCTACAGAGAATTGGGTTCAAGAAATGTCCTTATGTACTCTAGATTTGAAAATGATATTCAAAATCCGGATTTTATTACAGGAAATCAAGTTTCAAGAGTTGGTATTATTGAAAATCCTAAAGCATATGGATCTTCAGCAGTTTTATCACTTGATAAAGCCAGTGCGGTTCAAGCTCTTAGATTAACTGGAATTGGTTATAGTTCAGCAACTTTTGCGGCAGATTCTTTCGTCACTCAAGTAGTTTCTACAGGAACAACTGCTGTTGCGAGAGTTGTTAATTATGATCAAGCAACGGGAGTATTAAAAGTCTGGCAAGACAGAACAATGTCAGGATTTAATACTGTTGGAGTTGCGATAACGAATCCTGAATATGGATTTGTTCAAAATGAGTTCTCTTCATCTCCTGGTAATGGCGGAGCATTAAATATTATTGGTGGATCAGTTGCCGAAGGATTGACAATCGATGATACTTTTACTGGTGTCTCAACCGTAATAAATAATAGGACATACTACCTTGGTCAATCATTTGTAAATGGAATTGCAGATCCCGAAGTCACAAAAGATTCTGGTAACGTAATTTATGTGGATAATAGACCATCCGTCACGCGGTCTGCCAATCAAAAAGAAGATGTCAAGGTTATATTGCAGTTCTAAAGAATTATGTCTCAAATAACAAATCTAAACGTATCACCTTATTATGATGATTTTGATCCCACTGACAATTTTCATAGAGTGTTATTTAAGCCTGGATACCCCGTCCAGGCTAGAGAATTAACGTCTCTTCAATCTATTTTACAAAATCAAATAGAAAGATTTGGACAACATTTCTTTAAGGAAGGTGCGAAAGTAATACCAGGTAATACTGCTTATAATCGAAATTATCATGCTATTGAACTCAATAATACTTATCAGGGAGTTCCAGTAGATGCTTATACTGATCAATTAATAGGATCAAAAATTACTGGTAAGAGAACTGGAGTAACTGCTGTTGTTGATAGTGTTTTATTATCATCCGATTCGGAGAGAGGAAATACAACATTATATGTAACTTATATTGCTTCAAGTAATCAAGATAATACAACTTCTGTATTTGCCAGTGGCGAATCATTGAGTTCAGAAGTTCAAATTTTAAGTGGTCTCCTTGGTAATAGTTCATTTGCTCCTGGAGAAACTTTTGCAATTACTGCTGCTACGAATGCATCTTCAGTAGGATCTTCTTTCTCAGTCATTAATGGTGTCTATTTTATTAGAGGAAATTTTGTAAATGTAGATGATGAGACTTTAGTTCTTGATCAATATTCTAATACTCCCAGTTATAGAATAGGTTTTTATATTAACGAAGAAATTATTACTTCTGATCAAGATGAATCTTTAACTGATAATTCAACCGGATTTAATAATTATGCTGCTCCAGGTGCTGATAGACTCAGACTATCGGTATCGCTTTTCAAAAAACCTTTAACTAATTTAAATGACCAAAATTTCATTGAATTAGCAGTTGTTGAAAATGGTATTTTAAGAACAAAAAGTGTAGAAACTCAATATTCTGTAGTTAGTGATGAATTAGCAAGAAGAACATATGATGAATCTGGTCATTATGTTATAACTCCTTTTGATATTAAGGTTAGAGAATCCCTGAATGATAATATGGGTAATAATGGAGTTTTGGAGGAAGGACAACTTACTTCTGCAGGGACTCCGGTAGATGATGATCTAGCATTATATCAAATTTCTCCAGGAAAGGCATTTGTTAAAGGGTATGAAATTGAAACCATTACTTCGACTAATGCAGATTGTCCAAAACCAAGAGTCACAAAAACTATTGAAGATGAAGCATTATTTTATAATACTGGATCTACAATAAGATTGAATAGAGTTTTTGGAACTCCTCTTGTAGGAATAGGTAATACATATGTTCTTAGTTTAAGAGATTCTAGAGTAGGATCCGCACAAACTACACCAGCAGGAAATGAAATTGGACTAGCAAGAGTTTATGATTTTAAATTAGAATCTGGTTCATATAGTCTTAAAAATGATGATTTAAATGAGTGGAACATTGCTCTTTATGATGTTCAGACTATTACACAGGTTACATTAAATGAGAATATTACATTAACCACACCAGTTGTTGTAAAAGGAAAAAATAGTGATGCGACTGCATATCTTAAAGATAGTGTAAGTGGTACTAATGTTCTTGATCTTTATGATAAATCAGGAACTTTTATGCTGAATGAGGCATTTGAGTTTAATGGAACTGATAATGGAAGAGTTGCAATTGCTATCACGAATTATGGAATATCAGATGTTGCATCTATCCATGGAAATATTGGTGGAGTTGTTGGTGTAGGAACTACATTTAGTGCTGATACAATTCCGTCTAAAAAGTTTAATATAGGTCTTGTAACTACTACTAATGTTGATGGACAAGGAATATGTACAGCATATGGTTCAAATAGCGCATTTCCTGGTAGTCTTTATAATGGCGATTTAATTTCTTACAATTCTTTTGTTTATGTTAGTGGTGGAGCAGTAGGTACTGAAATACCGAAATATGCTAAAGTTGTAAGTGTTGGTTCTACTGCCATAACACTTACTGGTGTTACTACTGTTACTGATATATGTGATGGAGGACTACCAGCAACTGCAGCAACGCTGTATGATGTTGAGGTGATAGGAACAAAATTAGTATCTTCTAGCGATAATACACTTTATAGTGCACTTCCAAGAGCAAATATCTCTACAGTAAATCTTGAAGATTCTTATATCATAATAAGAAAATCTGAGACAGTAACTATTGCAGGGAATCAATTAGCAACACCTATTACTGCGGGTGTAAATGAAACTTTCCAACCATTTGATGAAGAAAGATATTCATTGATTAGGTCCGATGGATCTACAGAACTATTAACTGCAGATAAATTTGGATTTAGTGCTGCTTCAACATCACTTCAAATTTATAATTTAGGAGCAGCTGATGGTGCAGCAAGACTAACATATACGTTGAAGAAAACTAAACCCAAAGCAAAGAAAAAGAGAAAAAATAGAGTTAATACAGTTATAATTGATAAATCCACTCTTGAAGGATCTGGTTCTGGTGATGGAACTCTTGATGATGGATTAACATATGGTAGTTATCCATATGGAACAAGAGTTCAAGATGATAAAATTTCACTAAATCTTGCTGATCTTGTTGAAGTTCATGGCATTTATGAATCAACAGATATTACAGAACCTTCTGCGCCTACGGTTATATTGTCTTCTATTTCTGGACCTGCAGGTAATACATCAGATCTTATACTTGGTGAAAAAATTATAGGTCAGAATAGTAAAGCAATTGGTATTGTTGCGACAAAACTTACAGATTCTCAAGTTGCATTTATTCCCAAAAATTCATATAATTTAAGAGAAGGTGAAGTTGTAAAATTTGAAGAATCTAAAATTCAAGCAACAGTTTCCCAATTAAATGAATCTAGTTTTAATATTTCAAAACATTATAGTTATACTGCTGGACAGCGTGGATCTTTCTATGACTATGGATCTATAAACAGAAAAGATGATTTTGAAGCACCTACAAAGCAGTTGAAAATTTATTTTTCAAATGGATATTATGATTCCAGCGATGATGGAGATATTACAACAGTTGATTCATACACCGAATCATTTGATTATACTACTGACATTAAATTTATAAATGGAGAGAGATTAACTGATATTATTGACATTAGACCGAAAGTTTCTACTTATACAGTTGCTGCAGACGCAAGGTCTCCGTTTGAGTTTTATGGTAGAACATTTAATGAAGCAGGAAATTCTGCTGCAAATATTTTAGCATCAGACGAATCTCTTAATTTCACATATTCATTCTATCTTGCAAGAATAGATAGAATTTATCTCACTAAGGATGGAAAATTCCAAATTCAATATGGAGATTCAGCAGAAATTCCAGATTTGCCCGTACCAATTGATAATGCAATTGAAATTGCAAGAATAAATCTTCCTCCATATCTTTATCAACCTTCTCAAGCTTCAATTGATTTTATGGAGCATAAGAGATATAGAATGGTCGATATTAGACAACTTGAGAAGAGAATTAAAAATCTTGAATATTATACATCATTAAGTTTACTTGAAACAAACACTGCTAATATGTTTGTTGCTGATAGTCAAGGTTTGAATAGATTTAAATCTGGATTCTTTGTTGATAACTTTACTAATGCAAGAACTCAAGAGAATGAACTTCCTTTTAAAAATAGTATTGATATTGGAAATAAAACATTAAAACCTCAACATTATACAAATGCAATTGATCTTGTTCAAGGTCCTGTTGTTAATGTTGATCCTACAGAGGATTTAGCATTCAGGTCTCCCGAAGGTATTAATATAAGAAAAACTTCTGATGTAATTACTCTTGATTATGCTGAAGTTGAATGGTTATCTCAAAATTTTGCTACTAGAACTGAAAGTGTAACACCATTTTTGGTAAGTTTTTGGCAAGGTTCGCTTACATTAACACCTGCCACAGATACTTGGATTGATACTACAAGATTAGAAGCAAAGATTATTAAAGCTGAAGGTGATTATAATGAAACCATGAGACAGATGGTTGAAAATAATAATGTTGATCCACAAACTGGATTTGCTCCTACTATTTGGAATGCATGGGAAACCAATTGGACGGGAAGTGATGTTACGACATCTACAAGAACCAGAACGATTAGGAGTGGTAGAGTACCATCTATTCATGGTGGTGGTAATTGGAGTCGAACACGGACAATTAATTATACACTGACAAATACAGTTATTCAAGAAACGTTAAGAGAACAAAGAGATACTGGTGTAAGATCAAGAACTGGAAGTAGACTTAGTGTTACTGAACAATGGGATAATACTTCTGTTGGAGATAGAGTTGTAAGTAGAGATGCTGTTCCTTATATGAGGTCCAGAAATATTCAATTTGTTAATAAGAAAGTTAAACCACTTACAAAAATGTTTGCTTTCTTTGATGGAATAAATGTAACTAGATTCTGTGTTCCAAAACTTCTTGAAATTTCTATGACTTCTGGCACATTTGATGTTGGAGAAACTGTAATTGGAACTGCACAGCGAATGGGTGTTGGACCTAATTGGGAAGCATCAAGTCCAAAAATAACATTCAGAACTGCACGATCAAATCATAAGTCTGGTGAATATAATTTTCCTACAACCACATATAAGCAAAACCCATATAATTCACGGCCACTTGCTGAATCTTATTCATCAACATCAACAACTTTGAATATTGATACATTCTCATTACAAGAACAGGCACAAGGTGAGTATTTTGGTTGGGTTGAACCAGGAATGATTCTTGTTGGGCAAACAAGTGGTGCTCAAGCAACAATTACAGACCATAGATTGATTTCTGATATAGCTGCAGACTTAAATGGTAGTTTCTTTATTCCTAATCCGAATATTGAGACAAATCCAAGATTTGAAGCAGGAACAAAAGTACTTACTTTTGTTAATGATAGCGCAAACAATCAAGAAACTGCGACTACAATTTCTGAAGAAGGATACAATGCAACAGGAACTCTTGAAACAGTACAGGAAAATATTATTTCTGTGAGGAATGCAAGAGTTCAAAATAAACTTACATTTGAAGATCACGCAGTTAATAGAACAACTGGAATGCAAGTTATTCAGACTAGAACTCTGAGTAGTAATACAACACGTCATAGTATGACTCAATGGTATGATCCTTTGGCGCAATCATTCTTAGTTGATGAAGAAGGTGGTATCTTTATTACAAGATGTGACATATTCTTTAGGAGTAAGGATGATGATAATATTCCAGTAACTCTTCAGATTAGAACAATGAAGGAGGGAACACCAACACAAAAGGTTTTACCATTCTCCGAAATTATTTTAAATCCAGATGATATTACTACTTCTGGAGATGGATCTGTTGCGACACCATTTGTATTTGATGCTCCTGTTTATCTTGACGGAAATGATGAATATGCTATTTGTGTAGCATCAAATTCTACTAAGTATAGCGTTTATATTTCTAGAATTGGTGAAAATGATCTCTTAACTGATGCATTTATCTCAAACCAACCATATCTTGGTTCACTCTTTAAATCACAGAATGCTTCTACTTGGGAACCCAGTCAATGGGAAGACTTGAAGTTTGTTCTTTATAGAGCAGATTTTGTTGATAAAGGTACAGTTGAGTTTTATAATCCTGCATTAAGTGAAGGAAATGGACAAATTCCAACATTGATGGATGATTCATTGTCTATGAATTCAAGAAAAGTAAGAGTTGCACTTTCCACAACAATTAATGATCCAGATCTTTCTGTTGGTAATATTATTAGTCAGACAGGAAATAATGCAACTGGTAATTATGTTGGAGCTGCTGGTAGTGCGACAGGAACTTTAAATGTTATTAATGTTGGAATTGGATACACTGGTCCATTTACTTATCCTGGAGTTAATTTAACAACACTTACTGGAGATGGTAGTAATGCAACTGCTGATATTCAAGTTAAAATTGATGGAACAGTTGGATTTGCAACTATTTTAGCAGGTGGATCTGGATATTTGATCGGTGATACTCTTGGCGTAACTACTATTGGAAGTAATAATGTTGGTACTGCATTACGACTATCTGTCACATCAATTGGAAGTACTAATGAATTTATTATTAATAATGTTCAAGGAAACTTTATTTCTGTTGGATCGGCATCTACTGTTCAATTTATTAATGGATCAGGAATAACAACAGCATTAAATTGGGCAGGTAGTGGTTCAACAATGTCTAATATGTCAGATGTTGGTGGTGTTCAATTTAATAATCTTTATGTTGTAAATGATGGATTACATATAAAAGTAAATCATAAAAATCACGGAATGTATCATGAAGATAATTTGGTTACAATATCTGGTGTTGAATCAGACTTCAAACCAACGAAATTAACTTCACCATATGCTGCAACTAATAATGGACCTTTATCAGTTGAGTCGGTTGCTAGTTTCCAATCATTTGAAAATGTTGGTGTTGGTACTACAAATGCTGGTTATTTGCGTATCGGTGATGAAATTATTGGATTCACAACAGCATCTTCAAATGCTATTGGTGGAATAATTACTAGAGGAAATACTCCAAAAGATTATCCAACAGGAACACCAGTTTATAAGTATGAATTGAATGGAATCTCACTTAAGAGAATTAACAAGACGCACGAATTAAGTGACGTAACAATTTCAGATGCGATCAATTTTGATTCTTATAATATTAAAGTTGGTATGAGTACTGGTGGTGTTGATAGAACTCCTTCTTCTGGATGGCCAAAACTTTATATAAGTAATACTAAGTCTGGTGGCGGAAGAAATATTAAGGCAACTCAAAATATGCCTTATGAAATTATTACACCAATGGTCCAGAATGTTACTGTCCCCGGAACAACCTTAAGTGGTATGATTAGGACAGTAAGTGGAAAGAGTATTAGTGGAAATGAGATTCCTTTTGTAGATAAAGGATGGGAAACTATTACATTAAATCAACAAAATTATGTTGATTCTCCTAGAATTATTTGTTCCGAAGTTAATCAGAACAATAAATTAACTGCTCTTCCTGGTAGTAAATCATTTCAATTGAGTGTTGTATTAGAATCTTCTGATACAAAATTATCTCCGGTAATTGATACTCAAAGAGTTAATACTATTTTAACATCAAGTAGAGTTAATAGTGTAATTGAAAATTATGCTACAGATAAGAGAGCAAATTCTTTAACTAATGATCCGACTGCAATGCAGTATATTTCTAAAGAAATTAATCTTGAAAATTCTGCAACTTCATTACAAATTATGATAAATGCAAATATGAATACCTATACAGATATTCGTGCTTTCTATGCAATAAGTGAGAAGGATAACTTTAATCCAGTATTTACACCTTTCCCTGGATATGATAATCTAGATGATAGAGGTGAGATGATCAAACTTGAGGATAGCAGTGGTCGTTCTGATGTGTATGTTCCACTTCCTTCTGAAGGTTCTATGGCGGATGCTTGGTCGGAATATACATTTAGTTCAAAAGAGTTGCCTTCATTTAGAGCATATCGAATTAAATTTGTATTAACTTCAACCAGTCAAGTATATGCTCCTTCAGTTAAGGATTTAAGAGTAATAGCACTTGCTTAATTATGGAATATGTAAAAGTAAAGGATCACTCAAATTTGATGAGAGATCCTCAAACGCAAAGCATTGTAAACACCAATCAATCTGCTTATGATGAATATATTGCGAGACGTGATGCTAACAAAGAAACGGATCAAAAATCTCAAAGTATGGAAGAAGATCTTGCTAACTTAAAAGGTGAGATCACTGAAATTAAGGATTTATTACACCAGCTTGTTCAGTCTAAATATCAATAAAGGAAAGTGTGTAAATGGCGCAACCATCTACCAGAACAGAATTAGTTGATTATTGTAAAAGAAAATTGGGTGCTCCAGTTTTAGAGATCAACGTTGCGGATGAGCAAATTGATGATCTGATGGATGATGCTATCCAATTTTTTCAAGAAAGACATTTTGATGGCGTATATCAAACTTTTTATAAGTATCAAGTAACGAAAGATGATATTGATAGAGGAAGAGCAAATGGCGGAAGTAATGGTAAAATAGGAATATCTACAGTTACTGCAGATGCTACAATTGTAGGTTCTGCTACTACTCAATTTTCTTATGAAGAAAATAGCAATTTCTTACAGATTCCACCGAATGTAATAGGAGTTACTAAGTTATTCCATTTTGATGGAAGTAACACCATGACTAATAATATGTTCAGTGTGAAGTATCAGTTATTCTTAAATGATATCTACTATTGGGGATCTACTGAACTCTTATCCTATGCTATGGTTAAGACATATCTTGAAGATTTGGATTTCTTATTAACCACACAGAAGCAAATTAGATTTAATAAAAGACAAGATAGACTTTATCTTGATATTGATTGGTCTACTTTAACCGTTGATGATTATTTGATTATTGATTGTTATGCAACATTAGATCCAAATGATTATGCTAAAGTATGGAATGATTCATTTATAAAACCATATTTGACTGCATTGATTAAGAAGCAGTGGGGTCAAAATATGATGAAATTCCAAGGAGTAAAACTTCCGGGTGGAATCGAATTAAATGGAAGACAAATGTATGATGATGCTCAAAGAGATTTAGATTCCATCATGGAAAAAATGTCCAACACTTATGAACTACCACCTCTTGATATGATAGGATAATGGTATTAAATTCATTTTTCCTACAAGGTTCTCCTGGAGAGCAAAATTTAGTACAAGATTTAATCAACGAACAGTTGAGGATGTATGGTGTTGAAGTACATTATATGCCCAGAAAATATATAACAGAGAAAACAGTAATACAAGAAGTTATAGCATCAAAATTTGATAATGCATATCCTATAGAAGCATATCTTAATAATTATGAAGGATATGGAGATCAAACTACACTACTATCAAAGTTTGGTATTCAGGCAATTAATGAAGTAACTTTAACAATTTCAAAAGATAGATTTGAATCATATATAAGTCCACTTTCAGATGGACAAGATGGTATTAAGATAATGACCAGACCTGCAGAAGGTGATTTAATTTATTTTCCTTTAGGCGATAGATTATTTGAAATTAAATATGTTGAACATTCTCAACCATTTTTCCAACTTAAAAAGAATTATATTTACACATTAAAATGTGAACTCTTTAGATATGAGAATGAAGTTATTGCTACAGGTGTTGGAGTTATTGATGATGTTCTTGCCGGAGATAGTTCTAGCGGTAGTTATGGTGGCGGTGGCGGATATATAGACTCAGAAGGTGAAGGTAGCGGTACTGAGGATATTGTTGCGGGAACGGTTGCTTCTAAAACATTGACTATGGTTGGTCTTGGTACAGGAGCAGAAGCATATACTGGATATGTTGCTGATGGTGCTATTAGATTTATTACGGTAACTAATCGTGGTGGTGGATATTCACTTACTCCACGAGTTGCAATATCATCTGCTCCTTCAACAGGAGTCAATGGTATTGGTACAGCAACTATGATTGGTGGTGTTGTTGCATGTAATTTGAATGTTGATCCTTCAAACAAATCAGTACAAAGTGTTGAGATATTAAATCCAGGTATGGGTTATACAGGAGCTCCTGGAGTAAGATTTGTTGCACCACCCACATGTGGAGCAGGTGCTGCTGGAACAGCGACAATTGGTGATGGTGTAGTTGGTATTATTACCATAACTAATGGTGGTTCTGGATATACAGTGGCATCTAAACCACTAGTAACCTTTACTGGTTCTGCTACTGTATCCGCCGCAGCAACAGTGGTTGTTAGTTCTGCGGGAACAATTAGTCAAATTCGTCTTACAAATTCTGGACTTGGGTACACTACACCACCAACAATTACATTTGCTAATCCACCAGTTACAGGCACAGGATCTTATTCATTCAACGAAATAGTAACTGGACAGACTTCTGGTGTTACTGCCAGAGTTGTTAAGTGGACAGAATCAACAAGAAGATTAGAAGTTTCAAATTATACTGGCAATTTTGATGTTGGAGAAACAATTGTTGGAACAGCGTCTTCCGCAAGTTATGAGTTATTCTCTTCAGCTCATACTAGTGCTAATACTGGTTCTGGTACTGTTGGTGGGTTTGGTGTAAATGATGAAATAGAAGAAGCAGCAGATGGTATAATCGATTTTAGCGAAATAAATCCCTTTGGGATGCCTTGATAAATAAAATATAAGAGGATTCTAAAAAAATGTTTGAATATTTTTATCACGAAATTTTTAGACGAACCATTATATCTTTTGGTTCTCTATTTAATGACATTAAAATAAAACATGATAATGCTGATGATGTAGTAACATCTCAACTTAGAGTTCCTTTGGCTTATGGTCCAACTCAAAAATTCTTAGCCAGACTTAAGCAATCTCCAGATTTAAACAAATCTATTGCTCTTACTTTGCCGAGGATGTCATTTGAGTTTATTGGATTGCAATATGATCCCTCAAGAAAAGTCACTACTACGCAAAGATTTACAAAAGGATTAGCTGCTGATAAGACATCTATATCAAAAGCATATATGCCAGTACCATATAATATGACTTTTGAGTTGTCAATTATGACAAAATTGAATGATGATATGCTCCAGATCGTTGAGCAGATTCTTCCTTATTTTCAACCATCTTATAATATGACAATCAATTTATTGGAAACAATAGGAGAAAAAAGAGATATACCAGTTATTCTTGAAAGCATTGTTTCAAAAGATGATTATGAAGGTGATTTTACTACAAGAAGAGCATTAATTTATACTTTGAGATTCAGTGCAAAGACATACCTATTCGGTCCTATCAGCACTGCTACTGCCGATATCATCACAAAGTCTACTGTTGGATTTATTGCTGGAAATCTTTCCGGTACAGTTCCAGACAGAGATGTTTCATACTCCACTGAAAGAAGAGCACTTAAGAATTATAGTGGTCAGATTCTTACTGTGTTGATGGACGATGTGGCTGTTGATGACACTGTAATAAAAGTAGTAGAACCTGATAATATAACTGTAGATACATATATTGATCTGGATGGTGAGGAAGTGTATGTTAAATCTGTTGGTACTGATAGTATTACAGTATCCAGAGGTCAAGATGGAACTACTATTACTACACACTTAAATGGAGCAGAAATTAAATCCATTACAGCGGCCGATGCTGATCTCATTCCAGATGGAGATGACTTTGGATTTAGTGGTGCATTCGGATGAAAATGACAAAAAAGTTTGATAGATTAAATAGAGAATTTGATATTGAAATGGATATTAATGAATCAGAATCTAACGTTATTACCGCAGATATAGTTGAGGCACCGGAAGAACAAGTTGGCGTAAAGAGACCCGATAGACTTACTCAAACTGATATCACAAAAGATTACGAATATACAAGAGGTAATCTTTACAGTATAATTGAAAAGGGACAAGAAGCAATTAATGGTATTCTTGAACTTGCTCAAGAAAGTGAAATGCCTAGAGCATATGAAGTTGCTGGACAACTTATTAAGAGTGTTTCTGATGCAACCGATAAGTTAATGGATCTTCAGAAGAAATTAAAAGAAGTAGAAGAAGAGAAAGAAGTTAAAGGACCAACAACTGTAAACAATGCTTTATTTGTAGGTTCAACGGCAGAACTGTCAAAATTACTTAAGTCAAATAAAGCAGAGCAGGAAGAACTAAATAATTAGAAAAGATCATGACAGTAAAGTCCGGTATTCATTCCGCGATACCATCAATTAATATTACAATACCTCAAGGTGCTGATTACAATGAGGAATTTTTCTATACCTACAATGATGGTTCAGCAGTAGATCTTACTGGTTATGCAGTAACAGCTTCTTTAAGAAAACATGTTAGTGCTGCTGCGTCTACAGGATTTAGTTATGTCGGTATTGCTTCTTCTGCAGGTGGTAAAGTTAAACTTGAAATGAGTGCCGCTGTTACTGGTATTGTAACTGAAGGTCGATATTTTTATGACGTGAAGATGACATCTGGTAATGGTACTGTAATAAGATTGGTAGAAGGAAACGCCTTAGTCCTTGCCGGTATATCCTAGGAGAAATATAAGTGGCATTAAAAAAACCCTCAGAACTTTTTAATAAAATTGAAATCAATCCTTTTGAAGAGGTGAAAAGTTCTTATAAAGAGAATAATGTCTCTACTATTGATGAAGCTTTTAGTGCATTTCAAACAAATGTAAATCACATTCAATCGTTAAATGATTTTACACAGACATTTGGAACTTTTAGTAAGAATGTAGAGAAAATACAGGATATATCAGAAGAAATTGAAGAAATAAAGGAAGATATTGATTCTCTTGCTACAAAAGAGAATTTAGATGATGCTATGACAGCACATCTACTTTATGTTAAGGATAGTATTGCTAAAGTAGAAGAAGGTATTGAAACTTTAAATACAAAGTCTATTTTCAAAATTAAAAATGACTTTTCATCTTTAGCAGAAAAAGTAAATAATTTCTTAAGTGTTGATGCATTACAATATAAGAATGATCTTTTAAGAAGTGAGAATAGAGTTGATTCTAATTTTGGAAAATTAAAGGATCTTTTAATTTCTGAATCTGAAGATCTTAGTGCAAAAGTTGAAGAAAGAGTAGATTCTATTAAAGAAGAAGTTGGTGGAATTAATTCAAAATCTTTAGATAAGATAAGAAGTGAAATCTTTTCCATGTCGGAAGATTTAGATAATGTAATTAAAAAAGAAATTCCTAGGTATAAGACATTCTTTGCAGAAACTGAATTAAAGACAGAAAAATCTTTAAACTTTTTTACCGAAGAATTTAAGAATAAAATTCAAATTGTTGAGAAGGATTATAAAGAAAAGGTAAGTAATCTGAATGATACAGTTCAGGAATTTATTAATAAAGAAATTCCAAAATATAAGAATTTAATTGTTGAAAATAAACTTGAATCTGAAACTCTAATCAATACTCTTAAAGAAACTTTACAGAAAGATGTAAAATTAATAAATGATCAATTATCATTAGTAACAGATGATTTGGAAAGTGGATTTGCAGAATCTTCTGAGAAGGTAGATAAAGGACTTTCTAATCTTCAAACAGTAATTGATGAATCAAAATCCAATATTAATGATATTTCATCATTATATGAAAATCTTTATAAGGATTTTAAAAAGAGAGAAATTCATGAGGATAAGAAACTAAATGAATTCAAATATAATATTGAAACCATCTCTAATAAGGTAGATACTCATGCTATAGATTATGATACCAAATTGAGAAATGAAGTTGGATTACTTGAAGAAGGTGTTGAGTCACTTGAAGTGGATGTAACTAATAAGATTAAAGATTTAAAACTTGTTATTTCTATAAATGAAGAGCACATTAAAAAGCAAGATAAGTATATTGATGAGATAAAAAAATCTGTTAAGAAAACTGTTAGGTCATTAGATATTGATCTCTTTGAGAAAAAGAATAAGAGTTTAGTTAAAAAGATTCTTTATATTGAAAATGTATTAGAGAGTTTTAAGGAAAAAACTCTTACAGAAGGTCTTTTAGATGTTCCACCACAAACAAATAATTCCGATTCATTAACTCCTTTAGATCAAAAATACGCAACACTTGATGATTTACAGAATCATTATAAGATTTTTATCAATAGGATTCAACAGCAATTGTCTACACTTGGTGGTGGTGGAGAAACACAACTTCAGTATCTTGATGATATTGTTGGTGTAGCAACAAATCTTTCCGCATATGATGGAATGTATCTACAGGTTGATACTTCCGGACCTGCAGGAAAGAAATTTAAGTTTGGTGAGATTACTGTAGGTGCTGCTGGAACTTGGAGATACGATACTGCTGGTATTAGCACTTCTAAAAATATTGGTATTGGTACAACATCTTCAGCTGATACAGCATTACTTGTTGTAGGTGATGCATGGATGTCTGGTAATTTATCTGTTGCAGGAACGGTTACTCATAATGATGTACAAAATCTTGAATCCATTGGTATTGTTACTGCACAGACTGGAATTCGTGTTATTACTGGTGGTATTGATGTAAGTGCTGGTATTGTCACTATACCTTCTACAATAGTTGGTGCTGCTGTTACAACCGATTCGCAAGGAGTAAGAGTTGCTGGTGTTGTAACTGCTACTAGTTTTGTGGGTGATGGAGCATTTAATAATGTTAATATAACTGGTATTACTACTTTAGGATCTGATAATGGAATAGGTGCTGTTACGGTTGGAGTAGGAACTACAGCACTTTTGGTTGATGGTAACGCAAGAATAACTGGTATTCTTTCTGTTGGTCAAGGAACTATTACTTTAAATGGAAGCGATAATAAGTTAAATGTTGGAACAGGAATTACTTTAAATGCTGCTACTGGTAAGATTGAAGCACCAGAAATTATAACGTCTGGAACGACGGGTGCATTCTATCCTCCAGTAATGAATACCACACAGAGAAATGCACTTACTGTTACCGCAGGTGCTATGGTTTTCAATACTACAGATACTAAACTACAATTTTATGATGGAAGTGCATGGCAAGATGCAAGTGGCGTCTCTATTGGACTTGCTATAGCAATCTAAAAACCTAAATATAAGTAGGAATACTAATTATTTGCAATGAAAGAGTCTGTACAAATTGAAGACCTAGCAGGAAATCTTGCTTATGAGTTTATTGACTTAATTAAACCTGAACCAATTAAAATTCCTCAATCACGCATTAATTTTATTGAACAAGACATAAAAGAGCAGTTGGAAGAAGCATCAAGAATTCCAACCAAAACTGGAAATATTATCGTTGTTAATTTAGGTTGGCGCGGAAAAAACTATTGCATAAGAATCTTTTTCCCCAACCTTAAAAAACCATCACGCAGAGAAGTTCAGGATCAGTTGCAGAAAATCTATCCTGGCGCTAAACTCTGGAACTACCAAGTATCGGACTATGAACCCGGAGAACCACTCCTCCAAGTGGGAGGAAGAAGTTAAGAAGGAAACGGAAGAATTAAAAAAAAGAGTTGACAATTTACAGAGAATGCTAGATATGACTTTAGAACATCAAAAGAGAAATTTACTACAACCCAAAGGACACCCACAAACATTCGGAAAATATACAATGATGTAAGGAGATTTTATTATGTCAGTTGAAGAACATTATCTAGGTAATCCATTACTAAAAAAAGCGAATACTGCTATTAACTTTACTCAAGACCAAGTTCTTGAGTTTCTGAGATGTAAAGATGATCCAGTATATTTTGCAAAGAAACATGTTAAGATTGTTTCTCTTGATGAAGGATTAACTCCATTTAGACCTTATGATTTCCAAGAATCATTAATTAGAAATTTCCACGAGAATCGATTTAACATTTGTAAGATGCCCAGACAGACGGGCAAATCTACAACTGTTGTGACGTACCTTCTTCATTATGCTGTTTTTAATGATAGTACAAATATTGGTATTCTAGCAAACAAGGCAGCAACCGCAAGAGAACTCTTAGGCAGATTACAAACTGCATATGAGAACTTACCTAAATGGATGCAACAGGGTATAATATCCTGGAATAAAGGTAGTTTGGAGTTGGAGAATGGCAGTAAGATATTGGCAGCTTCTACATCTGCGTCTGCTGTCAGAGGCATGTCCTTTAATATCCTCTTTCTTGACGAGTTCGCGTTCGTCCCAAATCACATTGCTGAGTCGTTCTTTGCCTCTGTTTATCCTACTATTACTTCTGGCAAATCAACGAAAGTCATAATGGTTTCTACCCCTCACGGGATGAACCATTTTTATAGGTATTGGCATGATGCTGAAAGAGGAAAGAATGAATATATTCCGACAGAAGTTCACTGGTCTGAAGTACCAGGTAGAGATTCTGTATGGAAAGAGCAGACCATTGCTAATACTTCAGAACAACAGTTTAAAGTTGAATTTGAATGCGAATTTCTAGGGTCTGTAGATACTCTGATTGCTCCTAGTAAGTTAAGGACATTAGTATATGATAGTCCAATTCAAAGAAGTGCTGGACTAGATGTACATGAAGCAGTAAAGGAAAACCACGATTATATAATTACGGTTGATGTAGCAAGAGGAGTTAGTGAAGATTATTCTGCTTTTGTTGTTGTTGATATAACAGAGTTTCCACATAAAGTTGTTGCAAAGTATCGCAATAATGAAATCAAACCAATGCTATTTCCCAACATCATATATGAGGTAGCAAGGAATTATAATATGTCTTATATACTCTGTGAGGTCAACGATATAGGCGACCAGGTGGCATCACTACTTCATTATGACCTTGAGTATCAAAATGTGCTTATGTGCTCTATGAGAGGCAGGGCAGGACAGGTTGTAGGTCAAGGATTTTCTGGCAAGAAGACACAACTTGGAGTTAAAATGTCCAAGACTGTTAAGAAAGTAGGGTCTCTTAACCTTAAAACTTTGATTGAAGAAGATAAGGTAATATTCAATGATTATGAAATTATCTCAGAACTTACCACTTTTATTCAGAAAAATAATTCATTTGAAGCAGAAGAAGGTTGTAATGATGACCTTGCTATGTGTTTAGTAATATATGCTTGGTTAGCATGTCAAGATTACTTTAAAGAACTTACTGATCAGGATGTTAGAAAAAGGTTATATGAAGAGCAAAAAAATCAAATAGAACAGGATATGGCACCTTTTGGATTCATTGAAACTGGATTAGAAGGTGAAAGTTTCGTTGATGCTGATGGTGATAGATGGCATACTGATGAGTATGGCGATATGGCTCATATGTGGGAGTATATGTAAATGTCAATTTTAATAAATATTTTTTAGATAACTGAGAAATTCGGAGAAAAACGACATGGCGACTCCTCAATTGTCTCCCGGTGTACTGGTAAGGGAGGTTGATTTAACTGTAGGAAGAGCTGATAATGTACTTGATAATATTGGAGGTATCGCAGGTCCATTCCCAATTGGACCCGTTGATTTTCCTATCGATATTACAACAGAACAAGAATTGATTTCCACATTTGGAAAACCTCTTTCAACAGACGCGCAGTATGAGTATTGGATGAGCGCGGCATCCTATCTTTCTTATGGAGGGGTCTTAAAGGTTGTTAGAACTGCTGGCACTACTCTACAGAATGCCAATGCTGGTGTTGGATATGCCTACACTGGAATGACAGGAACAGGTAGAATCGATAGTTACGATGATTACATGGAGAATCATGGTGATGGAGAAGATACCAACTATACTTGGGCAGCAAAGAATCCTGGTACTTGGGCTAATGATTTAAAGGTTTGTGTTATTGATGATGTTGCTGACCAAATAATTGGTATTACGACAAGTAACTTATCACTTGCTGGCGCAACAATTGGATATGGTATTACTGCTGTTTTGGATGTTAATCTTCCTGGAGCAGGATCAACCAGTCAGTTTAATGGATATTTAAAGGGTATTATTACTGGTGTTAATACTGAATCAACAAGTGAACTATCTACAATTAATGTTAAGGTAACATCAAGAGTTTCGGCAGCTGGTACAGAAACATCAATTACTTATGCTGAGAACACATCATTTGCTTCTTTTGATACTTCAGATTCTTGCTATTTTGTAGATAATGCTGGTATTAATACTGGTCTTTCTGCTACTGTTGCAGCATATACTCCTACAACTGCTACTGATTGGTATGATCAACAGAAACTTCAAATAAACAATGGAGTAATGTACTGGAAGTCTATTGCTCCCAGACCTGTTAGTACCAAATACACTCTTGATAGAAGTGGTAAGAATGATGGTATTCATGTGGTTGTTGTTGATGATGCAGGAAATATTAGTGGAGTCACAGGAAGTATTCTTGAGAAGCACTTAAATCTTTCTAAAGCAAAAGATGCTATTTCTGCAGTTAATGCTCCACGGAAAAACTGGTATGAGCAGTATATTGCTGATTTCTCAGATCAAGTTTATGCTGGAAGTAATCCTTCTTCCGCAGAAGATGCATATTGGAGGACTATTCCAGTTGCTACTGGATTTACAACTGCGGGTGCAGGATATGTTCAAGTCACAAATGGAGATAGTCTCTGGGGTCTAACCGCTCAAGGAGTAACATTTAGTGGTATTGGTAATACTACTTACACATTGACGGGTGGTATTGATTATTCTGCTAATAAGGGTGCTAAAGCCGCGTTAGGAGATCTTCAAACATCATATAATAAGTTAAGCAACGAAGATGAAGTTGCTATGGATTACCTTATTATGGGTCCTGGACTTACCAATGAGGATGAGTCACAAGCAAAAGCAAATCATCTACTTTCTATAGCAAATCAAAGAAAGGATTGTGTTGCATTTATTGGACCACATAGAGGAAACGTAGTTGGTGAGTCTAATACGACTACACAAACTACAAACTTGATTCAATACTTTAGTTCACTTACATCTACATCTTATGGTGTATTTGATAGTGGTTATAAGTACACTTATGATCGTTTTAATAATAAGTTCCGTTACATTCCATGTAATGGAGACATTGCTGGTTTAACTTGTCGTACTGGAATTCTAGCATATCCATGGTTCTCACCTGCTGGACAGCAAAGAGGAATCATTAATAATGCTGTTAAACTTGCTTATAACCCAAGCAAGGCACAAAGAGATCAACTCTATCCATTGAGAATTAACCCTGTTATTACTCAACCTGGAATTGGAACTCTTCTCTTTGGAGATAAGACTGCTCTTGGATATGCATCTGCGTTTGATAGAATTAACGTTCGTCGTTTATTCCTTACCGTTGAGCAAGCATTACAGAAAGCAGCAGAAGCACAACTCTTTGAACTCAATGATGAGATAACAAGAGCAAACTTCAAGAATATTGTTGAACCATATCTTCGTGATGTTCAAGCAAAAAGAGGTCTTTATGGATTCCTCGTTGTTTGTGATACTTCAAATAACACTCCTGATGTTATTGATAACAATGAATTTAGAGCAGACATTTACCTGAAACCTGCCAAAGCAATCAACTATGTCACACTGACATTTGTTGCAACGAGAACTGGTGTCTCGTTTGAAGAAGTTGCCGGTACTGTTTAATCTAATAACATAATAAATAACAACACGGAGGACACAACAAATGCCACATACTATTCAGGACTTCAAATCAACTTTGGTGGGCGGCGGCGCCCGCCCCAATTTATTTGAGATTGAAATGACCGATTCAGCATCAGTCGCTGGGATTCCTGCTGATAAACTTAAAATGCTATGTAAAGCTGCTTCTTTACCTGCATCTACTATTGCACCGATTGAGATTCCTTTTAGAGGAAGAATTTTTAAAGTTGCTGGAGACAGAACTTTTGATGTTTGGACAATTACAGTAATTAATGATACTGACTTTGAGATTCGCAATGCCATGGAATCATGGATGCAACAGGTTGGTCAATATGCCGATGCTAGTGGTGACGCTGATCCAGCAGATTATCAGATTGATGCAACGGTCACTCAAATGACAAGATTGGCATCTACTAAAGGAGGAGTTGATGGCTCTGGTTTAGAAGCAGTACAATCTTACAAATTCTATAGTATTTTCCCAACAAGTATTTCTGCAATTGATCTTTCATATGATACCGGAGATACTATTGAGGAGTTTACAGTTGAATTCCAAGTTCAATACTGGGAACCAATTCCTGGTGGAGCAACGGTCTGATTAACTCTGATAAATAGATCAGCGATTAAGATAAAAAAATAAATCATGCCTAAGTTATTTGGATTCTCTATTGATGATAGCGGATCAAAATCACCCACTACTCTATCACCTGTTCCTCAATCTAAAGAGGATCAGAGTGATCATTATTTGAGTAGTGGGTTTTTTGGTTCCTATGTTGATATTGAAGGTGTTTATAGAACTGAGTTTGACTTAATCAAAAGATATCGTGAAATGGCTCTTCATCCTGAAGCGGATAGTGCTATTGAAGATATTGTTAATGAAGCAATCGTATCTGATACGAATGATAGTCCGGTAGAAATTGAACTATCTAATCTTAAAGCCAGTGATGGTATCAAAAATAAGATTAGAAATGAGTTCAAATATATCAAAGAAATGCTTGATTTTGATAAAAAATCGCATGAAATCTATAGAAATTGGTATATTGACGGTAGATTATACTACCATAAAGTAATTGACCTTAAAAAACCACATGAAGGTATAAAAGAATTGCGTTATGTTGATGCATTAAAGATGCGTTATGTGCGTAAAAATAAAGCAGAAGAAAGAGATAAGTATAGACAAAGTAATAATATAAGTGATAATCCTATGGATTATCAGTTTCCTGAGATAGAAGAATACTTCCTTTATAATCCAAAACAGCAGTATGCAATAGGAAGTCCTTTAAATTCTGGTTCAACAGCAGGTGCTAATGCTGGAATCAAATTCACTAAGGATTCTATTACATATTGTACTTCTGGACTTGTAGATAGGAATAAGGGATCAACTCTTTCATATCTCCACAAATCAATCAAAGCTCTCAATCAACTTAGAATGATTGAGGATAGTCTTGTTATCTATAGAATATCAAGAGCACCAGAACGTAGAATTTTCTATATTGATGTTGGCAATCTACCTAAGGTAAAGGCAGAGCAATATCTTCGTGATGTTATGATGCGTTACCGTAATAAGTTGGTATATGATGCATCTACTGGTGAGATTCGTGATGATAAGAAATTCATGAGTATGCTGGAAGATTTCTGGTTACCTCGCCGTGAAGGTGGTAGAGGAACAGAAATTACCACTTTGCCTGGTGGTCAGAACCTTGGAGAGATTACTGATATTAAGTATTTCCAAGATAAACTATACAGAGCACTGAATGTTCCAGTTTCTAGAATTGGTGGAGATGGTGGATTTAACCTTGGAAGATCTTCAGAGATCTTAAGAGATGAGGTTAAGTTCAGTAAGTTTGTTGGACGTTTGAGAAAAAGATTCTCAGCAATGTTTAATGATATGCTTAAGACGCAGTTGATTCTTAAGAATATCATTACTCCTGAAGATTGGAATATTATGGAGGATCATATTCAGTATGATTTCATCTATGATAACCATTTCTCAGAACTAAAAGAAACTGAACTTCTTACTGAGAGAATTAATATGGCTGCAGCAGCAGAACCATATGTAGGTAAATATTATTCACAAGATTATATTCGCCGCAAGATTCTTCGTCAGACGGATGAAGAAATCATTCAACAAGATGAACTGATTGCAAAGGAGATTGAGGAGGGAATTATTCCTGATCCAATGGCACCTGTAGATCCGGAAACAGGAGCACCTTTAGATCTTGGAGCACCTGTTCAAGAACCCGAAGTGGATGCATCTGTAATGGAACCATCTGCTAAGGAAGTCAAGTCTGCTGAGATTTGATAAATAATTTGATAAATACTAAAAATTGTACTATTTAATGTTATGCCTGAAGTAACTAATGCTGATTTAATGGATATGATGGCGTCTGATAATTCGCCATCTGGAATAAGTGATAGGATCAAAGATATTCTTTTTAATAAGAGTGCTGAGAAAATTGATGATATTAAACCTAATGTAGCTGCTAATATGTTTGATCAAGGTGAACCAGAAGAAGAAGTTTCTGATACAGCAGACTCTGCAGAACCAGTAGAAGAAACCTGATTATAAATAACTAATAATCACAATGTCCATCGACGGAATGAATAATGGCTCATAATCCTGTAGGAATTTGTACTGCAGTTACGACTGGTACATCTAATGTTAATTCAACTGCATTTTCTCATCAATCCGATAGTTTGAGAGTCACTGCTTTAACCAAAGGTGCTCATATTGGTATTGGCACAAGTAGTGTTATTGCAACTCCAGCAAATTACTTTGTTGCTGAGAATACAACGGAAGTCATTAATATTGGTAAACCCCGATCACAAAGAGTTGTTGGTGTTACCAGTGCTGCTGCTACCACTACATTAACATTCCCAGAAGGTGAAGGATCTCAATTTGTGGCTGGAGATTCTGTTGCCTTATCTGTAGGTGGCAATTCAGATTATGATTTCAGTGATTACATTGTAATTAGTGTTAATAACACAGATCCTTTAGGAGGAACTTTCTCTCAAAGTATTGTTGTTAACTATCCTTCTGCTAGTCCATATCCAGATACTACAAGAGATGGTCTTCCATATGATGCATATGTGAGAGGCACTTTCACAGTTGGTACATTGGCATTAGGAACTGGTGTGGCATATCTACAGCAAGTACAAGTTAGCGGAGACTCTTGATGAAACTCATTAGAGAAGAAATCGAATCAGTAAAGTTTATTACTGAAGGAAAAGGTGATAAGAAATCACTTTATATTGAAGGTGTCTTCCTACAAGGAAACATCAAGAACCGTAATGGTCGGATGTATCCTATGGAAACTCTCCAAAAAGAGGTTGCTAGGTATAATGAGTCCAATATTACTCCAGGCAGAGCCCTTGGAGAGTTGGGTCATCCTGATGGTCCAACTGTTAATCTTGATAGAGTTTCGCATAAAATTGTTTCTCTAAGAGAGCACGGTTCTAATTTTATTGGTAAAGCAAAGATCCTTGAGACTCCTATGGGTCAAATCGCTAAGTCCTTGATTAATGAAGGTGTAAAACTTGGCGTTTCTTCAAGAGGTATTGGTTCATTAAAACCAACCAAAGAAGGTTTTAATGTTGTTGGTAGCGATTTTATGTTAGCAACTGCTGCTGATATCGTTGCTGATCCTTCTGCTCCTGATGCTTTTGTTGAAGGAATTATGGAAGGAAAAGAGTGGGTTTGGGAAGGAGATACACTTCGTGAAAGACTCGCTGCAGAAACTAAGGCAAAAATTGATACTCTTGTAACGCAAAAAGCGTTAGATGAGCATAAAATCAGTCTTTTCAATGAGTTTATAAACTCATTGTAAATTTACAATTTATAAATAAATATAGATTAATTTAAACAATCGGTTAATACGGAGAAACTTCAAATGTCTAGTGGCACACAATTACAAGCAATGGAAGAGGACGTTAAGCAATCCAAAACTGCTGTTAATGCTAACGCAGCACAAGGGATGCCTATGGAAAAGCCATCTGGCGCTTCTGTTGAGGATCTGGGAGGTCCAACTCCCGATAACTACAAACCAGACGATGATTCTGCAAAGGTAAATACACCTGGTGGAACTCTTAAGCAGGTTTCTGATGCAATTACTAACCGTAAAGGAAAGGTGGGTGCTATGCCTACTCCTGCCGGAGTTAAGGAAGAAGAAGAAATTACTGACGAAATGATCGAAGAAGAAGAGACTGTCACTGACGAAGAAGTTGTGGAAGAAGCAACTGAAGAAGAAGCAGTTGTTGCTGAAGCACCTGAATTTGAAGAGATTAACGTCGAAGAAGATGTTAATGCACTTCTTGCCGGTGAAGAACTTTCTGAAGAGTTCCAAGAGAAAGCAAGAACAATCTTTGAGGCTGCTATTAAGTCCAGAGTAGAGCAACTTAAGGAAACTTTAGAAGCACAATATGCCACAAGACTTGAGGAAGGATTAGTAGAAGCTAAGTCCGAACTCACCGAGCGTGTTGATTCTTACTTAGAGTATGTTTCGTCCGAATGGATGGAAGAGAATCAACTTGCTATTCAAGGTGGTCTTAAGGAGGATCTTAACGAATCCTTCATGACAGGCCTGAAGGGCCTGTTTGAAGCACATTATGTATCAATCCCTGAAGATAAGTATGATGTACTTGAGAGTATGGTAGAAAAACTAGATGATATGGAGACCAAACTCAATGAGCAAATCGATAAGAATGTAGCACTGAATAAGAGACTTTCTGAGTCTACTTCAGATGTAATTCTTGCCGATGTTTCTGAAGGACTTGCGTCCACTCAGAAAGAAAAGCTTGCTACGCTTTCCGAGAGTGTAGAGTTTGAAAGTGAAGCTAAGTATCGTGAAAAGTTGGAGACTTTGAAGGAATCTTATTTCCCATCTAAGACTTCATCTGTTAAGACAGAAACTCTTTCAGAGGGAGTAGAAGCTGTTCCTGAATCAGTATCGAATTCGATGACTGCATATCTGAAGACATTCTCTGCTTTTAACAAATAAACTGAATTTAATATTAATTCAAACCTAAAACAATTACACTTAAGGTAAACGCAAATGTTCAATTCCGAACAACTGCAGGAAAAGTGGGCACCTCTCCTCAATGCTGAGGGCGCTGATGCAATTCAAGATTCGCATCGTAGAGCTGTTACCGCCGTCCTGCTAGAAAACCAAGAAAAATTCCTAAGAGAGCAACAGTCATTTGAATCCGGCACCGGAATGCTGACTGAAGCACCTCTTAACGTAGCCGGTACAGGCGGATTCGGTGCTTCTGCTACCGCTGCTGGTCCTGCTGCTGGTTTCGACCCAGTTCTGATCTCCTTGATCAGACGCTCCATGCCTAACTTGGTCGCTTATGACCTTGCTGGCGTTCAACCGATGAGCGGTCCTACTGGACTTATCTTCGCAATGCGCTCGCAAACCTACAAGGAAGGCGCAAGATCAGAGACTTTCTACGACGAAGTAGATACAGCATTCTCTGGACAACCTTATGGATTCGACAACAACAGTGGAACCGACCAAAACGTTGGTATGGGTACTACTGGTCAATCCGGTACTAACCCTGGCGTTCTGAACCCAGTTGGTACTGCTACTTCTACTGCCTACAATGTAGGTCAGGGAATGCCCACGGCAACATCTGAATCGCTTGATGGCTCTGCTAATGACGCCTTCAACCAGATGGCGTTCAGCATTGAGAAAGTTACTGTTACTGCTAAGTCACGCGCACTGAAGGCAGAGTACAGTTTAGAACTGGCTCAAGACCTCAAGGCCATTCACGGTCTTAACGCTGAAGCAGAACTTGCTAACATCTTGAGTACTGAGATCCTCGCTGAAATTAACCGCGAAGTTATCCGTACTATCTACAAGACTGCTGAGCAAGGCGCTGTTCAGAACGTTGCTACCGCTGGTCAGTTTGACCTCGATATCGACTCCAACGGTCGCTGGTCTGTTGAGAAGTTCAAAGGACTTCTGTTCCAGATCGAAAGAGATGCTAACGCTATTGCACAAAGAACTCGTCGCGGAAAGGGTAACATCATCCTTTGTTCTGCTGACGTTGCTTCTGCACTTACAATGGCTGGTGTTCTTGATTACACCCCTGCACTTAACGCTAACCTTAACGTTGATGACACTGGCAACACATTTGCTGGTACTCTCCAAGGTAAGTACAAAGTGTACATCGACCCTTATGCTGCTAACCTAGTTGGCACAGGTGCTCCTCAAGGTGGAAACCAGTACTACGTTTGTGGATACAAAGGTTCCTCACCTTATGACGCTGGTCTATTCTATTGCCCTTACGTTCCTCTTCAGATGGTTCGTGCAGTTGGCGAGAACAGCTTCCAACCCAAAATTGGATTCAAGACTCGTTACGGTATGGTTGCTAACCCCTTCGCTGAAGGAACCAACCAGGGATTGGGTCGTCTACAGACGAACCAGAACCGCTACTACCGTCGCGTTACCGTCAAGAACCTCATGTGATCAGAAGTTTATATACTTCAATCATTTACAAGACTCTCCCAATCGGGAGGGTCTTTTTTTTATCTAAATAGTTAAATGAAACAATATAATCAATTCATAGTAGCAAAAACTGCATTAAGGTTGAGAAAAACATATGGTCAATTTATGGGAGGAAGACTTGACTGATGGAAAATATTAAAGATGATTGGTTCCCTTCAGTAATTCCTATTAAAGAATATGATACGGTTGTTGATCTTGATAAACCAAGACAAAAACCAGCACCTAAACCTGAATGGGGAATTAAAGAACCTGATAATATACATGAATTACTGTATCAACAATCTACACAAGGTGGATTTTTTAAAAACTTAATTTATAGTATTAATATAGGAGGATCTGAAAATGTCAGATAGAGGTGAAAACATTCCTGGATTTAAAGGAGGAAGATAATAATGCCTAGACAGATTGAGAATAGAAATTTTTTATCACCAACTGGTTTTAAATTTACTTTAAACAACGCACCAAAGGTCTCATTCTTTTGTAACCAAGCAAATATTCCAGACTTAAATCTTGGTGTTGCAGTTCAACCAACTTATCTTAAAGATATTGATCAACCAGGAGATAAACTAACTTTTGGCGATTTAACTCTAAAATTTCTTGTTGATGAAGATTTAAAGAATTATATGGAGATACAAAATTGGTTGAGAGGATTAGGATATCCAGAAAGTCTTGATCAAATTTATGAATATCAGAAAACTGGTAATAAATCAATGGATCTACCAACTAGATCTATGAGTAATATGTTTTCTGATGGAACACTCCAAATCTTAAGTAGTTCCTTTATTACTAAATTTCAAGTAAAGTTTAGACAAATGTTTCCATATTCCTTGACAACTTTAGATTTTGATGCTACAGCTAATGATATAGAATACTTCACGGCAAGTGTAAGTTTCAAATATCTTATTTACGATATAGAAGATTTAGAAGGAAATCCATTATAAAAATTAATTAATGACTATTGATCTTGATAAACTTCAAGAGATGTGGGAAAGAGATTCAAAAATAGATCCAGATAATCTACATACTGAATCATTGAATATACCATCTCTTCATGCGAAGTACTTTGAATTATATAATACTATTTTTCTTTTAAGAAAGAAAGCAGAACAGCAGCGTAAGAATATTAGACACGAGAGGTATGAGTACTTTTCTGGTAAGGCTGATCCTGAGGTATATGCAGAGAATCCTTTTCCAAAGAAGATAAGAGATAAATCCACAATGGAAAAATACCTTGATGCTGATACAAAGTTAAGCAATGTATCGTTGAAGATGGATTACTACGATACAATGTTAGTTTATCTTGAAAGTATCTTAAAAGTAATTCAGAATAGAACATTTATGATAAAAAATGCGATTGACTACCAAAAGTTTATGAGTGGAATGGGGTAAGTGTGGGCATCAATCGGGTTAGCGGTAATGTGATTGAATAAGTCCCACATATAAATAATGATACCGCTAACTAAAAGAATAATGGATTGCTCTAAACTGAATGAGACGTTTAATTGCGATGGACCAGAGTGGTTGGATGTAGATGATACGCCAGTTGGTAGAGGATATTGGGGTGGATTTGAGGGTAGGAAGCACACAGAAGAAACAAAGAGAAAGATTAGATTATCACTGATTGGAACGAAAGAAGACCCAGAACATAAGAAGTGGAGAGCAAACCTAATAAGCGAAGGATTTAAGAATAAAGAAAATATAGCGGAATGGGCCGATACTAAGATAACAACTAATACACAGAGGATTGAAGTAGTAGTTGAAGGGATAAAGTTTCGCAGCAGGAATGAAGCGGCAAGATGGGCAATGAAAAAATATAATATTGGAAGGAATACAGCAATACACTATATTAAAGAAGGTCGTAGTTTTACAGATAAGAAGTATAAAAACCTAAAGTATAAAGGTTTCTATACTGGCGCTAAATATACTTAGATGCTATGGGTTGAGTGATTAACACGCACAATGCGGATGTTATTATATCAAAGTTGAATGAGGTTAATTTACAGATAAAAGCGGAACCGCATATCTGTATGGAACTCTCCGACCACTTTACTTTTGAAGTTGAGAGTTATAAATTTATGCCACAGTATAGGAACAAATACTGGGACGGCCGTATAAGGTTATTTTCTACTGCTAACGGACAAATCTATGTTGGTTTATTAGATAAGATTGTAAGTTTTTGTGATAGACAAGGATATAGTTATCACTTTGAAAATAACAAATTCTTTGGACAACCTTTTGAAGTTAATGATTTAATTTCTTATGAAGGTGTTAAAGGTTATATGACTGCTATCTCTAAACATAAACCTAGAGATTATCAAATTGAGGGAGTATGCGATGCGCTAAAGCATAACAGAAGATTATTGATATCTCCAACTGCATCCGGTAAAT